>Ga0209415_10003383_pt1 | contig 29678 bp, 25 predicted proteins | sample PeaSoiSIISIP2007_FD_187696 | JGI IMG/M metagenome (GOLD analysis project Ga0209415, IMG submission 187696) | Peat soil microbial communities from Weissenstadt, Germany - SII-SIP-2007 (SPAdes) (version 2) | ecosystem: Environmental > Terrestrial > Soil > Wetlands > Peat | place: Germany...
GACCTACTGCCCGTCAAGCTCAAGTCGCAAGTTCCACTGAGCATATTGCAGGCGTCGCATTGCACCCGTTTATTCGTGCTTAAGGAATCGCCCCCGGTGATGCGACAGCGGTCGGTAATTCCCACCATTTCAGTGGGGCAAGCTTCGGCACCATGCCGATCCACCCGAAGATGCCTATGACGCTCACGATGGCGGCAGCGATAAAGGCGAGCGTGAAATGCCCGGTGAGGTCGACGATGATGCCGGTGACCCACGGAGAGATCGCCCCTGAGAGGTTGCCGATGGAGTTTTGAATGCCGACCCAGCGGCCGGACGCACGCGGACCCGCAAGGATCTGCGACATCGCGTATACGCCGGGAGAGGAGGCGCCCATCAGTACCTGAAAGCCAAACATTCCCGCGACGGCCGTGGATTGAGATCCTAATGCCATGCCTAGCATGCACGGCACCGCGCCCGCATGCGCCACGACCATGACCAGCTTGTAGCCCAAATTCGCCGACCCGCGGCGCGCAACGAAGCGATCGATGCCCCAACCGGTGATGAGCGCGCTCAAGCCATTGATCAGATACCCGAGCGTGGCCATGTGCTCCATTTCATGCATCGAAAAACCGCGCTCCTTCACGAGGTAGCCCGGAAGCCAGCTCAGGATGAAGTACCACATGTAGTTGCTCGAGAAGAGTCCGAGGCTCGTGCCCCATAAACCCTTTTGTCTGAGAACCATCGGCCAGGTGGGCGTCTCCGCGTCGCTCCGTACCGTGGCGAGCTTGGGAAGCTTCACGGCGGACCACGGCGCAAGCCACAGCAGCGAGATCACGCCGAAGGCCAGGAAGGTACCGCGCCAACCGAAGTAATCGATCAGGAGTCCCGCGGCGAAGATACCGGCGCCGGGACCGATGAGATAGCCGAACGCGACGATGCCGTTTGCCTGACCCAGACCCTTGATGGGAACGACGGAGGCCAGGAGTTTCGAGACGCAGGGAAATCCGGCGCTTTCACCGAGCCCCAGCATCATGCGCAGCACGATCAACATCGCGAAGCTGCTGGTGACACCCACCAGCATGGTCGCGGTCGCCCAGATGACAAGGCCCGCCGCGAGCACGCGATGAGCACCGTAGCACTCGGCCAGCCATCCCACCGGAATCTGAATCAGGGCATAGACCCAGAAAAAGGCCGAGAACAGCCGCCCGAGCTGCTCGTTGGTCAAATGCAGATCGTGCTGGATCAGCGGCGCGGCCGTCGGCACGGCGCCGCGGTCCACATAATTGATGAACAGCACCGTCGCCAGCATCAGCACCACGAGGATGGGACGCGTCGAATGCGCGCCATCGGCTCCGGGTTGAACGTTTGAATTCAGCTCGAGTAGTCCGCTTGGCTGCGATCGAGCATGCGCTTCAAGGCATCGAAATGCAGCTCGGCGCGATCACGACCGCCGACCTCGCCGCTCGCCGCGAATTGCGCGGCCGTGGCCTTGACCACCGGCTCCGGAATCAGCCTCAAGTGGCGCCCGGTGGATAGCGCGAGTATCTGGGCCTGGCACGCGCGTTCCAAAAAATACAGCCGCTCGAATGCCTTCGGTACCGTCTCTCCCACCGCGAGCGCGCCGTGATTGCCCATCATCAGCACCGATTTCTCCCCGAGTGCCCGCGCCAGACGCTCTCCCTCGGAACGATCGAATGCGAGTCCGTTGTAGTCGGGATCGTAGGCGATATCGTTATAAAAGCCGAGCGCGCTCTGTACCGCCATTTCCAGGTGTGGATTCTCGAGCATGCCGAGGGCGGTCGCGTACGGCATATGCGTGTGCAGCACGCATCGCGCTCGAGGCGCGAGGCGGTGAACCGGCAAGTGAATGTACAGCGCGGTGTCTTCGATGGGCCCTCGGCCGCTTAGCATCTGTCCATTGAAATCGATCACCATGAAATCGCTGGCCTTCACCTCCGACCAATACAGACCGAAGGGCGCCAGCAGAAATCGGTCCGAATGACCCGGCACCATCAAGGTCAGGTGGTTGTCGATTCCCTCGTTCAACCCGAAGTGCGCCGCCAGCCGGTAGCAGGCAGCAAGATCGATGCGCGCCTGGCGTTCGCTCTCGCTCAGAGCTGGTACGGACTTGACGTTCGCGTTCATTGTCGACTCACGGGATTCAGCCGAAGCACCAGTATAGCGTGCGCCGGAATCACTGTAACATTTACCCGGAAAATGCGGCCATCCGGCGCGGCCCGATCCTTTTCATGCGCCCTTCACATAAACTGCGCACTATTGCCGAATGGACCCTAAGTCAATGAACGACTCGCGCGCCCCAAAAGTAATCGACTTGGTCTACTTCAACGCCGGCGGCGGCCATCGCGCCGCGGCCACCGCCCTCGAAACCGTCATCCGCGAGCAGGGCCGGCCCTGGCAGGTGCGCTTGGTCAATTTGATGGAGATTCTCGACCCGAAAGATGTGTTTCGGAAAACCACCGGCATGAATCCCGAGGATCTCTACAACTCCCGGCTGGCGCGCGGCTGGAACATTGGGTTGGCCCAGGAGCTGAAACTGCTGCAGGCGCTGATCCGCTTGAGCCACAAGTCGATCACCAGTCAGCTGCGCCGCCATTGGCGCAGAACCAAGCCTGACATAGTGGTCTCGCTCATACCGAATTTCAATCGCGCCATGTACGCAGCGCTCGAGGGTGCGCGGCCCCAGGCTCCGTACGTGACGATCCTCACCGACTTCGCGGACTTTGGCCCGCATTTTTGGATCGAGCCCAACCAGGCTCAATACTTTATTTGCGGTACCCCGAAGGCAGCGGCGCAGGCGCGCGCCGTGGGCTATGACGAGAGTCAAATTCACCGGACTTCCGGCATGATCATCCGCCCCGACTTCTATCGCGATGCGCCGCTCGATCGGCGAGCCGAGCGGCAAAAACTCGGGCTCGACCCCGATCGGCCGACCGGGCTCGTCATGTTCGGCGGGACCGGATCGCGGGTGATGCAGGGTATCGCGAGACGGCTCGATGACACGCAGCTCATTTTGATTTGCGGTCACAATGCGCCGCTGGCGCAGCGCTTAAGTGCGAAGACCTCGACGGCGCCGCACCTGGTGCTCGGATTTACCTCCGAGATCCGCTACTACATGCAATTGAGCGACTTCTTCATCGGCAAACCCGGCCCCGGCAGCATCAGCGAGGCCGTTCAGCAAGGGCTGCCCGTAATCGTCGTGCGCAACACCTGGACCATGCCGCAGGAGCGCTACAACACCGATTGGGTCAAGGAGAACAACGCGGGAATCGTCTTGGAATCGTTCCGGCCGGTTCGCTTAGGCGTTGCCGAGATCACCGGTCGGCTCGAGGAATTTCGCGCGCGTATTTCTCACATCCGCAATCGCGCCGTATTCGAAATCCCGCGCATCCTCGAGGACATCATGCACAGCGGCCGGCCACAGAATCGCCGCGCACTCGGGTCGGATGATGCGCGCGGGGCGGCGGTGCTCAGTTGACCACGTTCCTGCTGGCGTTCGGCGCGCTGTTCTCGATCGTCAATCCCTTGTCGGGAGCATTCATTTTCTACGGGGCGACTTTGGGACTCGAACCGAAGGTGCGCGCCCAAGTATCCCGTTGGGTATCGATCTATGCGTTTTGCATCGTGACCGCTTCGCTTTATATCGGCGCTTACGTGCTCAGCTTCTTCGGGATCTCGATCCCGGTGCTGCGGGTCGCCGGCGGAATCATCGTGTCGATGTCGGGCTGGCGGATGCTGACGGAGCCTGACGCCACGGAGCAGCGCCGCAGCGAGACCCCGTACCCGCGCTCGATCGACGTGCCGCCGAGCCGGCTCGCCTTCTACCCCTTGACGATGCCGCTGACCACGGGCCCCGGTACCATCTCGGTCGCCATCTCCATCGGCGCCGGCCGTCCGAGCGGCTTTCACGCCTCTTCTCTGGCCTTTTTCGGCGAAACCCTGGCGGCGGTGCTGCTACTCGCGCTGTTGATTTACGCGGCGTACCGCAATTCGGTGCGGCTCGCGGATTTCATCGGCGCCACCGGCACCACGATCATCGTGCGCCTCTCGGCGTTCCTGCTGTTCTGCATCGGTATCCAGGTGTTCTGGAACGGTGCAGCCGAACTTTTGGGCCGATTGCCGTTCGGCACGACCGGAGCCGGCTGAGGCGCGGCGCGGGCTCTTAGGGCTCGATGCCCTGCGCCTTCAGGTATTCGTCGTAGGTCCCTCTGAAGTCGACGCTTGCGCCGCCGGGCTTCAACTCGATCACGCGCGTCGCGAGGCCGCCCACGAACTCCCGGTCGTGCGATACGAAGATGAGCGTTCCGGCATAGTGTTCGAGGCCGATCTGCAGCGACTCGATCGTTTCCATGTCCATGTGATTGGTCGGTTCGTCCATCAGCAGCACATTGGGTTTGGTCAGCATCAGCTTGCCGTAGATCATCCGGCCCTTCTCGCCGCCGGACAGAACCTTTACCGACTTCTTGGTCTCGTCTCCCGAAAATAGCAGTCGCCCCAAGGTCGCGCGAACCAGCTGATCGTCGTCCGCCTTGCCCGTATAGCGCGACATCCAACTAAAAAGATCCGTTTTTAATTCGAATTCCGTCTGCGGGTCCTGCGGCATGTAGCCGGGCTGGGCATTCTCGACCCATGTGATGCGCCCGGCGGAGGGGTTGAGTTCGCCGGCGAGGCAGCGCATCAGCGTCGTCTTGCCCACACCGTTCGGACCGATGACCGCGACACGCTCGCCGGCTTCGATGTTGAAGGTGAGGTTCTTGAGTACGGCACCGTCGGGGCCGGGGTAGCTGAAACTCAAGTGGTCCAACGACACCGCCGAGCGATACAGCTTCTTGCCTTGCTCGAAGCGGATATAGGGGTTCTGGCGCGATGAGGGCCTGATTTCCTCGATCTTGATCTTCTCCAGCTGCTTCTTGCGGGACGTCGCCTGCCGCGCCTTCGAGGCGTTGGCGGAGAATCGGCGTACGAACTCCTGCAGGTCCGAGATCCGGTCCTTGGCCTTGGCATTGGCGGCCTCGACGCGCGCACGCGCCTGCACCGATGCCAGCATGAAATCATCGTAGTTCCCTGGGTAGATCTTGAGCTGCTGAAAGTCGAGATCGGCGATGTGCGTGCACACTTGATTCAAAAAATGCCGGTCGTGGCTGATGATGACCATGGTGGCATCGTAGTTGTTGAGCGCACCCTCGAGCCAGCGGATCGAATGAATGTCCAGATTGTTGGTCGGCTCATCGAGCAAGAGCACATCCGGCTTCGAGAACAGCGCCTGCGCGAGCAGCACGCGCAGTTTCAAGCCGGGAGGCACTTCACGCATCGGCGCGTTGTGGCGCGACTCGGAAATGCCCGCATCGGTCAAGATGCTGCCGGCGCGTGCCTCGGCATCGTAGCCGCCGTACTCGGCGAACACGCCCTCGAGCTCGGCCGCCTTCATGTAGTCCGCATCGGTAGCATTCGGGTCCGCGTAAATGAGGTCGCGCTGCCGCATCGCCTCCCATAGTTCCGCGTGGCCGCGCATCACCACATCGAGCACGCGCTCATCTTCGTAGGCGAATTGGTTCTGATTCAATCGGCCGAGGCGCATGCCCGCTTGCAGCATGACATCGCCCGCGCTCGGCTCCAGCTCGCCGCCGAGCACCTTCATGAGGGTGGACTTGCCCGAGCCGTTCGCGCCGATGAGCCCATAGCGGTTCCCGTCGGCGAACTTGACCGTGACCTGTTCAAACAGCGGTTTCGCGCCAAACTGAATGGCAACGTTGGAGGTAGAAAGCATTTGCATCCAATGATTGACGAGAAATGCGGCCATGGCCGCGCCCACACTGAGACGGGGTTCCGGGCTCGTCGGGTACTGCGCCCGCTGCCTCACCGACCGCCAAGCGGCCTCCCCGGTATCCGGGTGAATGGCAGGGATTCAAGTGACCGCCCATGCCGGCGGCGGATTCTAGCCGAGCCGGCTCCCGAGCGTTGGGTTTTCCTGCGCGTCGCGCGTCCTTAAAACGAGAAGGGCGCCCCGCGTTTGCGCGGAACGCTCCATCAAGCGCTCGAAATCTGCGCTTACTCCTGGTAGATGAGCCTCGGCACGTACGGCACGCCCAAGCCCTCTATATAAAGAACCTTCCCAGCGAGTGCCGCCGGAATCGTCGGATCCTCGGTTTTGGCGCGTAGGGTCATTCCCTTGTAGGAGTACGGGTTCTGAGTCACTTTAAAGGTCGCGCGAAGCTGGGCCACGGTCGCGGTGGCCGACACGTACACGCCGTGCGGGCCGACGGCAACGTCGGCCATGCCGGCGTGCTCGCGCAACGCTCGGGCGACATCGACATCGGCGGCAGCAGGTGCGAAGCGCGCGGCATTCTGCAGCGCCATAGGCACCGCGATGGTCATCGGCTTGCCGGCGGGAGCCGCGCCGATCAGGCCGCCTGCTATCAATCGAGTTTTAGATATCCCAAACACGAGATATCCCCTTATTGACCAGGTTGTTACGAATACACGTGGGGCTCGGACCCTAAAGGTCCGCGCCATGCCGCTCGCCGATCAATTATCTCCGACGACATCGGAGCCGATTCTTGACTCTTGTTGCGACCGTCGGCGTACCTGATCGCGCGGCCCACGCATTCCAAAATGCAACGCCTATAGAGCGAGCGGTCAGTTCACCTCATCAATGTGCGCACTTGACCATAGCTGTGCGGCAGTTCGCAAGTTAAGAAAAGAAACTGCCATAATTGCATTTTGCGTTATGGCAAATTGCCGGCTCCGCGGGCGCGCGCTGCAGCATCGTGTCAGCCTTTCCCTGATCGGCGTCTGGGAAAAAGCCAACAATGGAGACAGAGCGATGCTCCAACGCAGCCTGATGATGGATCGGCCCTTATTGATTTCCGATGTGATCGAGCATGCCGCCGCCCAATTTAGCGACGTGGAAATCGTGTCGCGCGAAACACATGGGCCGTTGTTCCGCTACACCTATGCGCAATGCGCCGCGCGCGCACGCAAGCTTGCGCATGCGCTTAAGGGCTTGGGGCTGCGCGCGGGCAGCGCCGTCGGAACCATCGCTTGGAATAACCACCGGCATCTCGAGGCCTATTACGCAGTATCGGGGAGCGGCATGGTGATCCACACCTGCAACCCGCGCCTGCACCCGGAACAGCTCATCTACATCGTGAACCACGCCGAAGACAGCATGCTGCTGTTCGACCGCACCTTTGCCCCTCTGATCGAGCGCATCGCGCCGCATTGTCCCAAGGTCACGGCCTGGATAGGCCTCAGCGATGCAGCCAACATGCCCACGGTCGCGGGCGTCGATAAGGTCCTGTGTTATGAGGATTGGATCGCTCCTTACCCTGAGGAGTTCGACTGGCCGCAGTTCGATGAGCGTACCAGCGCCGCACTTTGCTATACGTCCGGCACCACCGGACATCCCAAAGGCGTGCTGTATTCGCATCGGTCGATGGTGCTCAACGCCCTCACCTGCTGTTTGCCGGGGTTGCTGTCGCTCTCGCCCCGGGACACGGTTTTGCCGGCGGTACCGATGTTCCACGTCAATGGTTGGTGCATTCCCTATGCCGCGCCCATCGGTGGCGCCAAATTAGTGCTCCCCGGGCAGCGGCTGGACGGCGCCGGTCTGTACGAACTCATGGAAGCGGAAGGCGTCACCGTCAGCGCGGGCGTGCCGACGATTTGGCTCGCGTTAATGAGCCGTCTCGAACAAAGCGGCTTGCGCCTCTCGACCCTGCAGCGACTCCTGGTCGGCGGCTCGGCCATGCCGGTCGCGCTGATCGCCAAATTCGCGGATCCCCACGGCGTGGACGTGCGCCACGGGTGGGGCATGACCGAGACCACGGGGGTCGCGACGATGGGCTGTTTGAGTGCTCGGCAACTGGATTTGCCGGCCGGCGCCCGACACGTCATCACCGCCAAACACGGCAAGTCGGTTTTTGGCGTCGAGCTCAAAATCATCGACGAAGACGGCGCCACACTGCCCCGCGACGGCACTTCGCAAGGAGAATTGCTGGTGCGCGGCCAATGGGTCGTCGAGCGATACTACAAATCCGATGCCTCTGCGCTCGTCGACGGGTGGTTCCCAACCGGCGACATCGCCACCATCGACCACCAAGGCACGGTGCAGATCAGAGACCGCGCCAAGGATTTGATCAAGACCGGCGGTGAATGGATCAGTTCGATTGACGTGGAAAACGCCGCGATCGGCCATCCGGCCGTCGCCATGGCCGCGGTCATTGGGGTGAAGCATCCGCGCTGGGAAGAGCGGCCTTTGCTGCTCATCGTGCGCAAACCCGAGCACACTCTCGAACGGGAGGAAATCCTCGCCTTCCTGTCGGAGCAAATCGTCAAGTGGTGGGTGCCCGACGAGGTTATATTTCTCGATTCCCTGCCCGTGGGAGGCACCGGCAAGGTGCAAAAAGCGACTCTTCGCGAACGCTACGGCAGCCTATTTATTTTGGGGAGCGAATAAACTGATGATCATTCCGACGAAATCCGCGGCGATCGGCTTACGGGCGCTCGGCCTGGCAGTCACCAGCCTCTGGTTGAGCGCGCCGGCGCAGGGGCTCGCGGCGGACGCGGCTTACCAAGCGAGAGTGACGCAAGTACTCAAGCAAACCCCGCTGATCGACGGCCACAACGATCTGCCGTGGGAAATTCGCGCGCGGTTCAAAGGACGGCTCGCGGCCATCGACCTCGCCTCCGACACGTCCAAGATTACGCCGCCGCCGGACCAAGCGCCGCTCATGACCGATATCCCGCGCCTGCGGGCGGGCCTGGTGGGCGGTCAGTTTTGGTCGGTCTGGGTTCCGGTCGATATCAAGGGTCCCGAGGCGGTCCAGACGACCCTCGAACAAATCGATTTGGTGAAGCGAATGGCCGCGCGCTATCCGGCCACTTTCGAGATCGCCTATAGCTCATCCGACGTGCGCAGAATCCATAAGGCCGGCAAAATTGCCTCGCTGATCGGCATCGAAGGCGGCCATCAGATCAACGATTCCTTGGGCGTGCTGCGCCAGATGTACGATCTCGGGGCGCGCTATATGACCTTGACCCACGTACGCAACACCGATTGGGCCGACTCCGCCACCGATGCTCCCGCGCACCATGGATTGACTGCGTTCGGCACGGAAGTGATTCGGGAAATGAACCGGCTCGGCATGCTCATCGATCTCAGCCACGTGTCACCCGAGACGATGCAGGCCGCGCTTGCGGCGAGTGCGGCGCCGGTCATGTTTTCTCATTCCTCGGCGCGCGCAATCGTCGATCATCCGCGCGATGTGCCCGACGACATCCTGCGCCTGGTCGCGACGAACGACGGCGTGGTGATGGTGAATTTCTTTCCGGCCTATGTCTCGGCGGCGCGCAACCAGTGGGAAGCCGATCGCGCCGCGGAAATGGCGCGCTACAACAGCCCGCCCTACGCTGGGATGTACATCGGCCAGCCGGAGCGCGCCAAGGCGGCGCTCGAACGCTGGGAGAGCGAGCATCCGCGGCCGATCACGACTTTGGGGGAAGTGGCCGATCATATCGAGCACGTCCGCGAGGTCGCGGGCATTGACCACGTCGGCCTGGGATCCGACTTCGACGGCATCCCGGATGCGCCGCGCGGCCTCGAAGCCGTGGACCGCTATCCCGCCCTTCTGGTCGAGCTGATGCGCCGCGGCTGGACCGATGGCGAGGTGGCCAAGATCGCGGGCGAAAACGTGCTGCGCGTGATGGCCGCCGCCGAGCGCGTGGCGGCGAAGCTTCGTGCCGCGAGCCCGCCCTCGGAGATTCTCTTCGAGGCTGAGCCGCATCGATGAGAAGAGCCGCTTTTACTGTCTCGGCCACGACGCTCTTGCTCACGATCGCAAGCGCAGCCGATCCGCCGCCGCTTCAAGAGGGGTTGTGGGAAATCCGCGGTCAGAGCATCGACAATCCCGGCAGCAAGAGGACCGACTTCACCTACCGGCTGTGCCGAAATCATGCCTATGACAAGGCGATGGACGCTCTGGTCAAGAACGTGAAGGATTGCACCACCTCATTCGACAATCTCGGTGATGGCAGGTTTACCTCGGAATCGCGGTGCACGATCGATGGGACCGTCATTGTGTCCAAAGGGACCTACACCTATCTCAGCAGTACCTCGACGCGCTCCGAATCCTATGCAACGTACACGCCCGCTTATCACGGCAAGACCGACGAGACCGTGATCCAGGATCAGACCTTTGTCGGTGCTTGCCCGGCCGGCATGCAGCCCGGGGACCGGATAACGGTTAATGGAACGTTGCAGCGCTACGGCAGATGAGCGGCGCGCAAAAACTTCTCTTCGGCATTCTTGAGCGCGCGCGCAATGCGTTGCGCCCATTCGGCCTGCCCTGCCTCCTCCTCAACCAGATCCTGGCGTATTTCGATCTCCACGTGCGGCAGACGCCGCGCCTCGCCGTGGTGCGGGATGGTGTAGTCGGTTGCGTCGCTGACGAAATAGGGCTCGTTGTCGGCAATGTTGAGCCCGTGTTCGCATCGCAGCTCATCGAGCACTAATCCGGCGAAACGGCGGTCGCGATTGTACAAAACGGCGCCGTGCATCTCGCGCCGCACACCGTGGTATATATCGGTCATGGTGTGCTGCGCCACCAGAATGGTCGGTCGACCCGCCGCCAGCCTTTCGTCGAGCAGCCCGTGAAGCTCATTGTGGTAGGGATCGAAGATCTCGCGGCGCCGGGCGGCGACGTCCTCGGCGCTGAGGCCGATATTGCCGGGAATAGCGATCGCTTCGCTGAGCTCGATAATCGAACTCGGCACCTGCGGGTCCCGGTTGCAATCGATGACCAGGCGCGAATAGTTTTGCGCCACCAGAGGCGCATCGAGCGCCACCGCAACCCGCCGCGCCACCGCCAATGCGCCGATGTCCCAGGCGATATGGCGCTGCAACTGCGCCGGCGGCAGGCCGAGGTCGGCCAGGCGGCGCGGTAGGCGCGGACTCGCATGATCGACCGCGATGACGAAATTCGAGCGTCCGTGCCGACGTTCTACCAGGAACGGCGGTGGATCCTCGGCGGCAAGCAGACTGAGGCCGCCGCCGGGACCCGCCTGGGTGCAAAGTCCGCTCGAGGAATGACTTGAGGCTTCCCGCATATCGCGATTATAGGCGCGCATGGTTGATGAGGGATGAAGCCGCCGTGTGCCCTCCGAGATTTACATCACGAAGGACACACGGCGTGGACGCGCATCGAACTCGAAAAACCTCAGTCGCTCAGAAGCACGACCATACCATCCACCAACATGATGCCGGTGGAGGGCGCGTAAGGACCGCGCGCGCCCAATTGCACGACTGTCGTCGATCCCGTCAAATCCATCATCAGCGCCGCCGTGAAATCGCCGAACGTCGTGTAGTTATCCACTTTCCAGCTCTGCAGGTGGCCCACGATGAATTGCGGGTTCACCGCAGCCGGATCAGGCTTGAGCTGCAATCCGCTCGCGAGCGTCGAGGGGTCAAAAGTCTCGAAGCCGATTCTGATCACGTGCACATTGCTCGCCTGCAAGGCCGCCGGGCTGATCAGCAACTCCGTAGAGGTGAGCATGGAGAACGGCATGGCATAGCCGGACTGCCAGCCCCAGCCGACCCAGAGTTGCGCCGAGGTATTGGCGTAATTCACGGTTGTGATCGCGTTGAAATCGGGCGGCGCCGTGCCGAACGGCGTCACGAAGCCCGTGAACTGCGCAGGCGTTCCCGCACTCAACGGATTCCCCGCCAGCGCCGCCGGCAACGACACCATATAGGCGCCAGCGCTCGCATCCTGCTTCGTGCTGACACCCGTGCCGGCGAAATTGAAATTCGCGGCCGAATGGCCATCGAAGCTCTGCAAGTTCAATGTCACCGTATCGGCGGCCGTCGGTGCTGCGGTCACGGTGCCCGCGATATTGGTTAACATCAGCTGTACGCTGCCGGCGGTTGCATCCAGCATCGCGTTGCTATTGCTCCAATCGTTGCCATCACTCGAGCCGGCGAATTTGCCGGATACCTGAATATGTTGCCCGACCGAGATGTCTGCGATGCTGAACGATCCGGATTGACCTTGTTCCATTACCGTGGTCGCCGGACTCAGCAAAACCGTGGTCTGCCGAACAAATGCCATGCCGCCGAATTGGTGCCACTCCATCGCGCCATCGATCACCGTCAACGAATTGCCCGAGCGCGCGATCACGTTGCCACTCAAACTGTCGTGATCGAAACCCGGTACGCTCGAGCCGACCAGCACGTTGCTGGCGGTAAAGGCCTGGGTCGTTTGATCCCAGCTCCCATACGCCACGATCAAGGTGCCCGCCGTGGAGGCCGCGAGCGCGGTGAGGCCGGCGCTGCCGGTGTTATTCGTGCCGTTGATCGAATACGTGGTCGTGGCCGTGACGCCGACAGTCAACTCGCCGCTGGTACCGGTCGCGTTGCAGAACGGCCGCACGCCGATGATGAAATTCGAGGCGCTGGTATTCGCGCTGACGAACGGACCGCGCACGCGCGTTTGCTTGGTGGTGTCCGGCGTCAGGGTCGCCGTCAAAGCCGGATGTACCGTGACACTGACGGGGTTGGTGTCGGACGGCGCGATGGTGTTGGAATCGGCCAGATTGAAGTCGAGCGCCAGATTCGCTATCGCGTTCGACGTGACTATCAAATGATTGTTCGGATCCAAGGTCAGCGTCAGCGTCACTTGCGTCGAATTGGGCGCCGCGAGCGGCTTGGAGGTCGCGCCATTGATGATATTGCCGGCGCCGATCGTCACGCTCCCGGATCCGCTGTCCACCACGATCGTGGCCTTGCTGTAATCCAGAGTCATCGACACCGAGACATATTCACCGGATGGAATTTGGCCCGCGCTGATGATTTCCGACAGATTCACCAATTGCGCAAAGTCGACTTGAGTCGTCGCCGGAACGGTCTGCACCACGGTGCCGTCCGAGCGCGTGAGCTGCAGCGACGCGACGTTGACGATATAGCTGAGGAAATCTCCGGGCGCATCCGTCAGCGACAAGACGGCGGTGCCGCAATTCGAGCATGACTGACCGGTCGAGGTGCCGTTGGACGCCATGGCGGAGGAATTCGCCATACCGCTGCCGCTTCCGCCGCCGCACGCGCTGAGCAACGTCGCGCTCGCGCCGATGAGCAGGCAAAGGAATCGGCTTTTAGATGCGGTCCACGCAGATTGCCGAGAGAATTTGGAATTTGACATAACCCCTCACTCGTTTTTTGATGCAACCGACTAGCACACAGATCGCGTGCTCGGTGCCATGTGGCAAAGTGTCGCGCAAGAAATTTCCCGTGCCAAGTGTTGCCGGCCGGCGATGCACGCACTCAACATATTCCCCAGCTTTTTCCGCGGTTTTATGGAACTTTTGTGTGCGCGCGAAACCTATGCCCTGACTCTGCGCGTTGCACGGGTAGACCACAGCAGTGCAAAAAAGTTCGGCCGGGCACCGCTACTGCGCGACGCAGCGTTTGCCGTGCATCAACGAAGCGAGTGCCGCGCAGGCATTGGGCGCGGCGGCGGCACTCTGGGCCAAGAGCGCTTGCGCATCGCGCGCACTGAGATGCGGACTTTGCGCGCGCAGCAGCGCGACCAATCCAGACACTTCGGCGGTCGCCAGCGAGCTGCCCGAATAAAAATCATAATGTCCGTGCGGGGCGAGCGAAATCACATCGAGGCCCGGTGCGCGCAGAATGCCCGAGTTGCTGTGGCCGCTTTCAATCGCATCGACCGCGATGACCGAGGCGATATCCGTCGGAAATGTGCGCCGCTGACCGTCCGGCGGGACGGCGCCCACGACGATGATACCGGCCGCCGCCGCGCGGTCGACGAGACGCGTGAGCAGCGGATCGCTCGGACCGGCAAGACTGAGATTGATGATGTCGACGTGCTCTTCGATCGCCGCCGACAACGCCTGTGCCAGCGTAAAGGAGTTGCAGGTCGCTTTTGCGCCGGTCGGGGAGGAGCGCCAACAGGCCTTGAATACAAACAGCCGCACGTCCGGCGCGATTCCCACGATCCCGATGCCGTTGTTGGGAATCGCCGCAATGACTCCGGCCACGGCCGTCCCATGAGCGTCCTCATGAAATGCACTCGCGTCGTTGTCGACGAAGTTGCGCGTCATGAGATGCGCCGGCAGATCCGGATGATCGACATCGACGCCGGTATCGATGACGGCGACCCGCACGCTCGCGCCGCGGCTCAAGCTATGCGCCTCGAGGACCGCCATTTCCTCCACGTTCTTCTGCAGATTCGCATACGGATCGTTGTAGCGATTGGCGGTGGTTTCGAAGGAGAGCAGCGGTTGAGCCGACTCGACCCGCGGGTCGTGCGCGAGCTGCGCCAACAGCAGCCCGGGATTCGCGCCTTGCGGCAGCTCATAGGTTAGACAGTGCACGTTCAGCGCCTCGATCGGCCAGCTCGACCTCTCGCGCAGGTGGTAATCGGCGGCGAGTGCGCGGCTCGTTTCACGCGCAACGCTGCCGGCCGCATACAGGCCCACGCCGTCGTAGCCTCGCGGCGTGGAGGCCGCATGCAAGGCGGGCGCTCTCACGGGATTTCGGACGGTGACCACCACATAGCGCTCGGGCGATGAGCGGGCGTCTGCCGGCAATTCCGCGCTCGCCACCAGGGGGCGGTCTATCGCGCAGCCGACCAGCGCGGCGGCCGCGACGATGAGGCTGAGTCCTGAGAATTTCACCGTGCCGCCGGCATGTCGTTGACGGCCGGCTCGACGAACAGCACCCGCGCATCGGAGCGCAGCGCCGTCACCGAGGTGTCGAGCCCGTCAGCACCCACGCGAGAATCGGCGGACGCCAGGGTATATGCGCCGGCATCGCTCGGACCGCGGATGACCATCAAGTGGTTCGCCGCCAGGAGCGACTTCAATTCGCCGAGCGTCATGCCGGGCGCGAACACCGCACGGATGTGCGCGCCCGGCGCCGCGGTTGCAGGATCCGTCGACAATGTCTGGTATTTCCCGACCGGCGCGGACGCCGCCGGCCGATCGCGCAGCGAAGCGCCGAGCCAACCGAGCGCCACCGCCTGCAGCACGACCGCGGCGCTCAACCACCGTACGGCACCGATTCGGCGGCGCGTGAGTTTGTCCGGCACGGCCAGCGGCGCCGCGGCCGAGAGCTCGGCCGCCGGACCCTGCTCCATCGCGGGCCAAGCATCGCGGCCGAGTTCGTCGATGCGCGAGAGCGTCTTCGCGAGACCGGCCTGAGGCGCGTATTCGACCAGAGCATCCGCTTTCAGCAGCTCCCGTACCACGCGCTCATGGGCCGCATCGTTGCGGCAGATCGCACAGTGCTGCAAGTGATTCGACACGCGCTCGAGATCGGCGGCGGACAACCTTCCGGTGACGTACCAGGGCAGCAGCCGCGCCGACTCCTCGTCGCATCGGGCACCTTCCAAATCGACGCTCACGTGGTTGCGCTCCAATCGGCGCGATGCTCGGCAAGAATCTCGCGCAGTTTGCGCCGCGCGTTGAACATGCGGGTCTTGACCGTATTGACGGGGCACTCCATGATTTCAGCGACCTCCTCGCATGAATGATCCAAGTAATAGGTGAACTCGAGCACCAGGCGCTGTTCGAGCGGCAATTGTGCCAGTGCAAAATCGAGCAGCTGGCGGTCCTCCATCGCGTGTCCCGCATCGCTCGCCGCCGCTTCTCCCTCGGCCCTCTCGAGCGTCATCGCTCGCTCATGCGTCGCGGCGCGCCGAATCATGTTGAGCGCTCGCCGGTACGCGATACCCATGATCCAGGTCGACACCTGCGAGGCATCGCGAAAATCCGCGGCACGCTGCCAAACGATCCACAGCGTGTCGTTGATGATCTCTTCGGCATCCTCGCGGCGATGCGTCACGCGCATCAAGAACCGCGCCAGGCGCCGGTGATAGTGCAAATAGAGTTCTCGAAATGCATCCCGGTCGCCACGACCGACCTTGAAAATCAGTTCGCGATCACGGTCGTTCGCGGTGCGCGCGATCGCGGATTGACTGGGGCGCAACTCGAAGTTTTCCAAGGATCACATCCCCATCGCTGGCCCGCGGCACAACCTTCCATGGGTATGTACCCCGGCGCCGCCGGCAGGTTCAATTGTGCCGCAAAAATGCTGGGGCGCCGTCCCGGTCAAAAGCGCCATATCGCCGATACGGCCCAGGTGCCGTCGGCGCTCGCGTCTTCATAGAGCCTGGCCGCAGTGCTATCGCAGAAAAACCGGCTGACGCCGACGGTCAGGCGCCGATAAACGTACGACAGGCCGAGGTCGCCGGCCCAGTAACCGACCCCGAAAAGGTCATGCAGATCGTAGTAGCCCGCCCCCGCAGTCGCTGCAAACCCCTTGGGCAGCGGCCACCGAGCGGTGATCTCGTAGGCCAGCGCCGATCGCCTTTGGGCGAACCCGAGGTCGGAATACGAGGTGCTGTCCGGCTGATAGGACACGCTCGCCGCAATCAGGTCCAAGTACGCGAGGGCGACCGATACCTCATTGTGGTCGTAGTTTGCGCTACGCGGATCGTGCAGGTAGCCATAGTGTGTGTACGTCCCTTGCACCGTGAAATCCTGGCCAAGCGGGCGAATGACTCCGGTATAGAAATCGAGCTCCCGGAACGACTCACCGCCCGGGTAGGGATCGACGTTCGAACCCCAGGCACCGGCGAACCAACCCAGCGCGCTTTGATAGCTCGCCCCGAGCTGTACCGCTGCCCCGCCGTAGGTCTGCGAGATGCCGCGGTAGACATAGTTGCTGGTGGCTCCGAGCGATGCGCTCCATGAACCCTCGGCCGCGCAGGCGTACGGCAGCAGCAGCGCCAGCGTCAACAGCGCCGCGCCTCCGGGCGAGTTCCCTCCGGTCGTGGCTGCTGCGAGCGCTGATTCGGACGCCATCCGCTTCGGTGACATGACGACCTGTGCGTCCATCGCCGCCACATTATAAGACCCGTTGCGCCAGCGCAGCCGATCCGCCGCCTTTATTTTTCACGCGGGTAGAACCTTGCGTTCCGGCGACGGTACGTACCGAACGCCGGCAGCACCGACGCAGATTCAACAAACGCAGGGGACACTCATGATCACGAAAAATGCTTTCGCTGATTTACGCAAGGTATTCGCTCTCGCGGCGGGATTCGGTTTGGCATCGGGGCTCGCACTCGCCGCGCACGCCGGGGATGCGTTCATTCCAGCGGAGATCAATTCCTCCACCATTCCCGCGAACGGCGATGTGAATCCGTACGGAGTCGCGTTCGTACCCGACGGATTTCCGGGCGGCGGCAGCATCGCCGCGGGCGACGTCCTGGTTAGCAATTTCAACAGCAGCGCCAACACCCAGGGTACGGGGACGACCATCGTCCGGCTGCCATCGCACGGGCCGCTTGCTCCGCCGGGAAGCGCCATCGTGTTCTATTCCAGCAAATTGACGGGCTTAAGCACCGCTCTCGGTGCCTTGAGCGGCGGATTCGTCCTTGTGGGCAATGTCCCGACCACCGATGGAACCTATGACACGATCGGCCAAGGTGCGCTGCAGGTGATCGATCGGTACGGCAAGTTGCTTCACGTGTGGACGGATAAGGTGTATCTCGACGGACCCTGGGATCTGGCGATTGACGATCAGGGCTCGACCGCCCATGTCTTTGTCGCGAACGTTCTGAACGGCACGGTGGCGCGACTCGATGTGGCGGTCAACGGGTATGGCGTGACCTTGACCAAGAAGACCGCGATCGCGACCGGTTATACACACGTACCGAATGCGGCGGCCGTGGTCTTAGGGCCGACCGGTCTTGCCTACGAGGCGGCCACGGATACTTTGTACGTGGCTTCGACCGCGGACAATGCGATCTACTCGGTCTCTTACGCGAGTCAACGATCCCAAGCCGTCTACCGAGGCGATCTCGTGTTCTCCGACCCGCACTTGCGCGGACCGCTCGCGCTGCGCTTCGCGCCGAACGGGAACCTGCTCACCGCCAACGGCGACGCGGTCAACGCCGATGTACTGCACCCGAGCGAAATCGTCGAATTCACGCCCTGGGGACGGTTCGTTCGCGAGTACAACGTGGACGCGAGTCAGGGCGGTGCATTCGGCATCGATACCCGCACGGATCCCTACGGATTCAACTACGCGGTCATCGACGATGTGACGAACAATCTCTTGGTCACTCGGCGGCCGTAGCGCCAGCGGGGAACGTATCAGCATCCGGGATGGTGGCATCCCGGATGCGGCTGCGGGGCTTGGGCTAAAGCCGACTGCCGCCGGTGACGGGGATCACTTCTCCGGTGATGTACGCGCCGGCGCACAGGAATACGATGACTTCCGCGTCATCATCCGGTTCGCCCACGCGCGCCAAGGGGACCACTGCGCGCGCCGCCGCTGCGATGTCGCCGAACGAACACTCCCAGTTCGAGTTCACCAATCCCGGCGCGATTCCGTTCACCCGCACCGCCGGCGCAAGGCCTCGCGCGAGCTCGCGCGTGAGGCCCGCCAACCCCGCCTTGGCGGTTGCGTAGGCCGTGCTGCTCGCGCCTCCGCCGAACGCCGCGACCGACACCGTATTGACCACCGCGCCTCGCGAAGAACGCAGCGCGCCCGCATCGTTGACGAGATAATCGAGACCGCCGAGCACATCGAGCGCACTCGCGGCGACCTGCCGCGCACTCGCCGCCTCGACCGCACAGCCCTCGCTGCGCAGTTCCGCCACCGCCCGAGCGAGTGCAGCGCCCGGCAGATCGTTCACCGCCACGCGCGCACCGCTGCGGGCCAGCCGGCCGGCCGAGGTGGTCCACGTGAGCGGAGCGATCAAGCCCGCGAGATTGTCGGCGGCGTTCTGCACGCCGACCCAGCGCAGCGGACCGGGAGTTTCGCGCGGATTGGGCTCTGCCCGGCGCGTAATGCATGCGAATACTTTAACATCCGTCCAACAGAATGGCAGCGACGGCGGTGGATTGCATCGCAACGAAAGGGGATCGGCATGTTCAGGGCACTGGTTATCGACAACAACGGCGGCACCGTCAGCGCATCGCTGCAAAACGTGAATGAAGCGAGCTTGCCGCCGGGCAACGTCATCGTTGCGGTGGAATACTCGACGGTGAACTACAAGGACGGCCTCGTCGTGACCGGGGCCGGTGGGTTGGTGAAGCGCTATCCGCACGTGCCCGGCATTGATTTTGCGGGTCAGGTGCAGGAAAGCCGGCACCCGGCCTATAAGCAAGGCGACCCGGTGGTGCTGACCGGTTGGCGGGTCGGTGAGGTGCAATGGGGCGGCCTGGCGCAAAAGGCGTCGGTCGATGGCGATTGGCTGGTGCCGTTGCCCGCGGGTTTGTCTACCCGGCAGGCGATGGCGGTGGGTACCGCCGGATTCACGGCGATGCTCGCGGTCATGGCGCTCGAAACCCACGACCTCCATCCCCGCGCGGGCGAGGTGTTGGTCACGGGCGCAGCGGGCGGAGTCGGCTCCGCGGCGGTCGCCATTCTCGCCAAGCGGGGCTATCAGGTCGTCGCATCGACCGGCCGCGCCGACACCCACGAGTATCTAAAGAGTCTGGGTGCATCAGTGGTCATCGATCGCGCGCCCTTTGCGGAACCCGCCAAGCGTCCGCTCGAGGGCGAGCGCTGGGCCGGATGCATCGATGCGGTCGGCGGCAATACGCTGGCGCGCGTGCTGGCGCAGACCCGCTACGCAGGTTCCGTGGCCGCGGTGGGATTGGCCGGCGGCAGCAAACTCGAGCACACGGTAATTCCCTTTTTGCTGCGCGGTGTGAACCTCCTCGGTATCGATTCGGTGATGTGCCCGATGAAGCGCCGAATCGAGGCATGGTCTCGCCTGCGATCCGATCTGCCGCTCGACAAGCTGGAGGCGATGACGGTCGAAGCGAAGCTCGACGAAGTCCCGGGAATCGCGGCGCAAATCCTCAAGGGCGGCATCCGCGGTCGCGTGGTCGTCGATGTGAATCGCTGATGCACGATCGCCGGCCGCGCCGCGCGTTTGTCTCGATACGCCGACAATTGCCGCGTTCCAGCGAGTTCACCTACACTTTGAGCCATGAACAACTGGCTCGACAATGCGCTACGACACTTGCAGTTCAGCGAATCGCTGTTGGCGGACGGCGTTGACGGTTTGCGTCATGGCTGCCAAACCTCGAGCGAAGTCATCGGCAAGTTGTGCAGCACCAGTGCCGAGCGCTGGCAGGCGGTGATGCGCCAAATGCAAACACCGGTGAATTTGGCGGACATCCTGCGCGCCCGCGCGCCGCTATAAGCTCGCCGGACCGAGCTCTTCGTTCAATCCTTCACGACGGCCGGGGCAACCCGGGTCAGAGTCACGGCCAAATGCTTGGCGATGGCGCCTTGCGCTTCATAGGGCCGCTCGGCGAAGAGCATGTGCCCCGCTCCCTTAAACGCAACCACCGTGGCGCCCGGAATGCTCGCCGCCAGGGCGCGGCCGCCCTTGAGCGGCGTCATCTGGTCCCGTTCGCCGCAGATCAACAAGGTGGGCGCCGCCACGCGCCCCGCGGCGGCAAGACCCTCGCGATAGGCGTTGCAAGCCTGAAGGTCGTTATGCAGCACGCCGGGCGCCGCCTTCTCCAAGATGCGCTCGGCGACACCGACCATCCACACACCGGGAGCCGAGCTGCCGCCGAGTCCCGCCGTGTAGCCGTGCCCCCATAGATTGACCATGTTGATGGCGGCGTGATCATTAGCCGCGGAGGCCGCGAGCAGATCCGGATGAACCGGCATCGAGGCGGCGGGGGCGACGAGAACGACGCTGCGCACGCGCTCGGGAAAGTGCGCAGCCGTCTCGAGCGCAATCAGGGAGCCCATCGAATGGCCGATCAGCGCCGCGCTCGCAGGCCCCGCGGCTTCGATGACCGCCGCAAGCCAGACCGCCATGGCCGCGATCGTCTTAAGCGGCGGACCCTCCGAGCGGCCGTGCCCCGGCAGATCGAGCGCGAGCACGTTCCAGCCGTGGAAGGCGAGCCAGCGGCTCTGCAACGCCCAGACCGTGTGATCGAGTCCGGCGCCGTGCACGAACAGCGCCAACGGGCGCGACACTTCGTGCTCCCGCCCGCCCGTGGCGCCGAAAACAGTACGTCCGTCGATGAGCAATCGCATCGGCGCCGCCGCTAGGCTTTCTGCGCCGCGCGCAGCGCCTGCCCGAGATCCGCCACGATGTCGTCGATCGATTCGATCCCGACCGACAGACGCACCATGTCTTCGCCGATCCCGGCGGCGGCGAGTTGCGCGGGATTCATCTGCTGGTGCGTGGTACTCGCGGGGTGTATGACCAGCGTCTTGGCATCGCCGACATTGGCCAGATGACTCGCGAGGCGCAGCGCTTCGATGAACTTCGCCCCGGCCGCCCGGCCGCCCCTGATGCCGAAGCTGATGATCGATCCGGCTCCGCGCGGCAGCAGACGGCGCGCGAGCTCATGGTCCGGGTGATCGGGCAAGCTCGGGTGCAGTACCCAGGCGACGGCGTCGCTGCGCTTGAGAAACTCGAGCACCGTGGCCGTATTTTCCATGTGCCTGGCGACTCGCAGGCTCAAGGTTTCCACTCCCTGCAACAGATGAAAGGCGTTCATGGGCGACAAGCACACGCCGAATTGCCGGAGGCCCTCGGTGCGGGCGCGCATCACGAACGCCGCGGGGCCGAACTGTTCCGTGAAGACGATGCCCTGGTAGGCGGCGACCGGCTCGGTCAAGGTCGGATACCGGCCGGAGGCTTCCCAATCGAAGCGTCCCCCGTCGATCAACGCTCCGCCGATCGCGATGCCATGGCCGCCTATCCACTTGGTGATCGAGTGCATCACGAGGTCCGCCCCGAGATCGAGTGGACGGCACAGATAGGGCGTCGCGAAGGTGCTGTCGATGAGCAACGGAATGCCCGCGCGGTGCGCAACGTGGGCGAGCGAGGGGATGTCCAACACCTCGAGGCCGGGATTGCCGATGGTTTCGCCGATAACGAGCCGGGTATTGGGCTTGATCGCCGCTCGGAAGCCGTCGATATCCCGCGGCTTGACGAAGATGGTGTCGATGCCGAAGCGCGGCAGCGTGTGCGACAACAGATTCACGGTCCCGCCGTACAGCGAGGCGGACGCGACGATGTGATCGCCGGCGCCGAGAAGCGTCGCGATGCCGATGTGCATCGCGGCCATGCCGCTCGCGGTGCACACCGCGCCGACTCCGCCTTCGAGTGCGGCCAGGCGCTCCTCGAGAACGGCGACCGTCGGATTCGATATCCGGCTGTAGACGTACCCCGGCCGCTCCAGATTAAAGAGCGACGCCGCCTGATCCGTATCGTCGAACACGTAGGAGGTCGTCTGATAAATGGGGACCGCCCGTGCGCCGTTGGTCGGGTCCGGATGCTGTCCGGCGTGCAGGCTCAACGTGTCGAATCCGGGCGGGCGCGGCGCGGCCATGATTGCAATTCTCCCCGTATCTGCAGCTCGCGACGCGGCATAATAGCCCCATGTATCGCGCACCGCTTCAAGACATCGAGTTCGCGCTCGACCATGTGATCGGCGCGGACGCACTCGCGGGTTGTCCCGAGTTCTCCGAATACACGCCGGAGCTGGCGGCGAGTGTGCTGCAGGAGGCCGCGCGCATCGCCGAAAATGTCTTGGACCCGCTCTATAAAACGGCCGACCGGGAGGGCGCTCATTGGTCCGAGACCGGTGTGACCACGCCCGCGGGCTTCAAAGAGGCCTATCGGCAATTCGTCGCGGGCGGTTGGCCGCAGCTGCGGGCCGCTGCCGCGTATGGCGGGCATGGCATGCCGACCCTGCTGGTCTCGGCGGTGGAAGAGATCATCGCATCGGCCAACCTGGCATTTCGCCTGTGCCCGATGCTGACCCAGGGCGCGACCGAGGCGATCGCTCAGTGCGGATCGCCCGGACAACAGGCGCTTTACCTGCCGCCGATGGTGCGCGGCGAGTGGACCGGCACCATGAACCTCACGGAGCCGCAGGCGGGATCCGACCTGGCGCAGGTGCGCACGCGCGCCATACCCCGCGGCGACCATTACCGAATTCACGGCCAGAAGATCTTCATCACCTACGGCGAGCACGATCTGGCGGCCAACATCATCCATATGGTGCTGGCGCGCATCGAGGGCGCTCCGGCCGGGGTGAAGGGTATTTCGCTGTTCATCGTGCCGAAGTTTATGGTCAACGCGGACGGCTCGCTCGGTGCACGCAACGACCTCAAGTGCGTGTCGATCGAGCACAAACTCGGCATCCGCGGCAGCCCGACCTGCACCATGATCTATGGACAAGGCGACGGCGCGATGGGCTACCTCTTGGGCGAGGCTCACCACGGCCTCGAGTACATGTTCATCATGATGAACGCCGCGCGCTTGAGCGTCGGTCTCGAGGGGTATGCGGTCGCCGAACGCGCCTTCCAGCAGGCGCTCGATTGGGCGCGCACGCGCATTCAGGGCAAACCCTTGGGGCCGGTGCATGGCGATACCCTGCCGATCGTCCATCACCCCGATGTCAGGCGCATGCTGCTCACGATGAAGGCGCAGATCGGGGCGATGCGCTATCTGACGCTGTATACGGCCACCCAGCTCGACGTGGGCGCGCGGCATCGCGACCCTGCCGTGCGGCGAGCCGCAAAGGCCCGGGGCGAATTCCTGATTCCGATCGTCAAGGGCTGGTGCACGGAGTCCGGCATCGAAGTCGCCTCGCTCGGCATCCAGGTGCACGGCGGCATGGGATTCATCGAAGAAACCGGCGCCGCCCAGCCGTATCGCGACGCCCGCATCGGTACGATTTACGAGGGGACGACCGGGATTCAGGCGGGCGATCTCATTGGCCGCAAGCTCGCCAAGGATGGTGGGGCGGCATTCAAGTCCTTGGCAGCCGACATCCACAAGGAGCTCGCAACCTACCGCGGTTCGGCGCCGGGCGCGGAGGCGATCGTCGTGGCCGCCGATGCGGCGGTGGTCGAACTCGAAGCGACGGTGGCCAAGCTGCTGGCCGACATGGCGGCGAATCCCGCAGCGGGCGCCGCGGTTGCCGTGCCGCTGCTGCGTCTGGCCGGGGTGACCCTCGGCGGTTGGCTGCAGGCGCGCGCCGCCTGCCGGGCCGTCGCCCGTCTATCGGATGCGCACGCGGATCGGGGATTCCTGAAGGCCAAGCTCGAGACCGCCCGCTTCTATACCGAACAGATTCTGCCGCAGGCGGCCGGTCTCACCCTGATCGTGCGCGCAGGCGCGGGCAGCGTACTTGACAGCGATCCGTCGCTGCTGTGAGCGTGTCCTTACCATGAGCGTCCGGCGCCCGAAGCGCGTGTCCGCATCGAAGGCCGCGGCGAATGCCTGGTGGCTCGCACTGGCCTATGTCATCCCCGCCAGTATCGCATCCAGCACGGACCTGCCGGCGGACGTGGTCTTGCTTCACGGCCATATTCACACAGAGGATCCGAGCCACACAGTCGTGCAAGCGCTGGCGCTTCGCGGCAATACCATCGTCGCCGTCGGCACGGACCAGGCGGTGAGCGCCCTTATCGGACCTTCGACCCGCAGCGTCGACTTGGGCGGCAAGCTCGTGCTGCCTGGCATCATCGATGCGCACACTCATCCGGCCGAAAGCGCGCAGGATCTCGGCAAGTGCAGCCTCGCCGACAAGCTGCTCCCTCCCGCGGAGATAAAAGCCAAGGTGGCCCTGTGCCTCAGGGAACGCCCTGCCGAGAGCGCAGCGTGGTTTGAAGTCATCCAGGTCAATTCGTCCGGATTAACGCTCACGCTTGCGGACCTCGACGCGATGATTGCCGATCGCCCGATGTTGCTAGAAGACTCCAGTGGGCACACGGTTTGGGCCAACTCGGCCGCGCTGGCGGCTGCTCACATCGACGCCGCCACCAAGGATCCGGCGGGGGGGCGCATCGAGCGCGATGCAACCGGCAAACCGACCGGCACGCTGCGGGACGTGGCGGCTGAGATCGTGCTCGACGCAAAACCATCGGCGGGCCTCGAGGTGGAAGCGTCGCAACTCGGGAAGGCGTTCGATGCGATGCGGGCAGTGGGCATCACGTCGGTGCAAGATGCGGATACCGATGCGCACGACATGCGGATGTACAAACAGCTCTACGACATGCACCGGTTGAACATGCGGGTGCGCGCCACGTTTGGCTTGAAACAAACTCACCGGTCGGCCGATGTGCTGATCGGCGAGGCGATCAAGTTTCGCGCCGCGTGGGCCATCGATCCTGAGTTTCTGCGCGCCGATGCGATCAAGATCTTCGCCGACGGTGTGATCGAATACCCCTCGCAGACGGCCGCGCTGCTCGAGCCCTATCTCGACGCGGCCGGCCGCCCGACCCACAACCGCGGGCCCACCTACTATACGCAGGAGCATCTAAACCACATCGTGAGCGCCGCGGATGCCGCGGGGTTTACCGTTCACATCCACGCGATCGGCGATCGGGCCATCCGCTCGGCGCTCGATGCCTTCGCGGACGCGAGACGGCGCAACGGCGTGCGGGATAACCGCCACCAAATCGCCCATCTGGAACTCATCGACCCCAAGGATTTCGCGCGCTTCAAGGAACTCGGGGTCATCGCCAATTTCCAGCTGCTGTGGGCCGAACGCGACTCCTACATCGCGAGCGGAACGCTGCCCTATCTCGGACCCGAACGCTCGCGATACCTCTACCCGGCCCGATCGCTGCGAGACGCCGGCGCACTGGTTGCCGCCGGCAGCGACTGGGGTGTCAGCAGCTTTAATCCGTTCGAGGCGATGGAGCATGCCGTCACACGCTCGGAGTCCCGGGGGCGGGAACCGCTGCTGCCCGAGCAGAGTATTTCACTCCAGGACGTCGTCGACGCCTACACGATCAATGCCGCCTTCGCGCTCAAACAGGAGCACACGACCGGCAGCCTGGAGCCGGGCAAGCGCGCTGATTTCATCGTGTTAGACCGCGATATCTTTGCGATCGACCCGTTCGACCTGCATGACACCCGGGTGCTGGCAACCTATCTCGACGGGCGCGAGGTCTACACGGCAAAGCCGTAGTTCCACGGCGCCGCTACGCCAACAGCGCCGATTCGAACGGGTACAGAGACAGCCGGCGGAAACCACCTTTCTCGACCACGACCATGTCTTCGAGCTTGGCGCCTTCGCCGCCTTCATCCGGCGCGACCATGCTTTCCACCGCGAGCACCATGTGCTCCTCGATCTTGCCCGCGCTCCCTTCGCTGTCCCAATCCAGGCCGTAAGCGATGGACGGCCACTCATTACTCAAGCCGACGCCGTGAATCATCATGGGGTAGCGGTTACGCCGGTACCCCGCCGGAATCGGCCAGCACGACTGCGCGACGTCGCGAAAATCGGCGCCCGCACGCACCAGCGCCGTATTGTGCATGAGCTGTTCGTGAGCCAGGCGATAAAGGTGCCGCTGTTTGGCAGTCGGCATGCCGGGCGGACAAAAAAATGTGCGCGAAATATCGACCTTGTATCCGGTCGGTCCCATCATGCCGACGTCGAAGGCTACGAATTCGCCCGCGGCTACCCGACGATCCGTGGCGTCTTCGCCCCACGGGGTGATGTGCGCCCCGGAGAGCAGCAGCGGGTAGTCGATGAAATCGCCGCCCGCCGCGGCGTTGGCCGCCGCGAGTATCGACCACAGCTCGCGCTCGGTGCGGCCGGCCTGAAGATTATTCTGGAGTTGCGTCATGGCCGCATCCGCGATGCTCATCGACTGCTCGATGCACAGGATTTCTTCGCGGCTCTTGATGCTGCGGGCGCGGTGCATGAGCTCTTCGGCGGGGCTCCATCGCACCCCTGCCTGCTCGAGCGCCTCGATCAGCACCAATGGCGCGGTATCGATGGCGACGCGCCCCTCCGTACCCCATTCGCGCAATAGCGCGCGGATATCGGCGGCAAACTGCCGTGCCCGGTCCCGCCACAGCGGCCCGGACGGAAAATAAGTGCAAAGAGGGGCGTTGCGGACTTCCGCGACGGTGCCCGAATCGAATCGCTCGCGGGAGCCATCGCCCCAATCGAAGAGCACGCCGGGTTTCGTCGCCGGCAGCAGCAGCGTGCGGAAGGGCGCGTGCAGATTATAAGCCGTGGCGACGTTGGCGCCCGTTGCATAGCGCAGGTTGATCGGGCTCATGAGCAGCAAAGCCGGCACCTGGCGCGCCCGCATTTCTCGATACACACGTTCGCGGCGATGGCGCCGCAGGCGCTTGACGAACGTGGGATCGGACCCGAACTCGGCCGCTGAGGCGAGATCGGATACCGAGGAAGGCGCGATGGGCACGGGGTTAATTGAATCTGTGTGCATTTTATTTCTCGTGCATCGAAGGATAACCGACCATATTTCAGTCTTACTCATTCCCTCGTAGCCGATGCGGGCCATTCAATACTATCGCGGTTGCGCCCGCCATCATCTGGCCGGCGCCGGCCGTGTTGGTCGATGCGAGGCGCGTAGACTTTCCAAGCATGGCACCTCTGACGCAATTTGCGTGCCGCAATTTGCATTATTGATTGTGTATTTCTAATTAATTGTTTAATATAGTAATAATAGATATCTTCTTATGCTGCAATTTGCGGCTCTTTAATTGCGTCACAATTCTGTGACGAGATACGGGACGCCCGGTGAACCACGATAAAAGCCCAATCAACCCCTTCCGATACGGCCGCGAGGTGGAGCTTTTGGTGGACCGCGCCGATGAGGTGGCGCGCATCGTGCGCATTGGCGAGAGCTGCGGCACCCTTTTCTTCATCGGTCCGAGGAGATTCGGCAAGACCTCCATTCTCCGGGCGGCGGATGAAGCATTGACGAAAGCCGGCATCGTGGTGCTGCGGTACGACGCCGAAGCCTTCGACAACATTGGCCTCTTGGCCGCTGCGCTGATGACGGGCGCTCTACGCAAATACGCCTCCGCTCTCGACCGCGCGCAAGCCGCGGCGAAGCAATTCTTCTCCGCCCTCAAGCCCTCGCTGTCAATCGATCCCGCGGACGGCAAAATCACCGTAGGCATGGGCTTCGATCCGGCGGCGCGCAACACGCAGGTGCCGCTGCTCACCGATGTCCTGAACGGTGTCGAGCGGCTCGCGGCAGCGGACAAACGAAAAGCGCTGGTGATGTTGGATGAGTTTCAGCAAGTGGTGTCCGAGGCAGGAGAGAAAACCGAGCGCCAGATTCGCGCGGCGGTGCAGACACATCACGACGTTGGCTACGTATTTGCCGGTTCGAGCACCCGAATGATGACCGACATGATTTCCACCTCGGCAAGAGCTTTCTGGAACCTGGGTGACCAACTGCACCTCGGCCCGATTCCCCGCCAGGACTTTGTTCCTTTCCTGCGCACGGGGCTTAAGTCCGCTGGCGCAACCGTGGCGGAGGAGGCGCTACTTCGCATCCTCGATCTAAGCGAAGACGTTCCCTACAACGTCCAACAACTCGCCAGCCAGTGCTTCACGCTATTGCGCGACGGACGCCACCGGCATTTATCTACACAAATGGTAGATGACGCGTTGGCGCAGGTAGTCGCCATGCAACACGTCAGTTATCTGCAGCGCTGGCTTTCTCTGTCGACTGCCCAAAAGCGAACTCTCAAAGTCGTCATCGAGGAGCGCGGCAACTTTCAGCTTGCGGAGGCGGCCCGTCGCCATGACTTGCCGCGCACGACCATGCAGCGAGCCCTGCAAATCTTGGAGAAGGAGCACTTCGTGCGCCAAGATTTCGCACGTACCGGCGTGGTGTGGCGTCTGGAGGATCCATTTCTTCGCTCCTGGCTGATCGAATTCCAGGCGCAGTGACCGGAGGACGCATGTGCGAACCCAGGGAAGCAATACGCGCGCGGCCGCTTAATGGGCGGCGGGCGCGACAATGAGAACCACAAAGCTGCCCGGCAGAATCGGCGGCCTGGGATGCTCGTCCCCCGATGCGGGCGCCGCCGGCCCAAAGCTCGCAGTCGGAAGATACAGTCGGTGAGTTGCAGGATCGAGTGTCATGGTGCGGGCGCCCTTCGCAGTGGCGAGCGTCTGTATTACCGCGAAGTGCTCCGGGTCGCTCTCGTGCACGACGCTGAGCGTGCCCTCGCCGTTCGAACTGAAGGCGTTCTGCGAGCCGGGATCGAATTCCGCGCCATCGACGCCGTGACCAATCGGCAGCGTCGCAATCGCTCTGCCGTCGCGCATGTCCAATATGGTCATTGCGGCGTTCGAACACACGGAAAAACTTCGCGCATGCGCCACATCGAGCGCAAGACCGGTCGGCGAATCGCAACCCGGAAGCGCCCAGCGCGCGGTTACTTTGAGCGTCGCCATATCGATGACCGCCAACTGGTTTTTGTCCTCGAGATTGACATAGAGGTGACCGGCCGCGTCGCTGCGTGCAAATTCCGGTCCGCCGCCAAGCGCGATTGTCTCCACGACCGTGTTGGCGGCCGTATCGATCACGCTGGCGCTGTCGCTCCGTCCGTTGAATGCCACCACCCGATGGGTGTACGGATCGTACAAAATCGCATCCGGCTTCGCGCCGACGGCAACGTTGTCGATCACCTTGCGGGTGCGCAAATCGAACACCTTGACTCGATTGGTTATTCCGGCGCTGATGTAACCGCGCCCGAGATCCGCCGCCAGCGCAATGCCATGCACGCCGGGCGTGTCGGCGATGTCGCCGACGATCTTGCCGCTCGCGATATCGACGATGGCGACATGCGTCGCGCGCGACAGATACAGAAGATGCG
>Ga0209415_10003385_pt1 | contig 29666 bp, 26 predicted proteins | sample PeaSoiSIISIP2007_FD_187696 | JGI IMG/M metagenome (GOLD analysis project Ga0209415, IMG submission 187696) | Peat soil microbial communities from Weissenstadt, Germany - SII-SIP-2007 (SPAdes) (version 2) | ecosystem: Environmental > Terrestrial > Soil > Wetlands > Peat | place: Germany...
TCAGACCATTCGGATCCGACGCCACAAAGAAGAAGTTGTGCCACGAACGCAACATCGACTTCACCGCCGCCGCGTAGTAGACGTTGGCGTAGCCGTTCTGGCTCAACCTCACGAACTCCAACAACCCGCTCAACACCAGGACCGCCAACAGCGACACGCGCTCGGCGAGCGCTCGCACGCCGAGCGCGCCCGAGGTGCGCGGTCCGGCGGGCCGCGGGGGATGCGCCGGCTCGGCGGCTCGGGGAGTGATCGTCGACAAGGTTGTTGAGGGAGCTTGCGCGCGAAGACGGGCGCGGCGCAGCGCCGCCACCGGCGTCAGAGGCTATCCGCCGCGAGGCGCACGAACGCTTAAGACCCGGTTAGCAGGCCTAAACGCTGCCCGGCGCCGCGCCCACGCGCTACGGATCCTGGAAGCGGGCGACGCTGAAGCCCAGCAGCATCGGTATGTCGATCGCGAAGACGGCGAGCATCAGCGTGAGGATCAGCAGTTGCGCGCCACGCGTGTGGTCGTAGACGAAGACGTACTCGAGCATGCCCGCGATCACCGCGTAGGCAACGAAGACCCACCCCGCGACGAGCCGGAACGCCGCCCACGCGAAGCCGTCGATCCGAGCGAGCAGGGCGACGTTGACCGCGAGCAGCGCGACGGCGGCGGCGAGCAGCGCGATCGTCGGCCCCTGCGGCACATGGCGGGGCAGGTGCGAGGCCGTGTAGATGCCGCCGATCACGATCAGCGCGAGGACTGCGACCGCGATCTGCTGGATCGGCGGCAGCCGGCGGTCCCGCACGGGGGCGTGGGCCTCCATCGATCAGCTGCTCGCGAGCTTGGTCATGATCACGAGCGTCGCGATCTGCATCAGCCCGGTGATTCCGGCGGTGTAGATGAACACCTTCATCAGCCGCCCGATCCGCGCGCCGTTCGGGTTGGGCTTGCGCAGTTCGAACAGCACCGCAATGTTGGCAGGCTCCAGCAGCCCGAGCGCGATCGTGGCCATCACGCCGACGACGATGTAGGAGGCGACCAGCCAGCTGTGGTGGGGCGAGTTCGGCGCGAGATTGCCCAGCTTGCGCGCCAGCTGGAAGCCCGAGCCGAGCGTCATCGTGACAAGGGTCGGCATGATCAGCAGCATCTTCGGCATCACCCGGCTGGAGAACTCCATCCGCGCCGGGATCGACATCGTGCCGATGATCGGCCCGAGCACGAGGCCGAAGAACAGGTCGATCCCGGTCCACAGGCCGCCGCCGACGACGTGGAAGAAGTCGAGCGCCCAATGGCTGTTGCTGGCAATCGCCGCGATCAGGCCGACGACCACCACGCCAACGACCGGCAGGCCGGCCACCGGCACGATCTTCAGCGTAGGCCGTGACGGCGCGAGGCTTGCCGGGACCGGCTCGGCGACTGTCGCCATCGCTTGCTGCTCCCCTCCTTCGGCGTGCGGGGCGCGATCTCCTCGCGCGAACGGCGAAAGGATAGCTGCCCCTGCGGCGCAGCGGTCCGAGTGCGCGGGGCGCCCTGCGCGAGTCGCGGCGCGCATACTTGGCCCATGGATCGAGCTCGCGAGATCTCCGCAACGGCGCCCGCGCCGCGGCTTCGTCGCATGCCAGGCATCGATGGCCTGCGCGCAGTGGCGGTGGCGGCGGTCTTCCTCTACCACGCCGGGGTCTCGTGGATGCCAGGCGGCTTTCTCGGCGTGGACGTCTTCTTCGTGATCAGCGGCTACCTGATCACGTCGCTGCTGATCGCCGAGTACGACCTGCGCGGCGCGGTGGCGCTGGGCCGCTTCTGGGCCGCCCGGGCGAGGCGCCTGCTGCCGGCGCTCTTCGTGCTGCTCGCCGTCTGCCTGCTGATCGGAGCAACGCTCCAGCGCGGCAGGCTGATCGGCCTGCGCGGCGACGCACTCGCGTCGATCTTCTACGTCGCCAACTGGCGCTTCATCTTCGGGCACGAGAGTTACTTCGCCCAGTTCGGGCGCCCCGGACTGCTGCGTCACCTCTGGTCGCTGGCGGTCGAGGAGCAGTTCTACCTGCTCTGGCCGCCGCTCTTCCTGCTCGCGCTCAGGGCGCGCGGCCGTCGCGTGCTGCCGTGGCTGGTCGGCGTCGCGGCGATCGGCTCGGCCGCAATTATGTGGGCGCTCTACACCCCGGACGCTGACCCCTCGAGGATCTTCTACGGCACCGACACGCGCGCCGCGCCGCTGCTGGTCGGCGTGGCGCTGGCGTTCGTCTGGAAGCCCTCATCGATGCCCGCGTGGACCAGCCGGCGCGCTCGTGCCGCGCTCGACGCGTCTTCGATCGCAGCCCTGGCGGCGGTCATCTACGCGTTCGCCTCGGTGCACGACTACGACGAGCGCATCTACCGCGGCGGCTTCCTCGTGCTCGCGCTGTGCGCCGCGCTCCTGCTGGCGACGATCGTCCACCCCGCGAGCCTGCTCGGACGCCAGCTGGCCCGCGGGCTGCCCCGCTGGATCGGCGAGCGCAGCTACGGCATCTACCTGTGGCACTGGCCGATCCTCGTCTTCACGCGACCCGGTATCGACGTGCACCTCGCACGCGGGGTGCTGATCCCGGCGCAGGCCGTCGGCACGGTCCTGATCGCCGCGATCTCATACCGTTACGTCGAGATGCCGATTCGCAGCGGCGCGCTACGACGGCTGTGCCTGCGCGCGCCACGGTTCCTCGCACAGCCGCGCACTCCGTTCGTCTTCGCCGCCGGCGCAATCGCCGGCCTGCTCGTGCTGGTGTCGCTGACGCCGCAGGGCGTCGCCGTGCTGCCGCCCGGCTTCTCGCGCCAGGCGCTCGCCAGCTCCGAGCTGGCGAGCAGGCAGCTCGTGCTGCCCCCCGCCTCGGGCGCCTCGGCGACCCCCGCCCCCGCGGCCCGCCACTCCGCCGAGGACGGCAGGGGCAGGCCGCCAAAGCACCGACATCACCGGACCCTGCCGCCGATCCCGCGCAGCGGTCCGATCCTGGCCGTCGGAGACTCCGTGATGCTCGGCGCCTCCGCCACGCTGGAGGCGACCCTCGGCCCCGAGCTTCATATCGACGCCGTCGTGTCGCGCCAGCCGGAGCAGACGATCGCCCGGCTGTTCGCATACCGCGCGGCCGGGTCGCTGCCGCGCAGGGTGATCGTGCATATCGGCGACAACGGCCCGGTCTACTACGCCGACCTGCAACGCCTGCGCGAGGCGCTCGCCGGCGTCCCGCTGGTGGTGATCGTCAACGTCCGCGTCGACACGAGCTGGCAGGGTGAGGTCAACAGCGAGCTCGCGCAGGCGGTCGCCGGCTGGCATGAGGCGACGATCGCCGACTGGTACGACGCCAGCGCCGGCCCCGGCACGCTCGCGGATGGCACCCACACGACACCGCTCGGCGCCCAGGTGTTCGCCTCGGTGATCGCCCGCGCGATCGACAAGCCGCACCTCGACGGCGTCACCCACTGAGGCTGCGGCCGGCTGGATGGTTGATTCCACGGCCGTTGTGTTCGGCTGGCGAGTGGCTCGTGAGCGGCGGGCGTCGCGGCACGGACGCGACAGTGCGGATGCACGGACCGGGCCGGGACGTGGCGATCCGACGCCGCGAGACGCAGCCCGACGGCGCAGGGGTCGTGGAATCAACCGTCTAGGGCGCGGAGATCAGCAGGTAGATCTTCGCCGGCGGCGTCGGCGCGAACGAGAACACCAACCACGTGCGTCCCTCGTAGCTGACGCTGCCGGCGGCCGGCAGCATCGTCGGGCCGGGGCCCTCGCTGCCGGCGATCGCACGCAGTCCGATCCGCACCACGACGATCGCGCCGGTCTCGGAGTGGACCACCTCCACGAAGTTGCCGTAGCTGGCCGCAAGCGGATGGAAACGCAGCGCCAGGCGCTCTGCCACGCGCCCGATCTCGCCGACGGCGACCGCGGCGCAGCTCTCCGTCTCGAGGGCTGCCGCGGGCGTGGGAATCGCCACGACGGCCTGCAGGGTCCCCGTCGGGAAGGCGTTGTAGGTCAGCGTGTCCGCGAGGTACTGCACACCGCCGAGGCCGACCGCCGTCCCGGTCGGCTGGCGCGCCGGGAAGGCGGCGCCTAGCGACGCGACCAGGGCCCCGCTGACGTAGATCCCGATCGGATCGCCGAGCGCGCGCATCTCGAGCTTGGTGAAGCCGACATCGTCCTGCACCGACATCACGAAGCTGCCGATCTGCGCTCCCGAGGCCGAGCGCAGAACTCCCGGCACCGGCGCGATCACGTGCGGCCCGCCGAAGTCGGCGAGCACGCGGCCCGATGGGTCGAGCACCCGCAGCCGAACGATGTGCCAGAACGGGCGGTAGACGATCCGCTTCACCGCCTTCAACGTCGCCGTCGCGTTGTCGGCCGCAACGGCGGCCAGGAGGTCCGGCGCCGCGGCTACGTGACCGAGGTCGGTCTGGGTCTCGCTGCCCCCCAGCTCCCCGCGGTCGATGTTGGTCGCGACCATCGCGTCAATCGACGCCAGCGTCGCGATCGTGGCCGCCCCGCAGGCACCGCTCGGCTGTCCCGCGGCAGCGGGGAGCGCACCGCCGCAGGCGACCGCCGCGAGCAGCGCGCAGACGACGACAACCCGCGCAGGGGAGCAGGACCAGGGGCGCACAGCTGCATTTTGCCGTGTCGGCGCGCCGCGCGACGGCGTGCAACGTCGGCCGCGGAGACTCACAGGCTGATCGCGGGGATTGCGAGGAACGGGTACGTCAGCACCGCCGCCGCCGCGACCAGCGTGAGCCAGCCGCCGAGCGCCCAGCGGGGCATCCACGGCCGAGTGAAGGCGCGCGCGAGTGCGAGATAGATGCCGGGCATCACGATCACCATGTAATAGAGGTAGGTCGTGCGCTGCCAGAAGAGGCTCAAGGCGACAAACGGCAGCCAGGTGCCGCAGAACCACGCGACGGCCAGCAGGTCGACGTCCGTCCCGTCGCGCCATCCGCAGCGAAGCGCGAGCGCCAGAGCGGGTATCGCGAACACCAGCATCGGCGGGCTGATCAGCCCGAGGAAGTGGACGGTCCAGGTTTGCGAGTGCCCATTGCTCACCGTCACCTCCAGGTAGTTGATCGGCTTGACGTCGATCAGCCAGTCCCACGGGTAGGAGGCGATGCCCTTGGGGCCGTGCAGGCTGGTCTGGCCGGCGGCGTAACTGAACATCCGCGCGGTGTGCGCGAACGGTCCGCCCGTGATCGTCTGGCCGGTCTGGGGGTCATAGGGCGGGGCGATCCGGTCGAACAGCGCGAGCACGCCGAGATAGACGGCCGCCGCAACGGTGGTGAAGAGCGCCAGCGTCCCGGCGGCGGCGCGCATGCCGGCGCGGCGGTGACGGACCAGCTCGAACGCGACGAGCACGAACAGCAGGTAGGGGGCGACCAGCTTCGTCGTCGCCCCGAGGCCGAGCAGCACCCCTGCGGTGAGCGGTCTTCCGCGAAGGTAGGCGGCGGCCGCCCAGATCATGAAGGCGACCGCGTAGATGTCGAGCGTGCCGATGCGTCCCGCCACGAGCAGCAGGTTGTCGGCCGCCATCAGCGTCGCGGCGAGCAGCGAGCACCACCGTCCCGCTCCGCTCGCCCGGGCGAGGGCGAACATGCCGAGGATCGCGAGCGACCCGAACAGCAGGCTGCCGATCCGCCAGGCGAACGGGCCGTCGCCGAACACCTCGATCGCCCCGGCGATCACGAGCTTGGCGAACTGCGGATGCTCCGAGTTGGGATCCTGGCCGGCCGGGTCGCCGGCATAGGGCTGCTTCGAAGGCACGGCGATGCCGTCGATCCGCCGGGCAGCGTTGACGTAGTAGGCCTCGTCGAAGATCAGCGAGTGCGCCGCCGGGCCGCGGCACGGATTGGCGCAGGGGTTGCTCAGCCACGCCGCCCGCGCCGCCAGCGAGAGCACCGAGACGACGAGGAGGCCAGCGATCGGCGCCCACGGCGAACGCAGGACGCCGTGAAGCAGTCGAGGAGGACGCCGCATGTCGGTGCGACGCTATAGAAACCGCGACTGCCGAAGCCGGTCGCGAGGCACGCGGGCGTCGGGGTGCGACCGGCCACGCGCGTCGGGGTTCGACCGCCACGCCACCCGGCGACGCCCGTGGCCGCCCGGCGTCCTCGAGCGCGCCGCGGCCTGGCGATCAGCGTTGCGAGGCGACCATCCAGCGTTGCTTCTCGAGCAGTGCCACCGTCTGGATCATCAGATCCTCGGTCACCGCGTCGTACTCGGCCGCCTGCTCCATCCGTTCGCGTGCCCGCGTGATCGTGTCGTCGAGTGCCTCGAGCAGCGTCGAGATCACGACCTCGGTGCGAATCTCGCCCGGCGCCACCTCCGCGAGCAGACTGTGCGCGCCAACCGTGCGTGACTGGCCGTCGGGAACGACGCCGAGCGCGCGGCCGCGCTCAGCGGTCGCATCGGAGCGCTCCTGCCACTCGGAGACCAGCTCGTCGAGGTGCTCGTGCAGCTCCTGAAAGCCCGGGCCGGTGAGGTTCCAATGCAGGTGCTTGCCGAGCAGCGCGAGGTCGATCAGGTCGATCAGCTCGCTCTGCAGGAGGCTGCCCAGCGCCGCTCGCTCCTCGTGTCGGAGCGTCGGGTGGCCGTCGGTGACGATCAGGTTCGCGGTCATGGCCCGTCCTTATGTGGTGTGGTGGGACTCCCCTGGGAGGTTAGCGCTGCAGGGATGCGGCCCCGGCCGCCCGGACCGGTACAGCCGCGGCCACGGTCCGGACGCCACCGCGCGGAGGACCGCTCAGTCGTCCGCCAGCATGGCGAGGAAGGCCTCCTCCGTGTGGCCGCCCGGTTTCGCGCCCGCGCGCGCCGCCGCCACCGCGAGCCTCTGCAGCAGCTCGTTGACCGGCGTCGCGACGCCGTGCAGGCGGCCGAGCAGCACGACCTCCCCGTTCAACTGGTCGGCCTCGATGCCCCGGGCGCCGCGTGCCAGGCTCTGCCACGACGAGCCGCCCTCGCGCGGGTGGCCGGGAACTGGGCGCATCGTGATCAGGCGGCGGAAACGCTCTTCGTACTCCGCGTCCGCCACGAAGTCGATCCCGGCCGCCGCCAGCGCCGCCACGGCTTCGGCGCGCGCGCGCCGCGCAACCTCGGCGGCGCGGTGTTCGTGACCGAACAGCGCGTCGACGGCATTCAGCACGTTGCGCAGGAACTTTGCGTACTTCCAGCGCAGGATGTCCGCGCGCGGCTGCGAGGCGAACCCGGCGCCCTCGAGCGTGGCGGCGATCTCGTGCGCGCGCGGATCGAGACCTCCGGGGTAGCACCCGAGGTCCAGTGCCCCGGTCAGCGGCGCCGAGTGGGCGACGACGACGCCGGGAACGAGGTGCGTCGCCGGCAGCTGCACGACCATCGCGTAGACGGCGGCGAAGTGGCGCAGCGCGATGCGCTCGTTGTCGACTCCGTTCTGCGCGCACACGACCGCCACCTCAGGGCCCGCAGCCGCGTCGAGCCGCTCCAGCGCGGGCAGCGTGTCGTGTCCCTTCACGGTCAGCAGCACGATGTCGTCGGCGCGCCACGACAGCTCCTCCGGCCCGCCCGCGACCGGGATCCTCACCACGCTGGTGCCGTCCGGTGACTCGCAGCGCAGCCCGTCGCGCGCGATCGCCTCGAGCTGGGCGCCGCGCGCGAGCAGCACCACGTCGTGGCCCTGCTCGAACAGCCGGCAACCGATCACACCGCCCACGGCGCCGGCCCCGTAGACGACGAAACGCGGCACGCCGGCGCTACTCGAACGCCGGGTGCCCGGTGAGCGCCTTGCCGAGCACGAGCGTGTGGATCTGGTGCGTCCCCTCGTAGGTGAGCACCGACTCGAGGTTGACCAGATGCCGCATCACCGGGTAGTCGAGCGTGATCCCGTTGGCGCCGAGCAGCGCCCGCGCCCGCCTCGCCACCTGGGTGGCCATCCGCGCGTTGGAGAACTTGCCGTAGCTGATGTGCTCGGGGGTGACCCGTCCCTCGTCCTTGAGCCGCCCGATCCGCGTCGCGAGCAGCAGACCGTTGTTGACGGCGACGTGCATCTCGACCAGTTCCTGCTGGACGATCTGGCGGGCGGCAATCGCCCGGCCGAACTGCACCCGGGTCGAGGTGTACTCGAGCGCGGCCTCCAGACACGCGCGCGCCGCCCCCACGGTCCCCCAGACGATTCCGTAGCGCGCCTCGCTCAGGCAGGCGAGCGCGCCGCGCAGCGAGCTGACGCCCGGCAACCGCGCGTCCTCGCCCACACGGCAGTCCTCGAGGATCAGCTCCGAGGTGGTCGAGGCCACCAGCGAGAGCTTGTCCTTCACGTCCACCGTGCGGAAGCCGTCGGTGCCGGCGGGCACGAGGAAGCCGGCGATGCCGTCGCCGGTCTTCGCCCACACCACGGCGACGCCGGCAAGGCTGCCGTTGGTGATCCACATCTTTGTCCCGTTCAGCACCCAGCCATCGCCGTCGCGCCGCGCATTCGTGCGCATCGCGCTCGGGTCGCTTCCCGCGTCCGGCTCCGTCAGCCCGAAGCAACCGATCACCTCGCCCGCCGCCATGCGCTCCAGCCACCGCTCCTTCTGCTCGTCGGAGCCGAACGCGTGGATCGCGAACATCGCCAGTGAGCCCTGCACGGACACGAGACTGCGCAGGCCGCTGTCGCCAGCCTCGAGCTCCAGGCAGGCGAGGCCATAGGCGGTCGCGCTCGCGCCGGCGCAGCCATGGCCCTCCAGGTGCATGCCCAGCACGCCGAGCTCGCCCAGCTCCGGCCAGAGCTCCGCCGGCAGGGCCCCCGCGCGCCAGGCGTCCGCGACGATCGGCAGGAAGCGACGGCGCACCCAGTCGCGCACCGTCGAGGCGATCAGAGCCTCCTCGGCGCTGTGCTCGCCGGCCAGTCCAAACGGATCCTCGACCGGATAGGCGGTCACGCGATCGTCTCCGGGCGCACCGCACACCGCATCGATCGTGCGTTCACGACCCGACCTTACCCAAATCTCCGTCGCCAGCCGCCGGCATGCGCTCGTCGCCGGCGAGCCAGGCCGCCACGGCGTCGTCGTCCGCGCCGAGCGCGGGCGGTATCCGCCGATAGCGGACGGGCGTGGCATGCAGCGTGATCGGGTTGGCGACCTGCCGCATCCCCCCCGCGAGCTCGACGATCGACCCGAGTCCCAGGCCCTCGGCCATCGCGAACGCCTCGCGCAGGTCGTTCACGGGCCCGCACGGAACGCCGGCCGCATTGAGCGTGGCGGACAGCAGGCCGCGGGAGCGCGCAGCGAACAGCGGCGCGAGCGCCTCGAGCAGCACGTCGCGGTGTTCGACGCGCGCGGCGTTGGTGGCGAAGCGCGGATCGGTGGCGAGGCGCTCGCAGCCAAGCTCCCTGCAGAGCGCCTCAAACTGACGGTCGTGGCCGACCGCGACGACGATCTCGCCGTCGGCCGCCGCGAAGGATTCATACGGCGCGATGCTGGGGTGGCGGTTGCCGATCCGCGAGGGGACCTCGCCCGCTCCGAGGAAGCCCGAGGCCTGGTTGACGAGCGCCGCCAGCAGGGATCCGAGCAGCGAGATCTCCGCGTGCTGGCCGGAGCCGCTGCGTTCCCGCTCGCGAAGCGCGGCGAGGATCGCCACGGTGGCAAACAGCCCGGCGATCACGTCGACCAACGCGACCCCGACCTTGGTCGGCGGGCCGTCCGCCTGCCCCGTCACGCTCATCAGCCCGCCGACGGCCTGGATCAGCAGGTCGTAACCGGGCAGCGCCGCCCCCGCGCCGGAGCCGAAGCCCGTCAGGCTGCACGACACCAGGCGCGGATTGCGCTTGCGCATGCACTCCTCCCCCAATCCGAAGCGCTCGAGGACGCCGGGCCGGAAGTTCTCGATCAGCACGTCGGCACGCTCGATCAGGCGGCGCGCCAGCTCGCGGTCGCCGGCGTCGGTGAGGTCCAGCACCACACTCCGCTTGTTGCGGTTCACCGACTGGAAGTAGGTGCTCTCGCCGCGCGCGTCCCACGGCGGTCCCCAGGACCGCGTGTCGTCACCGCCCGGGCGCTCGACCTTGACCACCTCGGCGCCGAGGTCGGCGAGCACCATCGCCGCCAGCGGACCGGCAAGCACGCGCGAGAAGTCCGCGACGAGGATCCCATCCAGCGGCGGGCGGCGCGTCGGGGCGGGCGGTTCGAGCGGCACTCGAGCTCAATGTAGTGGGTCTTCCCGGAGCGCTGTGCCGGGAAGCGGCGACCTTCCGGCTCTTGCGCCCGCGAACGGCCGCACCGATACTCCTGCGGTGAGCGCCCCGCGACGAAGCACCGCGATCGGCGGCCTTGTGCTGGCCGCCGGCCGCGGACGGCGCTTCGGCTCCCCCAAGCAGCTGGCGAGGCTCGATGGGCGGCCGCTGCTCGAGCACGCGCTGCTCGCGATGGCCGGTGCCACACTCGTCGATCGGACCGTCGTCGTGCTCGGTGCGCACGCCGACGCGGTCCTGGCGCAGCTCGACATGCACGGCGCGCGAGCCGTGATCTGCGCGGGCTGGGAGGAGGGCCAGGCTGCCTCGCTGCGCGCGGGCCTGACGGCGCTCGGCGCCGGCGTCGAGGCGGTCGTGGTCACGCTCGGCGACCAGCCGCGGATCGACGCGCGCGCGATCGACCGCGTGATCGCGGCCCGCGCCCCCTCCGCCCACGCGGTCCGCGCGAGCTACGGCGGGCGTTTGGGACATCCGGTCCTGCTCGAGCGGCCGCTGATCGAGCGGGCCGCAATGCTGCACGGCGACGAGGGAGCGCGCAGCCTGCTCGCGGGCACGACGGTCGTGCTGGTGGCGTGCGACGGTCTCGGCGACGACCGCGACGTCGACACGGTCGAGCAGCTGGGCCTCAGCGCGGGCGGATCGAGCTCTCGGTGCTGACGAGCGACTCGCCGGCGCGCCCCGACCGGGCCGCGATGACCTCCGCCATGATCGAGATCGCGACCTCCTCGGGTGTCGCCGCGCCGATGTCGAGCCCGCAGGGCGAATGGACGCGCTCCAGCGCCCCAGCGTCGGCCCCGGCCGCCAGCAGGCGGGCGCTGCGATCGCGCGCCGTGCGCCGGCTGCCGAGCGCTCCGATGTAGCCGGCGCCGCTGCGCAGCGCCGCGAGGATCGCCGGCTCGTCGAACTTCGGGTCGTGGCTGAACACGATCACACCGTCGCGCGGTCCCAGCTTGCGCTCGTCGATCGCCGCCGCCGGCCAGCCGACGTGCACCGTGGCGACCCGCGAGAAGCGCGCGGAGCGCGCGAAGGCCTCGCGCGCGTCGGCGATCACGACCGCATAGCCGGCCGCGGAGGCGAGCGCGGCGACGGCCGCCGAGTAGTCGATCGCACCAACGAGCACGAGTGTCGGCGGGGTGCGGAAGGCCTGCAGGTGGACACTCAGCCCGCTCCCCAGCGCCTCGCCCGACTCGCCATACCGGCGCAGCGCGCTGGTCCCGCGTTGGCTGAGCGCGGTCAGATCGCGCGCGACGCTCCGATCGAGCAGCTCCGGTCCGTGCAGGCTGCCGACCACGCTGCCGTCGGCGACGGCGAGCTTCGCACCCGGCGCTGGTCCGTCGACGAGCGTCGCGATCCCCGCCGCCAAACCCTGGGCGGCGGCCTCGAAGGCCACGCTGCAGGCCGCCCGCCCCTCGCCCCGCAGCTCGTGGATGAAGACGTGCACGGTCCCGCCGCACATCAGGCCGACCTGGTGCGCCGCCTCGTCGGAGACGCCGTAGGTGACGGTCCGCGGCGCGCCATCGCCGGCGAGCAGCTCGAGCGCGTTGGTGACCACGTCGCTCTCGACGCAGCCGCCAGTGATCGAGCCCTCGATCGTGGCGTCGGAGTCGATCAGCATGAACGCGCCGGGCTCGAACGGAGACGATCCCTCGGAGTCGATCAGCAGCGCGCAGACGATCCGCCGCTGCTCGCGCAGCCAGTCCAGGCCGACCGACAGCTGCTCGCCCGCCACGCTCACCCGTGCTCACTCCGAGCGCCGGCGATCAGTGCCAGCGCGTGCGGCAGGGCGTCGCCGATCGCCGCGCCGCTCTGGCCGATGGCGCGCGGGTTGCCGGGAAAGTTCACGATCAGCGTCGCGCCGCGAATCCCCGCGATCCCGCGCGAGAGCAGCCAGTGCTTGGTGTGCGACCGCGACGCGTCGCGCATCGCCTCGGCGATGCCGGGCACCTCGCGCTCGATCACGGCGCGCGTCGCCTCGGGCGTGACATCGCGCGGCGCGACGCCCGTCCCGCCGGTCGTCAGGACCAGCGCACACGGCTCGGCGTCGCAGAAGTGGCAGAGCAGCTCCTCGATCAACCGCTGATCGTCGTCGACGACCTCGCGCGCCGCGATCTCCCCCCCGATCCCTCGCGCGAACAGCTCGAGGCGGTCGCCGCTCTCGTCGGCTCCCTCGCCGCGGACGCGCGAACTGCTGACGGTGATCACCGCGACACGCACGCTCACGACTCCTCCGCCGCGCGCCACTCGCGCCTTCCACCGGTCTTCTCCAGCAGCACGACCTGCTCGATCGCGATCCCGAGCTCGAGCCCCTTCACCATGTCGTAGACGGTCAGCGCGGCGACGCTGGCGGCGACCATCGCCTCCATCTCGACGCCCGTCTGCGCGCGGACCACCACCTCCGAGATCAGCTCGACGAGCCCGGCCTCGACGTCGACGCTGGCCTTCACGTCCACGAAGCTCAGGGCGATCGGATGGGCCAGCGGGATCAGTTGCGCGGTCTGCTTGGCGGCCATGATCCCCGCCAGGCGGGCGGTGCCGAGCACCTCCCCCTTCGCGACGCTGCCGGCGACGATCGCGGCCGCGGCCGCCGGCGTCATCCGCACCCTCGCCCTGGCCCGCGCCCGCCGCTCGCTCACCGCCTTGGCGCCGACGTCCACCATCCGCGCGTTGCCGTCGCCGTCGATGTGGGTCAGGCGCGGTTCGCTCACGCGCTCGCCTCCTGCACGTGCTCGGAGAGCGTCGCCCCGGCAACCCAACGCGCCTCGCCGCCCTCCAGCTCACGCTTCCAGATCGGCGCCTCCGCCTTGATCCGGTCGATCAGCTCCCGAGCGCCCGCGAAGGCCGCGTCGCGATGCGCTGCGGAGACCGCCACGACCACGCCCGGCTCGCCGAGGCCGACCCGCCCCACCCTGTGCGCGGCGGCCGCGGCGCACAGGCCGTGGCGCTCGATCCCCTCCGCCACGATCGCCGCGATCCGCTCCTCCGCCATCGCCCGGTAGGCCTCGTAGTCGAGGAAGTCGACGTCGCGGACGGTGCCCTCGAAGGTCACCACCGCGCCGGCGCCAGCGCGCCGCACGAGGTCGGTGACGCGCGCCGCGACGATCGGCTGATCGGTGACCGCGACGGCCTGCTCGCAGCCCCCGCTGACCGGCGGCAGCAGCGCCAGCTCGTCGCCCGGGCGAAGCGGCGTGTCGCCCGCGACCAGCTCGCGGTTGACCGCCATCCGCACCGGCAGTCGCGCGAGCAGCTCGCCGAGCGGTGAACCGTCGGACAGCTGCTCGAGCGCGTCGGCGACGGTCGCCCCGTCGGCCAGCTCGGCGTCGATCGCGTCGGCGCCGGCGCGTTCGCGCAGCTGGGCGAAGAGGCGTATCCGCACCACCATCGTGCCCCCAGCCTACCCCTCGACGACCGGCGAGCCCGCACCGCGGCGCTGTTATCGTCGCGCGATCACCCCACGCCAGCAGCTGCTTGACGGACACGGCCGCGCGATCAGCGATCTGCGCCTCTCGGTCACCGACCGCTGCGGCTTTCGCTGCCGCTACTGCATGCCGGCCGAGGGCATGAGGTGGCTCGAGCGCGCCGAGCTGCTGAGCTTCGAGGAGATCGAGCGCCTCGTGCGCGTGCTGGTCGAGATGGGCGTGCGCGACGTGCGCCTGACCGGCGGCGAGCCGCTCGTCCGCCGCCAGCTGCCGCGCCTGGCCACGATGCTCGCCGCGATTCCGGGTCTGCGCGAACTGGCGCTGACAACCAACGGCCATCAGCTCGAACGCGACGCCGGAGCGCTCGTCGCGGCCGGGGTCACCCGCTTCAACGTCTCGGTCGACTCGCTGCAGCGCGAGCGGTTCGCCGAGATGACGCGCCGCGACGTGCTGGACGCGGTTCTGCGCGGCCTCGCCACGCTCGCCTCTTTCCCGCAGGCCCACCCGATCAAGGTCAACGCGGTGGCGATGCGTGGCTTCACCGAGAGCGAGGTGATCCCGTTCGCCCGCTTCGCGCGCGAGCATCCCTATGAGGTCCGCTTCATCGAGTTCATGCCGCTGGACGCCGACCACGCCTGGACGCCCGACGACGTCCTCTCAGGCGAGGAGATCCGCGCGGCGATCAATGAGGTGTTCCCGCTCGAGGCCGAGCCGCGGTCGCCGAGCGCGACCGCGCGCACCTACCGCTTCGCCGACGGTCGCGGACGGATCGGTTTCATCAACCCCGTTTCGGAGCCGTTCTGCGCAGACTGCAACCGGATCCGGGTGACCGCCGACGGCCAGCTGCGCACCTGCCTGTTCTCACTGCGCGAGACGGACCTGCGAGCGGTCCTGCGCGCCGGCGCGAACGACGACGAGCTGGAGGCCGTGCTGCGCGACGCGGTGTGGCGCAAGGAGCTCAAGCACCACATCGGAGATCGGGGTTTCGTTCAGCCGGCGCGCACGATGTCGGCAATCGGCGGTTGATGGGGTGAGCGGGTGCCGGGCACCCCTCACCCAGGCTGATTTCGCCTGATCGGCGGGGCGCCGTGGCTACAGCAGTTCGATCTCCACCCGTGTGCCCGCGCGCGCGACACCGCTGCCGGCCGTGATCAGCGCCAGGGCGTCGGCGCCGAGCATCGATGTCAGCACGTGCGAGTCCTGCCGACCGGTCGGGCGCGCGTGCCAGCCGTCGTCGCGAAGCGCGAGGCAGCAGCGAACCGCCTGCACGCGCGCGGGCGTGCGATCACAGTCCTCGTCGAGGGTCGCCTGGGCGCGGGCGCGCGGGGGCGCCTCGCCGGCGAGGGCGGCGAGCGCCGGGCGCACGAACAGCAGGAAGGTCACGAGCGAGGACACCGGGTTGCCGGGCAGGCCGAAGACCGTCGTGCGCCCGCGCATGCCGAACCAGAACGGCTTGCCCGGCTTCAGCGCGATACCGGCGAGCCGGCGCTCGACCCCCAGGGCGCCGAGCACGTCCGCGACGTGGTCGTGGCGGCCGACCGACATGCCGCCGACGATCACGACGGCATCGGCCGCGAGCGCGGTGCCGATCGCCGCGCCGATCAGCACCGGATCGTCGCGTGCGTGGGACACCGAGACCGGCGTTCCGCCGGCCCGGCGGACCAGTGCCGGCACGACGAGCGCGCCCGAATTGGGCACCATGCCCGGTCCGAGAGGCTCCCCGGGCGAGACCAGCTCGTCGCCGGTCGTGACGATCGCGACGCGTGGGAGCGGGCCGGCCAGGACGCTTGAACGCCCGGCGGAGGCCAGCACCCCAAGCTCGGCGGGGCCGAGGCGGACACCCGGCTCGAGCAGCAGCGCGCCGGCCCGCACGTCGTCGCCGGCGTGACGCACGAACCGTCCGGCCTCGACGGCGAGCGCCAGCTCCACCTCACCCTCGCGCCGGCGCGTGTCCTCGACGGCCACGACCGCGTCGGCCCCGCGCGGGATCGCAGCGCCGGTCGAGATCGCGCACGCCTCGCCCGCGCCCAGCGCCGAGCCGGCCGGGGCCCCGGCGCGGGACTCGTCGGTCACCGCCAGGCGTACCCCCGGCCCGCTGTCGGCTGCACGCACGGCGAAACCGTCCATCGCCGATTGGTCAAACGGCGGCACATCGGCAGCGGAGTGCACCGCCTCGGCCAGCACCCGGCCGAGCGCCTCCCCCAGCCCGACGGTCTGCGGCGTCAGCGCCTCGACGCTCTCGAGCACGATCGAGCGCGCCTGCTCGAACTCGGTCAGCTGCGCGTTCACGCGCTCGCAACTGTAGTGCGCGCGGCCGGTCCGATATGTTGCGCGCTCTGCGGTTCGCTCTGGGGAGGGGCCCGTCGCCCGTCGAGCTGGAGGCGCCGGCTCGTGGGCGCCTGGCTCAACCTGCCGGTCTGCATGTGTCCCCCGTCGAGGTTCTGGAGTGTCGATGAGTTCTGATTCCGGGTTTCTGTTCACTTCCGAGTCGGTCACCGAGGGCCACCCGGACAAGATCGCCGACCAGGTCTCCGACGGCGTGCTGGACGCAGTGCTCACCGACGACCCCTACGGCCGGGTGGCCTGCGAGACGCTGGTCACGACCGGCCTGATCGTCGTCGCGGGCGAGATCACGACCTCGACCTTCGTCGACATCCCGGCGGTGGCGCGCGAGACGGTGCGACGCATCGGCTACGACGACGTCACCGCCGGCGCAGGCTTCGACTGGGAGACCTGCGCGGTGATCTCAACGATCGACCGCCAGTCGCCCGACATCGCCCAGGGCGTGAGCGAGGCGTTCGAGCGGCGCGCCTCCGGCTCCGGCGACGAGCTCGATCTCGCCGGCGCCGGCGACCAGGGGATGATGTTCGGCTACGCCTCCGACGAGACGCCGGAGCTGATGCCGCTGCCGATCTCGCTCGCGCATCGCCTCGCCGAGCGGCTCGCGGCGGTCCGCAAGGACGGCACGCTCGGCTACCTGCGCCCGGACGGCAAGACGCAGGTCAGCGTGCGCTACGTCGGCGGGCGCCCCGTCGCCGTTGAGAAGCTCCTGATCTCCACCCAGCACTCCGAGGAGGTCGACTCGGAGGCGACGATCAAGGGCGATCTGTGGGAGCACGTCGTGACCGCGGTCCTGCCCGATGAGATCTACGACGCCGCCGCGCTGCGCAGAGCCTTCCTCGTCAACCCGACCGGGCGCTTCGTGATCGGCGGGCCGATGGGCGACTGCGGCCTGACGGGGCGCAAGATCATCGTCGACACCTACGGGGGCATGGCCCGCCACGGCGGCGGCGCGTTCAGCGGCAAGGACCCCTCCAAGGTCGACCGCTCCGCCGCCTACGCCGCGCGCTGGGTGGCGAAGAACTGCGTCGCCGCGGGTCTCGCGGAGCGCCTCGAGGTCCAGGTGGCCTACGCAATCGGCGTCGCCCACCCCGTCTCGGTGATGGTCGAGACCTTCGGCACCGAGCGGATCGACCGAGCGAGGATCGCCGCGCTGATCGACGAGCACTTCGACCTGCGCCCCGGTGCGTTTCGCGAGGAGCTGCAGCTGCACCGCCCGATCTACCAGGCGACCGCTGCCTACGGACACTTCGGCCGCGAGCATCCCGACTTCACGTGGGAGCACACGGGCAAGGCCGACGCGCTGCGCGCCGCCGCCGGGCTGTGATGGCGCGCGCGTGCCGCCCCGCAACGGCCTGAGCCCGTGAGCGAGAAGCCCGCAGGCTCGCTCCCGCTGCCCGGCCGCGCGGACGTGCTCGACCACGCCGCCGAGCTGATCCTCGAAACCTGGCGCTCGTTCGATGCCGCGCGCGCCGGCCGGCCGATGCCTGGCGAGCGCCACCTTGCGCTGCTGAGCGAGCCGCTGCCGGCCGATCCGAGTGACGCCGCTCCGGCGCTCGACGCCGCGGCCGACGTTCTGGACGTCTCCCTGACCCAGGCGCGGCCGCGCTTCTTTGGCTGGATCGGCGGCTCGGGTCTGGAGATCGGCGTGCTCGCAGACGCCCTGATGGCCTCCCACGACGTCAACATCGCGCTCAGCTCCGGCGCCGCCACGCTGCTGGAGCGCCAGACGGTGTGTTGGACGGGCGAGTTCGTCGGCTTCGCGCCGGGGGCGGACGGCCTGATGGCGGCGGGCGGCACGGTCTCGAACCTCACCGCGCTGACGGCGGCGCGCGAGCGGGCGCTGCCCGGCTCCCGCCACCACGGTCTCGCCAACCACTCGATGGCGCTCTACTGCTCGGCGGAGGCCCACTACTCGGTGCGCCGCGCGGCCGAGGTGCTCGGGATCGGTAGCGCCGGCGTGCGCACGATCGCGATCGACGGCGACCGCCGGATGGACCCCATCGCGTGCGCCGCGGCGATCGACGCCGACCGCCGCGCCGGCGTCGTCCCCGTGGCGGTCGTCGCGACTGCAGGCACGACGCTGACCGGCGCCGTCGACGATCTCGCCGCCCTGGCCGAGCTGTGCGCGAGCCACGAGGTGTGGCTGCACGTCGACGGCGCCTATGGCCTGCCGGCCGCTGCGACGGCGCTCGCGGGCCACCTCTTCGCCGGCCTGCACCGCGCCGACTCGGCGACCGTCGACGCGCACAAGTGGCTGTATCTGCCGAAGGCCTGCAGCGTGCTGCTGGTCCGCGACCGGGCGGCGCTCGAGACCGCGTTCACGCACGACGAGAGCTACATCCCCCACTCCGGCGGCGAGGAGATCCACCCCGTCGATCGCACGCTCGAGTACTCCCGCCCGCTCAGCGCGCTGAAGCTCTGGCTGGCCTTCCGCGTACACGGTGCGCGCGCGATCGCCGCCGCGATCGAACGCAACCTGCGCCAGGCTCGCCTGCTGGCCGACCTGATCCGCGCGGACCCGCGGCTGGAGCTGCTCGTCGAGCCGCAGCTCTCCGCGGTCTGCTTCCGCCACCTGCCCCCGCCCCACGTTCCGGCCCAGATCCACAACGCCGCGCTCGCCGAGGCGATTGCCGACGACGGTCGCATCATGCTCGCCGCGGCGACGGTCGACGGGGTGCCGTGCCTGCGCGCGTGCATCGTCAACCACCGCACCGACGAGAACGACGTCCGTGCGATCGTCGAGGTCGTCCTGGACCTCGGGGAGCGGGTCGCACGGACCGGCCCCCAAGCAGTCAGCTAGCGTCCGACGCCCCCTGGGGGGCGGCCAGACCCTCCCACCACAGGCCGAACAGATCCCACGCGTGGCGGCGGGCGAGCGGCGCGAACACGTCGCTCTGCGCGCGCAGCTCGTCCGGGCTGACCCCGAGCTTCTCCAGCTCGGCCTCCGAGCGCGACCATGACGCGATCACCTCGAGCGTGACCTCGGGATGGAACTGCAGGCCGAGATGGCGACCGTGGCGGAAGGCCGCGGGTCCCGCCTCGCTGTGGGCCAGCAGCTCGCCGCCGGGCGGAACGCCGAGCTGCTCGTAATGCCAGTGGAACCAGGGCCCCGGCGGCACCGCCTCGGCGCGCTCCGACAGCTCGAACCAGCCGATCTGCGGCCGGGTGGCCGGCACGACCTCGCCGCCGAGCGCGATCGACAGCGCCTGGCCCCCGAAGCACACCCCGAGCACGGGGATCTCGGCGGCGATCGCCGCGCGCAGCAGCTCGATCTCGGCGGCCACCCAGGGCGGATCACTGCTGGCTGTCGACTGCACCGAGCCCAGCGAGGCCACGAAGCTGACGCCGTCGAGCGCCGGCAGCGGCTTGGCCGTGACGTCGTGGACGACGTACTCGCACCCGTGTTCGGTCAGCCATTCCTCGAGCAGCGCCGCGGGCGCCTCGTCGCCGTGGCTGAGGATCAGACCGCGCCCGGCCTCTGGCGGCGTCGCGCTCACAGCGACACCGTAGCCGCGATCACGAGACGAGATCCTCCCAGAGCGCCTCGCCAAGCCGGGTGGCCACCTCCGCGCTGCGGCGTCCACCGTTCAGCCTGGCGAGCTCGAGCAGCTTCACCGAGCCGCTGAGCAGCACGATGTCCGCCTGCTCGAGCTCCGCGAGCGTCAGCGGCACCTCGCTGGCGGTGATCCCCAGACGCGCCGCGTGCTCGAGCAGGGCAGCGCGCACCGTCCCGGCGAGGATCGAGCCATCGAGCGGCGGCGTCGCGAGCTCGCCACCGCGCAGCAGCAGAACGTTCGCCCGCGTCGTCTCCAGCAGAGCTCCGCCCCTCGTCACCAACAGCGGGCGCACCTCGGGACCGGCGAGCGCGTCGATCTGCCCGAGCCAGGAGCGGTCGATCAGCTTGTGCGGCCCGGCTCCCCCGACGACCGCCACGCTGACGAGCGCCGCCTCGGACGTCGGGCGCACGGCGGTCGGATCGATCGCGACCGCTCCGACCGACACCGTCGCGGGCACCGCGCCGTGGGCGACCAGCTCGATCCGCAGCCGCGCGAGGGCGTGGCCGACGGCGGCCCCCGCCAGTTGCGCGTCGAGCTCGCGCGGCAGGCCAACGCCGTAGAGCGCGCGGGCGCTGGCCGCCAGTCGCGCGAGATGGCGCTCAGGTGCCACGGGGCGACCGTTGACAACGAGCAGCGTCTCGAACACGCCGAGCGTGGCGTCCGCGGAGAACTCCGGCGGGAAGTCGAGCTGTGGTCGCAGCGTCGGCACGAACGGTGAATCGTCGCGCGATCGGCGATCATCCGCATGGAGACCCGTTTGGCGACGCTGCTGATCGACAACCACGACTCGAACACCTTCAACCTCTTCCAGCTGCTGGCGGTGGTCGAGGGTCGCGAGCCGGTGGTCGTCGCCAACGACGAGGCCGACTGGCCGGCGCTCGCCGCCGAGGGCTTCTCGCGCTGCGTGATCTCCGCTGGACCCGGGCGGCCCGACCGCCCGCGGGACTTCGGCGTGTCGCGCAGCGTGCTGACGGCGGCCGAGCTGCCCGTGCTCGGGGTCTGTCTCGGCCATCAGGGCCTCGTGCTCGCCCACGGCGGCGAGCTCGGACCGGCTCCGACGCCGATGCACGGTCGGCGCAGCCGCATCTACCACGACGACTCGCAGCTCTTCGAAGGCATACCCCAGGGGTTCCTAGCGGTGCGCTACCACTCGCTGTGCGTCCGGGAGCCGCTGCCCGGTGCGCTCGAGGTGCTCGCCCGCACGTCCGCCGGCACGGTGATGGCCGTGCGCCATCGAGAGCGCCCGCACTGGGGCGTTCAGTTTCACCCGGAGTCGGTGGCAACCGAGTGGGGGGCGCGGCTGCTCGGGAACTTCTGCCGTGTGAGGGGGCCCCGGCGCGCCGGCGCGCGTGCACCGGCACGCCGGGTCTGTGCGCCGCCTGCGCCGGCGCGCCGCCCGCTCGAGCTGGTCGTGCGCTCGGTGGACCGCCCGCCGGAGGCCGAGACCGCCTTCGTCCGGCTGTATGGCGACGCGCCGAACGCCTTCTGGCTCGACAGCGCGCGCCACGACCGCGGCCTCGGGCGGTTCTCCTACCTGGGCGGCGCGGGCGGCCCGCTCTCGACGCTCGTGAGCCACGACGTTGCCGCCCGGCGGGTGACGCTGCAGCGCTCCGGAGCGCGCGAGTCCCACGACAGCGGCCTCTTCGACTGGCTCGACCGCGCCCTGGCGGAGCTCGCGGTCGCGGCGGTCGATCTGCCGTTCGACTTCACCGGCGGCTTCGTCGGCTACCTCGGATACGAGCTGAAGGCCGAATGCGGCAGCACGCTCGTCCACCGCTCCCCCCACCCCGACGCGTTGCTGCTGTTCGCCGACCGCCTCCTCGTCTACGACCACGAGGAGGACACGGCACACCTCATCGCCCTGACGGCGCGCGAGGATCGAGCCGACGCGACTCGCTGGGCCGAGCAGACGGCATCCCGCCTTCGCACGCTGCGCGCGCCGGCGGACCCGCAACCGCCCGACCGCGGCGGCCGGACGAGCTTCGCGCTTCGCCGCTCCGCCGCCGCCTACCTGCGCGACATCGAGACCTGCCAGGCCCACTTGGCGGCCGGAGAGAGCTACGAGCTGTGCCTCACGAACGAGCTGGTCGCCCCGCGCTGCGGCGACGCGCTCGGCCTGCATCGCGTGCTTCGCGCCGTCAACCCGGCCCCCTTCGCCGCGTTTCTGCGCCTCGGCGGCGTCGAGATCTCGAGCTCCTCGCCGGAGCGCTTCCTGGCGCTCGATCGCGCCGGCCGGCTGGAGGCCAGGCCGATCAAGGGCACCGTCGCCCGCGGCGCGACGCCGCGCGAGGATCGCGAGGCGGCGGCGGCGCTTCGCAGCGCCGCCAAGGACCGCGCCGAGAACCTGATGATCGTCGACGTCCTGCGCAACGATCTCGGGCGGGTTGCCGAGACGGGCTCCGTCGGCGTGCCGAGCCTGATGGCGGTTGAGAGCTACGAGACCGTGCATCAGCTGGTCTCGACGGTGCAGGCACGCCTGCGCGCCGGCGCGACGATCGTCGACGCGCTGCGCGCCACGTTCCCCGGCGGCTCGATGACGGGCGCTCCCAAGCTGCGCACGATGGAGCTGCTCGACCGTCTGGAGACCCGTCCGCGGGGGGTCTACTCCGGCGCGATCGGGTATCTGGCGGCCAACGGCGCCGCCGACCTGAGCATCGCGATCCGCACGATCGTCAACTCGCCTGCCGCGATGACGATCGGCGCGGGTGGCGCGATCACCGTCCAGTCGGACTCCGCCGCCGAGCTGCGCGAGCTGCTGCTGAAGGCGCGCGCCCCGCTCGACGCGGTCGGGCTCGCGCTGCACGGTCGGCGCGATGCGGCGCGCGTCGACGGCGCGGAGCTAGCGACCTTGGCGCTCGCGTAGGGCGCGAGCCCTGACCCCCGCTGGTACGCTCGCGCCGCAATGGCGGCCGACCGCGCCTTTCAGCTCGCCCAGGTCAACATCGCGCTCCCGCGAGAGCCGCTCGACGCGCCGCTGCTCGCCGACTTCGTCGCCTCGCTCGCGCCGGTCAACGCCGCGGCCGACACGGCGGCCGGATTCGTCTGGCGCCTCGCCACCGAGGACGGCGACGCAACCGCGATTCGCGCGTTCGGCGACGAGCGCCTGGTCGTGAACCTGTCGGTCTGGGATTCGCTCGAGTCCCTGCGCAACTTCGTCTACGCCCAAAGCGCGCATCGTGCGGTGCTGGCGCGCAGGCGCGAGTGGTTCGAGCGCCTGGGATCCTCGAGCGTGGTGCTGTGGTGGGTGAGCGCGGGGCACCGCCCGAGCGTCGGGGAGGCCGAGGAGCGGCTGCGTGCCCTGGACACCCACGGTCCGACCGCGGCCGCGTTCACGTTCCGCGAGAGCTACCCGCCGCCCGCCGGCGTGCACCACGCCGCCCAGCCGAGCATCGATCCGCGCGTGCTCTGCCCCGCCGGCGACTGAGAAAGCCCCGCAAACGGCCACCGCTGTGACCCGCGGCGCCCGGGGGCGCGCCGTACCGTCTGCTACGGTTGTCGGGCGGTCGGCGTGGTCGACCGCGAGGCAGCTCGCTTGGGTCCCTTGTTCATCGAGGTTTCGGGTCAGCCATAGCCTCCCGAATCTCTAGCGGCCAAGCGCCGCCGAACAGGAGTCATCCATGTCCAATTCGTCCTTCGCCGAGCTCGGCGTGTCGCGCACCGTCGTTGACGCGCTCGCGCGCGGCGGAATCACCGAGCCCTTCGCCGTCCAGCGCCTCGTCATCGGCGAGGTTCTCGCCGGCCACGACGTGCTCGTGCGCTCGCCCACCGGCTCCGGCAAGACGCTGGCCTTCGCCCTGCCGATCGTCGAGCGCATCGCCGCAGAGGCGGTCCGCCCGTCGGCGCTGATCCTCGCCCCGACGCGCGAGCTCGTCGTGCAGATCGCCGAGGAGCTTTACCCGATCGCCCATGCCCGGGCGCTGAAGACCGCGCCGGTGTACGGCGGCGTCGGCCTCGCCAAGCAGTCCCAACTCGCCGCGCGCTCCCACATCCTGGTCGCGACACCGGGGCGCCTGGAGGATCTGATCGCCCGCCGCGCGTTCGACCTCGACTCGATCCAGATCCTGGTGCTCGACGAAGCCGACCGGATGCTCGACATGGGCTTCCGCCCGGCTGTCGACCGGATCGTGCGCCGCTGCCCGGCCGATCGACAGACGCTGTTCTTCTCGGCCACCCTTTCCGGCGAGACCGGCCGCGTCGCCAAGGCATACACGCGCAACGCGGTGCGGCTCGAGCACGCGGGCGACTCCGGTCATGCCGCCTCGATCGTCGAACACCGCTTCATCGAGGTGGAGACGCAGTCGCGGGTCGCGGCCCTGGTTGCCGAGCTCGACGCCGAGCGCGACCTGACGCTCGTCTTCGTCCGCACCAAGCGCGGCGCCGACCGGCTGGTCAAGCGCCTCGGCGACCACGGCGTCGCAGCCGTCGCGATGCACGGCAACCGCTCGCAGAGCCAGCGCGAGCGCGCGCTCGCGAGCTTCGAGTCGGCCCACGTGGACACGCTCGTCGCGACCGACGTCGCCGCGCGCGGAATCGACGTCGACCGCATCTCCCACGTCATCAACTTCGACCCGCCCGAGGATCGTGACGCCTACGTCCACCGCGTCGGGCGCACGGGTCGCGCCGGTCGCAACGGCATCGGCATCACCTTCCATTCCGCCGCCGAGCGGGGCCGCATCGCGGGCCTCGCCGACGAGCTCGGCATCGAGCACCGCGTCGCCGCCGCCGCGCGGGGCGACGCTCCGGCGCCCGGCGCAAGGCCGCAGGCCGCGAGGTCAGGCGCACCGCGCCGCGGGCGCAGCAAGCAGGGACGCTCGGCGTCGGCCGCGGCCGCGCCGGCGACGGTGCGCACGCGCTCATACGGGCGCCAGCGAGGGCGCTAGGAACACCGCGCGAGGCCAGGCACCAGCGCGGACGCTAGGAACACCGCGCGAGGCCAGGCACCAGCGCGGACGCTAGGAACAGCGCGCGAGGCCGGGCACCAGCGAGGGCGCTAGGAACAGCGCGCGAGGCCGGGCGCCAGGAAGAGCCGGCCGGGGCCTGGGCCTGCTCAGAACAGCACGTTCACGACGCGCGGCACCGACTGCCAGAACGACTGGTGGTAGTAGACCAACGACGTCGCCTCGAACAGGACGATCATGCCGGCGCCGCTGAGCACCATCGAGCCGACCGGAAGCACCCATTCGGGTACCGTCCGCCGCAGCCGGATGACCCCGGCGAGCAGGGGGATCAGGAGCACCATGAGCGGCGTGAAGTAGCGGCCCTGCACGCCCTCGATCGTCGAGGCGCCGACGGCGTTCCAGGTGGCGTACAGCACGAGCGCCGTGAGCAGCAGACAGATGACCAGAAGCAGCCACAGGGTGACGCGGGCGGCTCGCGGCGGGCGGTCCCGCTCGCTCGTGGTCAGCACCAGCGCCCCGAAGCCGACCAGCCAGACGGCGGCGACCCATCCGGTCAGGATGTGCGTGCCGTAGGTCCCGACGAGCTCGTCGAGCTGCAGCAGCCGACCGGCGATCAGCGTGTTCCAGAACAGCCCGGGCACGTCGATCAGGTGTGTGAGGACGTGATGGATCTGCGCGTGCTGGTTGATGTTGACGCGCAGCGGACGGTTGAACACGGTGTTGCGGTAGGGCAGGAAGTACCTGTTGATCGTGAGGTTCCACCACGCCGCACCGATCAGCGCGGGCGCCACGATCACGCCGAGCGCTCCGGCGCGCGCGCGACCGCGTCCGACCAGCGGCCAGACGATCGCGAGCATCGCGACCAGCACCAGTGGGATTGGGAACTTCAGCAGTCCGAGCACGAGGCCGAGCGCCGCGAGGCGCGCCAGCTGCGAGCGCCGCAACGGCTCGCCGGCGTGGGCGAGCGACAGCGCGTAGGCCAGGGCGACCGCGACGACGCCGAACACGACCGAGTCAGCCGACAGCGAGGGGCCCTGGGCGAGCGCGGTCGGCACGAGCACCGCCGCCGACCAGAGCCAGCGCCAGCGGCGCATCAGCGCCACCGACCAGGTGATCAGCGCGGCCCACACCAGGCCCGCCACCAGGCGTGCGATGAAGAACGTCGCTAGCGCCGGTGCGGAGAAGGCGCGGGCGAGCCAGAAGACGGCGGTCTGCGGCACGTAGTTGACCGGCGAGTAGAGGATGGTGTTCTCGAAATGCGGGAACACGGTCAGCGCGCCGCCGAGCCGCAGGCCGAAGAACTGGACGTAGGTTTGTGGATCGAAGTGCGTGCCCAGGCGGCCCAGGCTCTCGCGGAAGAGCCGGTGCATGACGACGTAGAACGAGCGGTCGAGATACCCGCCCACCCGCCGGTGCGGGACCAGGAAACCGGTTTGACCGGTGCAGCCGACCGGTTTCGGACGCACTGCGCAGCTGATGAACTGCGGGTAGAGGTGCCCGAGCGCCAGCTGGTAGGCGCGGAAGGCGTGCTCGGCCTCGTCGAGACCGTCGCCCATCGGCAGCACGAACGTCATGAACAGCACGGCGAGCAGCGACACCACCGCCGTCCACAGGACCGGGCCGGGGAGTCTCAGCCGCGGCTTCAACGCATCGGCCTTTTCAGTCGCTGACGGCCGATTCCTGCGGACTGGGCTCCTCCTCGCTGCTCTTCGTCTCGTGGTACTCCTTCTCCACGTTGACGCCCCAGATGTTGTCCTTGGTCGCGATCCCCGCGGCGATGTTCTCGACGGCGGCGAACGCGGTCAGGATCGAATGGTCCTGGTTGTTGTAGCGGTGCATTCCGTTGCGGCCGATCAGGAAGAGGTTTGACAGCCGGTCGACGTACTCGCGCACGACGTCGAAGCGCTCGTAGCTGCCGAAGTAGGCCGGATAGGCCTTCGGCACCCGGATCACCGTCTGGTCGAGCACGTCCTCACGTTCGATCAGCCCCAGCTGGCAGAGCTCCTCGAGCGCGAACGCGGCCAGCTCGGAGTCGCTCATCGACCACAGCTCGTCGCCCTCGTTGGCGAAGTACTCCATCCCGACCCACAGCGTGTCGGGTCGCGCCACCAGGTAGGGACTCCAGTTGTTGAAGATCTGCAGCCGGCCGACCTTGACCTCGGGCTCCTGGACGTAGATCCAGTTGTCGCTCATGCTCCACAGCCGAGCCCCCTCCCGGGCTCGCAGCAGCACCCCGATCGTGATGAAGTCGCGGTAGACCAGCTGGCTCGCGACCTCGCGAACCTCCGCGGGGACGGCGTCGCCGATGCCGGCGATCAACTCGCGCACCGGCATCGTGGAGACGAAGTACTGGCCCTCCACCCTGCGCTCGTTGCCGTCGGCGTCCCGCACGGTGGCCGCCACGACGCGATCCCCGGACACCTCGAGGGCGGTGATCGTGTGGCGCAGGTGGACCTCGCCGCCGCGCTCGGTGACCTGGCGCGCAACCTCCTCCCAGAGCTGTCCCGGCCCGCGCTTGGGATAGAGGAAGCGCTCGATCAGGCTGGTCTCGCTGCCGCGCTGGTAGATGTCGTCGCTGCGGTCGCCGCGGGAGAAGATCCGACCGAGGGCGTGCAGCAGAACCTTCGACACCGACAGCCCCTTGATCCGCTGCGCGCCCCAGTCGGCCTTGATCTGCGAGCACGGCACCCCCCAGACCTTCTCGGTGTAGTCCTCGAAGAAGGTCCGGTACAGCTCGCGCCCGAAGCGGTTGATCATGAACTGCTCGAGCGTGTCCTCGTGGCGGATCGGCAGCACGCGCGCGCGCGCGTAACTGGCCGCGATCTTCAGCATCCGCCACGGACCGAGGTTGCGCACCGTGGTGGAATTCAGGCTGACGGGGTAGTCGAACATGCGGCCGAGATAGAGGATTCGCGAGCGGCGTTCTCGCAGCAGCATCACCAGCTCGACCTCGTCGGGGTCGGGACCGCCCTCGCCGGCCCCCTCCAGCCAGCCCGGGTCCGCCTGCCTGCCGCCCTGGACCGGCAGGATCTCGGTCCACCAGTCCATCACGCGGGTGCTCTTTGAGAAGAAACGGTGGCCGCCGATGTCGAGCCGGTTGCCCTTGTAGTTGACGGTCTTCGAGAGCCCGCCGACCATCGTGTCCGCCTCGAACACGAGCGGAATCACAGCGGTCTTCTCGAGCAGCTCCAGCGCCGTGGTGAGCCCGGCGGGACCGGCTCCAGCGATGATGGCCATGTCAGCCATGGTCAACCTCTCATCAGATCGGAGCGCGCGGGCTCGCCTTCAGAACACGAACAGTATGGGGCTTGGAGGCGCGCCGTGTCTGCCGCCCCCGACGGCGGGCGTTCCGCGCTGGTGGCGGATTTTCAGGGCGACCTCCGGTCGCGGCGGGATTTCGCCCGCCCCGCCGCGGTGAGCGCCGCGGCGCCCGGTGGCGGCCACGCATCGCCACCGAGGGCTTCTACGGATGGACGGCGGCGCCGGGCGCCCTAAAGTCGCCGCACTTGCCCCGCCTCCGTCCTTCATCGCGACGTCGCGGCCGGCTGTGAGCGAGGCCCTCGAGCGTCCGGCGTGCACGCAGCCATGGCTGATCCAGGGCGGCATGGGCGTTGCCGTCTCCCACTGGCCGCTGGCGCGTGCGGTTTCGCGAGCCGGCCAGCTCGGCGTCGTGTCGGGGACCGGCATCGACACGGTCTTTGCGCGGCGGCTGCAGGATCGCGGCGTCGACGCGGAGCTGCAGTCGATCCTCGATCGCTTCCCCTGCCGGCCGGTGGTCGATCGCGTGCTCGCCAGGTACGGCTCGAGGCGGCGCGGGGCGCGAGGCGGCTACCGCGGCGTGCCGATGCCGACGCACCGCAGAACGGCGACGGCGCAGGATCTCTTCGTGCTTGCGGCCTTCGCCGAGGTTGCCCAGGCGAAGTCCGGCCATGACGGCGTCGTCGGCATCAACCTGCTCACGAAGATCCAGATCCCGACGGTCCCGATGCTGTTCGGCGCGATGCTCGCCGGCGTGGACTACGTGTTGATGGGCGCCGGCATACCGGCCGAGATCCCGGGCATCCTTGACCAGCTGGCGGAGGGCGAGCCGGTCGAAACGAGGCTGCTCGTCACCGGTGAGCCCGCCGAGCGGCCGGCCGCGATCCTGCGCTTCGAGCCGGAGCGCCTGGGCGGTCCGCCGGTCCTGCGCCGCCCGAGCTTCCTGGCGATCGTCTCCTCCCATGTGCTGGCGCGGTCGCTCGCCCGTAACGCCACCGGGCGCGTGGACGGGTTCGTCGTCGAACGCCATATCGCGGGGGGTCACAACGCCCCGCCGCGCGGCCCGCTCACGCTCGACGAGGACGGCGAACCGAGATACGGCGAGCGCGACCGCGTGGATTTCGAGGCGGTCGGGGCGCTCGGTGTCCCCTTCTGGATCGCGGGTGGCATCACATCGCCGCAGGCGGTGCGCGAAGCTTTCGAGCTTGGAGCCGCCGGCGTCCAGGTCGGCACGCTGTTCGAGTGCTGCGAGGAGTCGGGGCTCGATCCGCAGCTCCGCGCTCAGCTGATCGCCCGAGCCCGCACCGGTTCGGTGCGCGTGATGACCTCCATTCGAGCGTCCTCCACCGGCTACCCGTTCAAGGTGGCCCGCCTGGACGGAACGCTTTCCGAGGAGGCCGTCTACGGAGGGAGGCCGCGTGTGTGTGACATGGGCTACCTGCGCGAGGCCTACCTGAAGCCCGACGGCACGGTGGGGCACCGCTGCGCGGGCGAGCCCGTCGCCGACTACCTCGCGAAGGGCGGCCGCGAGGAGGACACGATCGGTCGCGCCTGCCTGTGCAACTCACTGATCTCCGCGGCCGGTTTCGGCCAGCGCAGGCCGGACGGCTTCCACGAACCGCCGATCGTGACCAGTGGCGACGCGATCAACGAGATCGCAGGCCTGCTCGGCGACGCCCGCAGCGGCTACTCGGCCGCCGACGTGATCGATTACCTGCAACCGGGTCGACGCTGACGCGCGACCGGGGTGGGGAAGCACCCCGGCGGCGCCGCGGGGGACGCTAAGGTGCGAGAAGCCTTGATGCGCGACCGCGGTGGACATGGACGCTAGCGCTGCCACGGGGCCCGCAGCACCGCAGCCGCAGGAGGCGCGCTGGGTGCGTGCGGCGTTGGTCTTGTTGCTGGTGGCGACGGCGGCGGCCTACGTGTGGGGGTTGGGCGCGTCGGGTGATGCGAATAGTTTCTATGCGGCGGCGGTGCAGGCGGGAACGCGCAGTTGGAAGGCGTTC
>Ga0209415_10003386_pt1 | contig 29651 bp, 34 predicted proteins | sample PeaSoiSIISIP2007_FD_187696 | JGI IMG/M metagenome (GOLD analysis project Ga0209415, IMG submission 187696) | Peat soil microbial communities from Weissenstadt, Germany - SII-SIP-2007 (SPAdes) (version 2) | ecosystem: Environmental > Terrestrial > Soil > Wetlands > Peat | place: Germany...
ATACGCAGGGCTACACGGACTATCCGACGCTGGCCGCGTGATCACCGGGCCGTGATCATTGGGCTTTGGCGGCGCGCAAGGTCACGCTGACCTTGAGCCCCGGCTCGTTGTCGAGAAGCGCGAGCTCGCCGTCGTGCAAGCGTGCAATGGCTTCGACCATACTCAAGCCGAGGCCATTGCCCGGCGTGCTGCGGCTCGCCTCGAGCCGGAAGAAACGCTGCAGGACCTTCTGACGGAATTCCGGCGCGATGCCCGGTCCGTTGTCGGCGACGGTGACTTCGACCCCGGAGCGGCGGCGCTGCGCGCGCAGCTCTACGTGCGCTCCGGGCGGGGGATGGCGCACTGCGTTTTCGAGTAGGTTCGCGAACAGCTGCGTCAGCAGTTCGCGATCGCCCCTGACCTGCAGGGCGGGCTCGATCTGCAGCACCAGAGTCTGGTTCTTGGCATCGAGTGCGGGCTGATACACCTCGCTGACCGTGCGCAGCAGCTCATCGAGATCGAGCGCGGTGAATCCGGCGACACGCGCGCCGCCTTCGATCTGCGCGATGCGCAGCAATGCGCCGAAGGTCTCGAGAATCGTATCAATATCGCGCAGCGCCTCCTCGAGCACGGGTTCGGAATGATCCCCGCCGTCGCCGCGCCGCTGCGCCAGTTCCAGGCGCTGGCGCAGGCGCGTGAGCGGCGTGCGCAGATCGTGGGCGATGTCGTTGGAGACCTGACGCAGGCCTTCCATGAGCGTCTGGATGCGGTCGAGCATGGCGTTGAGGCTCTCCGCGAGATGATCGAATTCATCGCCGCTGCCGCGCCCCGGAATGCGACGCTTCAGGTCGCCGCCGACGATGTCGCGGCTGGTCTGGCTCACGGCCTCGATGCGCCGCAGGACCGAGACGCTCATCATCGCGCCGCCCGCGAAGGCCAGTAGAATCGCCAGCGTCAGTCCCCAAAGAAATGCGCGCACGACGGTCTGCTGCATGTCGTGCAATTGTGCGGTACTCAATCCTACGAAGAGATAGGCGCTGTCGGCGATGCCGACGCCGCGGCCGCGAAGGCCGCTGAAGGCCTCGCGCGGATGATGCGCGCTTCGCGACCATTGCCGTACGCCCGGCAGGGGCTGCGTGGCCGGCAGATTGCCGGCGAGCACGGTCCCGGATGCGTCCTGCAGCAGATAGAAATAATCCGGCGAGCGGCCAATGAGTTCACGCACGACCTCGCGCAGGCGCGCAAGTCCGCCGCTCTGTGCATCGGCCTGAATCTCGGTGAGCTCGCCGGCGACGCTGGCATCGATCTGCCGTTCCATCGAAGTGGCGGTCGAGAAGTAGACCACGGCGAACAGCAGCAGGTAGCTCAGACCGGTCAGGCCCGCATAGAGCAGCGTTAACCGGAAGCTCGAGGTGCGGAAAACTCTAGGCAGACGCGCCAAGGCAGTAACCAGCGCCGCGCACCGTGTGGATCAGGCTGACCCCTTGTCCGCGGTCGATCTTGCCGCGCAGCCGGCTGATGTGGGTCTCAACCACGTTGGTGTGCGGATCGAAATGTAGATCCCAGACGAGCTCGAGCAGCATGGTGCGCGTGACCACCTGGTCGGCGTGACGCATGAGGCACTCGAGTAGGCGAAATTCCCGCGGCTGCAGATCGATCGTCTGCGTACCACGCCGGACCGTGCGCGCGAGCAGATCCATCTCGAGATCGGCAACCTTGAGGCGCGTTTCCGGCGCCGAGCGTCGCGGGCGACGGCCGAGGGCGGCGACGCGCGCCGCGAGCTCCGAAAACGCGAACGGCTTGACCAGGTAGTCATCGGCGCCGGCGTTGAGACCGTCGACGCGCTCGTCAAGCCCGCCCAGTGTGCTCAGGAAAAGCACCGGCGCTTCAATGCCGCCGCCGCGCAACGTGCGCACGAGCCCCAAGCCGTCGAGCCCTGGCAGCATGCGATCGACGATCAGCAGATCCCAATCCTCGCCGGCCGCGCGGAACAGGCCGTCGCGGCCATCACTCGAGAGCGCGACGTTGTGCCCAGCCTCATTGAGGCCCTGCAGCACGTAGCGGGCGGTCTGCGCATCGTCCTCGACCAGTAGGATCCTCACCGGACTGCCCCCGAATCTTCCGGGCTATTAGACGGCAACTACGTCACCGCTGAGGTTGCGATTTTGTAATCTCCCGGTCACCACCCCCCAAGCCTGCGCCAGCTAGGCTCGCGGGGCAATGCGAAGCGCAATGACATGGGCGCTGGCGGCCCTCCCGGCCCTGGCCGGCTGCACCAGCTACCGGCCCTTGCCTCTGGCACTGGATGCGCAGCCCCAGCAGAGCGCGGCAGCGCTGCGGCATGCGACCGCGCTGCCGCCGACGTTGAGCGTCGATGACGTGGCGGTGCTCGCGGCCGAGAACAATCCCGAGCTGATCGCCGCGCGCACGCAGCGAGGTCTCGCGAGGGCGCAGGTGCTCGAGGCGGGCCTGCTGCCCAATCCGTCGCTGAGTGTGGGGTACGAATTTTTGATCAGCGGCCTCGGGACGACCAACCCGATCACGCTCGCCGTGGGCCAGGACCTGCGCTCGCTCGTGACGCTCTCGTCCAAGCGCCGGGCAGCGCGCCAATCGGCGCGGGCGATCGATGCGAGTCTGCTCTGGCAGGAGTGGCAAACGATCGCCAAGGCGCGTCTGCAGGCCGTGGACCTCATCGAGGGCGAGCAGCAGCGCCAGGGGCTGCAGCGAGAGCTCGACGTGCTGCTCGATCGCGCGGCACGCAGCCGCCAGGCACTGGCCGGCGGCGACAGCACCTTGCCCGCCTTGCTGCCGGAGCTGACCGCAGCGGCCGATGCACGAGCGCAGCTCGATGCGCTCGTGCGCACGCAGGAATCTCGCCGGCGTGATCTCAACCTGCTGCTGGGCCTCGCCCCCGAGGCGCCGCTGCCGCTCGATCCGCACATCGCGCTCACGCCGATCGATGCGCAAGCGGTCAAGCACTCGCTCGAGGATCTGGCCAATCGCCGGCCCGATCTGCTCGCGCTGCAGCTCGGTTACCGCTCGCAGGAAGAGCGCGTGCGCGCGGCCATCCTGGCGCAGTTTCCATTGTTCTCGCTCGGCGTCGCCGGGGAGCGCGACAACACCGATATCAAGAGCGCGGGTCCCTCGATCACGCTCGATCTGCCGGTGTTCGAGCGCAATCAGGGCAACATCGCGATCGAGCGGGCCACGCGCGCGCAGCTGCACGAGGAATTCAGCGCGCGGCTGATCAGCGCGCGCAGTGAGGTGCTGGCCCTGCTGGCCGATCAGCAGCTGCAGCAGCAACAGCTCGCCGGCAAGCGCGTACAGCTGGCCGAGCTCGGCGAGGCCGCGCAGCGCGCCGAGAGTGCCTTCCGCGCCGGCGATCTGGATGAGCGCAGCTACATCGATGTGCGCTCGAGCGACAGTGCCAAGAACCAGGAGGTACTGGCCATGGAGCAGTTACTGCTCGAGCAACAGATCGCCATCGCGACCTTGATCGGCGCTGGTCTGCCGGCCGCATCGCTCGACGCGGATGCGGCATCCTTGAGCCGGGCGGCCACAGCCCGCGGCCCTGAGACGCTGCCATGAGACCCGAGGTGCATCGGGTGCGGATCGGCGCCGCGCTGGTATGCGTGACGCTGTGCGCCGCGGCCGGCGAGGCGCGCGTGACCGATCAGGACGAGAGCGCCGGCGGCGTGCTGGTGCAGACGCAGATGCCGCAGCGCGGCTCGATGCCGGCGACGGTGCTGGCCTATGGGCTCGCAACGCCGGCCGTCAACGGCGGCATGACCTTGAGCGTCCAGGCCGAGGGGCGCGTGCAGCATATCGATGTCACGGCCGGCGAGGCCGTGCAGGCCGGGCGGCCGCTGCTGGAGTTTCAGCTGTCGGCGGCCGCGAGCAGCAGCTACACCCAGGCGGTCGCGGCGTTCAAGCTCGCGCAGGAGCAGCGCGCACGCACGGCGCGGCTGCTCGAGCACAGTCTTGCGACGCGCGAGCAGCTCGCGCAGGCCGACAAGGCCGTGGTCGATGCGCAGGCGGCGCTCACCGCACTGCAGCTCGAGCATGGCGGCGAGGCGCTGCAGACCATCCGGGCACCCTTCAATGGTGTCGTGAGCGCGCTCCGCGTCTCGCAGGGTGAGCGTGTCCCGGGCGGCGCGCCGCTCGTGACGGTCACGCGCCAAGGCGGCCTCGTGGTCACCGTGGGCGTGGAGCCATCAGCGCGGCGTGACGTGCAGGTGGGGCAGCCGGTCGATCTGATGTCGCTGACGGACGGCGGGAGCGCACAGCAGGGCACGGTGGCGCGCGTTGATCGCGTGCTCAATCCGAAGACTCGCCTGGTCGATGTCGACATCGCGCCGCGCGAAGCCGGCAGCGCGGAGCTGCTCGAGGGCGCGGCCTATCAAGCCCGCATTCGGACCGACGAGCTCGAGGGCTGGGTGGTACCGCGCGATGCCGTGCTTGGGGATGGCCACGGGGATTATGTGTTTCAGGTGGCCGCCGGCAAGGCGGTGCGCGTGGCGGTCATGCGGCTCGGCGGTGACGATGAGCACTCGGTCGTGGACGGCTCGATCGATCCGCAACGCCCGCTCATCATCGCGGGCAACTATCAGCTCAGCGACGGCACGGCAGTGCGGCTGCACCAGGCGCCGAGCGACGCCAACGGCCCATGAGATTCGAAGGTCTGCCCGAGCGGCATGCGCGTTCGATCCTGCTCGTGGCCGCGGCGCTGGCGCTGGCCGGCGCGGTCGCGGCGCTGTCGATGCCCGTGGGCCTGTTTCCACAGGTGTCGTTTCCGCGTGTGGTAGTCGATGTGTCCGCCGGCGATCGGCCGGCCGGGCAGACTGCACTCATTCTCACGCGGCCGGTCGAGGAGGCGATTCGATCGGTTCCCGGCGTGCGTGAGGTGCGCTCGGCGACCTCGCGCGGCGCAGCCCAGATCTCAGTGGACTTCGGCTGGGGCCGCGACATGATCGCCACGACGCTGCTGGTCGATGCGGCCATCGCGCAGGTATTGCCGCGACTGCCGCCTAAGGCCGGCTATGGCGTGCGGCGCATGGACCCCACCGTCTTCCCGATCATCTCCTACGCGCTGAGCTCGAGAAGCTTGAGCCTCGGCGCCCAGCGCGATCTGGCGCAGCTGCAGATCGTGCCGCTGCTAGCCTCGGTCCCGGGACTGGCGCGCGTCGACGTGCAGGGTGGGGCGATCGATGAGGTCGAGGTGCTTGCCGATCCGCACCGGCTTGAGGCCTACGGACTCGGGCTCGCGGATCTGGTCACTGCCGTGACCGAAGGCAACGCGCTGCAGGCCGTGGGTCGCGTGCAGGATCACGACAAGCTGTACCTCGTGGTCTCGAACAGCGACCTGCGGCAGCTGCGCGCACTCGAGGAGCTCGTGGTGCGCAGCGATGCCGCGGGCATCGTGCGCCTGCGCGATGTCGCGCAGGTGCGCGACGGCTCGGTGCCGCAGTGGATCGAAGTCAGCGAGGACGGTGAGCCGGCCGTGCTGTTCAATGTCTATGAGCAGCCCGACGGCAATGCGGTGCAGATTGCCGCCGACGTGCGTGCACGCCTCGCCGCGCTCAAGCTGCCGCCCGAAGTGCAGCTGCGCAATTGGTACGATCAGAGCGAGCTCGTGCGGCAGTCGGCCGCGAGCGTGCGCGACGCGGTATTGATCGGGCTGGTGCTGGCCGCGGGCGTACTGATCCTGTTCCTACGCAGCTCTCGCATCATGCTGATCGCGCTGCTGGTCGTGCCCGGCACGCTCGCGGTCACCGTGCTGCTGCTGCGCGTGCTCGGCATGAGTTTCAACATCATGACCCTCGGCGGCATTGCCGCGGCCGTGGGCCTCGTGATCGACGATGTGATCGTCATGGTGGAACACATTGCGCGTCGTGCCGGCGCCGAGGGGACCGGCGACGGCGCCACCGACGGCGCTACCGTGGGGGCCGCCGCGGTGCTGCCGGCGGCGCACGAATTCATGCGGCCGTTGATCGGCTCGAGCCTCGCGACGTTGATCGTGTTCCTGCCATTGAGTTTTCTGAGCGGCGTGACCGGCGCCTTCTCCAAGGCGCTCGCGGTCACGATGGCCTCGGCGCTGATCATCTCGTACCTTATGGCGGCCTTCGCCGTGCCGTTGCTGGCACGGCATCTGATCGACTTCACGCGCTGGCGCGACCCGGCGCGCGCGCACGAGGGCGTTCTTGCGCGAGTGCACACGCGCCTGCTCGATCGTGTTGTGGACAAGCCGCGGTGGCTGCTGGCCGCGGTGGTGCCCCTGCTGATCGTGGGCGTGATCGCCTACACGCGCGTGCCGAGCGGTTTCATGCCGCAGGTCGATGAGGGCGGCTTCGTCATGGACTTTTACACCAAGCCCGGCACCTCGCTCATCGAGACCGATCGCGAAATCGCGCAGGTAGAGACGATCCTGCGCGAAATGCCGGAGGTGGATACCTTCTCGCGCCGCACCGGTACCAGTCTCGGCGGCGATCTGGGCGAGCCGCATCACGGCGATTTCTTCGTGCGCCTCAAGGCCGATCACGCGCGCGCCACCGAGGATGTCATGGACGTCGTGCGGGGCAAGGTCGAGCAGCGCGTGCCGGGCGTGCAGATCGAGCTCGCGCAGCTCATGGAAGATCTGATCGGTGATTTGACCGCGGTGCCCGAGCCGATCGAGATCAAGCTGTTCGGCGCTGACCCAAGGCTGCTGATCCCGCAGGCGCGAGCCGTGGCCGCGGCGCTCGGACACATCGACAACGTGGTCGAGATCAAGGATGGCGTCGTGCTGGCCGGCGACGGCATCGATCTGAAGGTCGATGCGGTTAAGGCTGCCATCGAGGGCAGCAGTGCGCAGCAGGTCACCAACGGCGTCGACACCGCGCTCAGCGGCACCATCGCCACGCAGCTGCCGCGCACGAGCAAGGTGGTGGACGTGCGTGTGCGGCTGCCCAATGCACTGAGCCTGAGCACGGATGATCTGGCGGCGTTGCCGATCCGAAGCCCCGACGGGCACCTGTTTCCGCTGCAGCGGGTCGCGAGCCTGACGCCCGTGTCCGGCGAGGCGGAAGTGTCGCGCGATGATCTGCAGCCCATGGTGGCCGTCACGGCGCGCATCGACAAGGGCGGCATCGGCGCCGCGGTCGCGCAAGTGCGCAAGGCACTGTCGCAGCCGGGCCTGCTGCAGCCGGGTGTACGCTATGAGCTCGGCGGTCTGTACCGCCAGCAGCAGATCGCGTTCGCTGGGCTGGCGCGGGTATTTCTTGCGGCTCTGATCGCCGAGCTGGCGCTGCTGGTGCTGCTGTATGAGCGCTTCTGGCTGCCGGTCATCATCATCGGCACATCGCTGCTGTCGACCACCGCAGTGTTCACGGCGCTGTGGCTCACGGGTGTTGCCTTGAACATCACCGCGCTCATGGGCATGACCATGATCATCGGCATCGCAACCGAGATGGCGATCTTCTACGTCTCGGAGTACACCGAGCTCGCGCGCACCATGAGCGCACGAGAGGCGCTGCGTGAAGCCAGCCGCAATCGCCTGCGGCCGATCACGATGACCACGCTGGCCGCGATTCTGACCTTGCTGCCGCTGGCGCTCGCCATCGGCCACGGCTCGGGCATCCAGCAGCCGCTCGCCATTGCCATCATCGCCGGCCTTGTGATTCAGTTTCCGCTGGTGCTGCTGGCCATACCGGCGCTCATCGGACTGGGCGTGCGTGATCGCCCATGACGGCATACTCAGGTTAAACACACTCCTGGCTCAAAGAGGATTTGCCATGAACGCTCATCGGCCGCCATTGCTTGCGTTGATCAGCCTGCTCGGAACACTCGGCCTCGCGGCACTATCGGGCATGAGCGCGCCGGCACTCGCCGCTGACGGCCCCTACCAGATCAGCGGCCGGTTCGCCCTCGGCGGCGAGGGCGGCTGGGACTACCTGAGCGTCGATCCGGCCACGCATCTTTTATACGTCTCGCGCGCCGACCGCGTCATCGTGGTCGATACCACGACGGGCCGCAGCGTCGGGGAGATCGCCGATACGCCCGGCGTGCACGGCATCGCGCTTGCGCCGGATCTCGGGCGCGGCTTCATCAGCTGCGGGCAGGCGAACCTCGTCAAGGTGTTCGATCTCAAGAGCCGCGCCGTGCTCGCGAGCATCCCGACGGGCGACGGGCCGGACGCGATCCTGTATGAGCCGACGACCCAGCGCGTGCTCGCCTTCAACGGCCGCGGCAAGAGCGCCAGTGTCATCGATGCCAGGAGCAACAGTGTGGTGGCAACCATCCCGCTCGGCGGCAAGCCCGAATTCGCGCGCGCCGACGGCACCGGCTTCGTCTATGTGAATATCGAGGATACCGCGGAGCTCGCGCAGATCGACCCTCAGGCCGCCGCGCTCGCGGCGCGCTGGCCGCTGCGCCAATGCGTGCAGCCCACGGGGTTCGCGCTCGACGCGGTGCATCGCCGCGGCTTCTCGACCTGCGGCAATCAGGTGCTTGCGATCACCGACCTGGATTCCGGGCGCGCGGTCGCGAGCGTGCCGATCGGCAAGGGCGTCGATGGCGGCGAGTTCGATGCCGCGACGCAGACGTTCTTCAGTGCCAACGGCGAGGGCACGATCAGCGTGGTGCGCGAACTCACCCCCGAGGGCTACGCGGTGCAGCAGACGCTCAACACGCAGCGCGGCGCGCGCACCATCGCGCTCGATGCCGCGACGCATCGACTGTATCTGCCCACGGCGGAGCTGACGCCGCCGGCCTCAGCCAGCGCGGACAATCCTCGGCCACGGCCGACACCCGTTCCGGGGACGTTCGTGATCCTGGTGGTGCAGCGGCAATAGCGCTGCGAGCGGCCGCATTTGCCGGCCGCGCACACTTTTGGCTAAAATAGCCAAATGCCAAAACAGGTATCCGCCAGTGACGCAAAAAACAACTTCGGCGGCCTGCTCGAGGAGGTCGCGGCTCTGGGGCGCGTGGACATCTTCAAGCACGGACGTCTGGTCGCCGTGATGCTGTCCCCGCGCGCCTTCGAATCAGGCCAGGGCCGCAATGTCGGCGAAGCGCCGCATACGGCTTGGGGGGGCAAGCACATGATTGCGCCCGAGCGAGCGAGCGCTGCGCGCGTGCTCGGGGTTGCGAACGATTTCGATGAAGAGTAAGCGCGATACTGAGGCGCCCTTAACTCCTCGGGAAGTGCAACAGATCCTCAGCATATGCTGCCCGCGCGGACTGCTCGTGGGCGGCCAGGCGCTCGCCTTTTGGGCCGATCATCTGCGGGTGCAGCGTCCGGCCAATCTGGTTTCGGGAGTCACTGCTGACGCCGACTTCATCGGCGATTCCCTGCTGGCGAGAGACCTCGGCAAGCGCCTCGGCTGGAGCACGTGGATCCCGTCGATTGATGAGGCGACTTCGCAGACGGGCAAGGTGACTCACCGCCTCAGAGGCGGGGCAGTGAAGCAGGTGGACTTCCTCTCCGGGGTGGCAGGCCTTACCACCAAGGACCTGGCGCGGCGTGCTGTTGAAGTGGACGTGCCGGACGTAGGTCATTTGCGGGTGATTCACCCCATCGATGTGCTGGACAGCCGGATTCAGAATCTTCATTTGCTGCCGGAAAAGCGCACTGACGCGGGTATCGCCCAAGCTAGGCTCGCCGTCGACGTCGCGCGAGCGTTCATGCGGCAGCAGATTGGCGATCGCGGCGAGCGATCAGGGCTCAAACTCCTCGAACGCGTAGCCAGCATCGCAGCTGAAATTGCCGCCGTCCGTGTATTTCTGCTCTACGGCATCGATCCTCTGCAAGCCGTGCCGCTCGAGAGCTTCCGAACTACCTCAGCGCTGCACAAGGTCCGCTGGCCGCAAATCGTCGCGGAAGTTCATCAGAAGAGAGCGTCGCTGCAGGAACTCCTGTCCGCCACGGCGACCCGGACGGCGAATCGAAGCAACGCAGGCAAAGCACGGAAACGGCTCGCCGGCCCTTGATGGGATCGCTTGTCTTCAAGGCGATCGGTTGTTCTTGAATGATAGCGGTACTTTGCCAGGCGTCGCGGCGTGGGTCTCAAGCAGTTCTATGGTGACAGTCACACGCACCGGGACATCGAAATGAGCGCCGCGCAACTCGCGCGCGGCTGGCGGGCGCGACTGAAGCTCGCGTTCGAGGCGGCAGCGACGGGCACGCAGCTCACGCGGCGCGAGCACGAGGGCCCGCTGCGGGTGCAGCGCGCCTTCTACCCCGAAGGCGCGGTGGGCGTGGCGGGCGCGGCGGGTGCGGCGCGCGGGCCCTGCCACGTGTACATCGTGCACCCGCCGGGCGGCGTCGCCAGCGGCGATGCGCTCGAGCTCGAGGTCGCCGTCGGCGCCGGGGCGCACGCCCTGCTCACGACTCCGGCGGCCGGCAAGTTCTACCGCCGCGGGTCGGCGGGTCCGGCCGGCGTCCGCCAGGACCTGCGCGTGGTAGAGGGCGCGCTCGAGTGGCTGCCGCAGGAGAATATTTTCTACCCCAATGCCGCGGTGGAGCTGCGCAGCGTCGTGCACCTCTCGGGCGCCGCGCGATTCATGGGCTGGGAGATCGGCTGCCTGGGATTGCCCGCGAGCGCGCAGGGGTTCGAGGACGGCGCCTTGCGGCTGCACTTCGAGCTCTGGCGGCAGCAGCAGCCGCTGCTGCTCGAGCGGCTGACGATGACGCGCGAGAATCTCCTGGCGCGCTGGGGGCTTGGGGGGCATGTCGCCTTCGGCACGGCGCTGGCCTTTCCGGCCGGCGTGGCGGAGCTGGCGCTGGCGCGCGAGGCAGCGGCGGCCGATTGTGCCGAGCGGCTGCTTGCCTGTACGCTCGTGGAGGGCGTGCTGGTCTGCCGCGCCACGGCGCGACGGACCGATCATCTCAAACAGGCCTTCGTGCGCTGGTGGCAGGCCGTGCGGCCTGCGGTGCTGGCGCGTGAGGCCATGAGTCCGCGGATCTGGTCGACCTGAAGCGTGTGGCCACCCGAGGGATGCCATGGAGTTATCGCCGCGAGAAAAAGACAAATTGCTGCTGTTCACGGCAGCGCTGCTGGCCGAGCGGCGCCGCGCACGCGGACTGAAGCTCAACTACCCGGAGGCCGTGGCCTACATTTCCGCCGCCATACTCGAGGGCGCGCGTGATGGCCGCACGGTGGCAGAGCTCATGAGCTATGGGACGACGCTGCTCAAGCGCGCGGACGTCTTAGGGGGCGTCGCCGAGATGATCGCCGAAGTGCAGGTCGAGGCCACGTTCCCCGACGGCACCAAGCTCGTGACCGTGCATCATCCGATCAGCTGAGGGGCGCCATGATTCCGGGCGAGATCATCACCGTCGAGGGCACGTTGGAACTGAATGCCGGGCGCGAGACGCGCCGCCTCACGGTAGCCAACACCGGCGACCGGCCGATCCAGGTCGGCTCGCATTATCACTTCTACGAGACCAATGGCTCGCTCGAGTTCGCGCGCGAGAGCGCGCGCGGTTTTCGCCTCAATATCCCGGCCGGCACGGCCATACGCTTCGAGCCCGGACAATTGCGCGAGGTGGAGCTGGTCGCACTGGCCGGTGATCGTGTGGTGTACGGCTTTCAGGCTCGCATCATGGGCTCGCTGTCGTGACGAGCATCGACCGCCGCGCCTACGCCGAGATGTTCGGTCCGACCACGGGCGATCGCGTGCGACTCGGCGACACCGAGCTCATCATCGAGATCGAGCACGATCACGCGATCTATGGCGAAGAGGTCAAGTTCGGCGGCGGCAAGGTGATTCGCGACGGCATGGGACAGGGCCAGCGCTGCGCGTCCGAGATCGCCGACACCGTGATCACCAACGTCGTGATTCTCGATCACTGGGGCATCGTCAAAGCCGATGTCGGGCTCAAGGATGGGCGCATCGCTGCGCTCGGCAAGGCCGGCAATCCGGATATCCAGCCGGCGGTGAACATCGTGATCGGCGCCGGCACCGAGATCATCGCCGGCGAGGGCCTCATCATGACCGCCGGGGCGATCGATGCGCATATACACCTGATTTGCCCGCAGCAGGCCGAGCACGCGCTCATGAGCGGTGTCACGACCATGATCGGCGGTGGTACCGGGCCTGCGACCGGCACCGCGGCCACGACCTGCACGCCAGGGCCGTGGTACATCGCCCGCATGCTGCAGGCGCTCGAAGCGCTGCCGCTGAACTTTGGTCTCCTCGGCAAGGGCAATGCGAGTCTGCCCGAGCCGCTCGAGGAGCAGATCCGCGCCGGCGCCATGGGGCTCAAATTGCACGAAGATTGGGGCACGACGCCGGCGGCGATCGACAATTGCCTGAGCGTCGCGGAGCGCTTCGACGTGCAGGTGGCGATCCACACCGATACGCTCAACGAGAGCGGTTTCGTCGAGGACACGATCGCGGCCTTCAAGGGCCGCGCGATTCACACGTATCACACCGAAGGCGCGGGCGGCGGCCATGCGCCCGACATCATCAAGGTCTGCGGCGTCGAACACGTGCTGCCCTCATCGACCAATCCGACCCGCCCTTACACGGTCAATACGATCGATGAGCATCTCGACATGCTCATGGTCTGCCACCATCTCGATCCCGGCATTGCCGAGGACGTGGCCTTCGCCGAATCGCGCATCCGCCGCGAGACCATCGCCGCCGAAGACATCCTGCATGATCTGGGCGCGTTTTCGATGATCTCCTCCGACTCGCAGGCCATGGGCCGCGTCGGCGAGCTCATCACGCGCAGCTGGCAGACGGCGCACAAGATGAAGGTGCAGCGTGGTGCATTACCCGAGGACAGCGCGCGCAGCGATAACTTCCGCGCGCGCCGCTATGTCGCCAAGTACACGATCAACCCTGCGATCACGCACGGCATCGCTCACGAGGTCGGATCGATCGAAGTCGGCAAGCTCGCCGACCTGGTGCTCTGGCGCCCGGCATTCTTCGGCGCCAAGCCCGCACTCATCATCAAAGGGGGCATGATCGTCGCCGCGCCCATGGGCGATCCGAATGCCTCGATACCGACGCCGCAACCGGTCCATTATCGGCACATGTTCGGCGCCCTCGGCGGCGCGCGGCCTGCGACCTCGGTCAGCTTTGTAAGCCAGGCGGCGCTCGACGGCGCGGTGGATGAGCGCCTCGGGCTGCGCAAAAGGCTCGTGCCGGTATTGGGGACGCGCAGTTTGCGCAAGCGCGATCTGATCCTCAACGACACTCTGCCCAAGATCGAGGTCGATCCGCAGACCTATGAAGTGCGCGCCGATGGCAAGCTCCTGACCTGCGAGCCCGCGAGCGTGCTGCCCCTCGCGCAGCGCTATTTTCTGTTCTGACAGCCGAAGTCCCATGCTGCGCATTTCGCAACGACTGCCTGAGGCGCGCCGCGCCGCGCAGGGCAGCGCTGCGGCGAGCGCCGATGCGATCCACGGTGCGCCGCTGCAGCTGGTGCTGCCGTTCGAGCTGCGCAGCCGCAGCCGTTTTCGTGCGCAGCTCTCGAGCGGCGAGGAGGTCGGCGTCGTGCTCGCGCGCGGGCAGATTCTGCGCGGCGGCGATCGGTTGCTCGCCGATGATGGGCGCGTGGTTGAAGTGCGTGCCGCGCCCGAATGGGTCAGCACGCTGCGCGCCGCGGATGCATGCCTGCTCGCGCGCGTGGCCTACCATCTCGGCAATCGCCATGTCGCGCTGGAGATCGGCGCGGGCTGGCTGCGCTACGGTCACGATCACGTGCTCGATGAGATGGCGCAGCGCCTGGGAGTCGAGCTCAAGGTCGAGCAGGCGCCGTTCGAGCCCGAAGCCGGCGCCTACCATGCGCCCGGGCATAGCCACAGCCACGAGGATCATGGTCACGGTGATCACGACCATTGAGCCGCTGGCGCTGCTGCGCCTGTGTCATCTCGTCAGTCCCGCGCTGCCCGTCGGCGCCTATGCCTATTCACAGGGACTTGAATACGCGGTGCAGGCCGGCTGGGTCAGCGATGAGTCGAGTGCGTTCGAGTGGCTGCAGGGCGTGTCGCGGTGTGGGATCGGCACACTGGATCTGCCCATCCTGCTGCGATTGCACGCCGCCTGGCGAGCGAGCGATACGCAAGCGCTGCAGCGCTGGAACGCGCAGCTCATGGCCTCGCGAGAGACGGCCGAGCTGCGCGCGCAGGAGCAGCAGCTGGGACAGGCGCTCGCGCGCGTGCTCATCACGCTCGAGGTGCGCGAAGCACAGGGGTGGCAGCGGCTCTCGAGCGCCTTTGCGACGCTGTTCAGTCTCGCGGCCGTGCGCTGGCAGATCGCTGCGGACGCTGCCTTGAGCGGCTACCTCTGGGCCTGGAGCGAAAATCAGGTACTGGCTGCCGTCAAACTCGTGCCATTGGGCCAGTCCGCCGGCCAGCGCCTGTTGCACCGGTTGACCGATTCGATGCCGCAGATCATCGAGCGCGCGCTGACGCTGCCGGATGAGGCCATCGGCGTCGGCGTGGTGTCGCAGGCGCTCGCGAGCGCTCTGCATGAAACGCAGTACACACGGCTGTTCCTCTCGTAGCAGCGCCGGCCGATCTGATACCTTTACGAATTGCGCGCAGGCACAGCGCACCGCGAACCTCTATGTACCAAAAGCCCAATGCGCCGCTGTCCGCACGCGGTGTGATCGACGATGCGACCAAGCTCTATCGCGCGGCATTCCGCCGCTGCGCGCCGATCGCCGTGCTCGGCGCCCTGGTATCGGTGGCGTTTGAGCTGTTTATCGTGACCTACGCGCAGCACGCCGGCTTGCCGCTCACCGGGCTCGATGCACTGCTGAAAACCTATCAGCAGCCGCCGGTCATGGCGCTGAGCCTGCTGCAAACCGTGATCCTGCTGGCGCTGTTCGGCGCCATGATTGTGACCATGAACGCGGCGGCGAACGCCGAGGCGCGGCTGTCGGTCGGGCGGGCTCTGCGCCTGGGCTTCTCGCGCCTGGGGCGCTGCGTGATCGCAGCGCTGGTCTCATCGGTGATGATCGTGCTGGGTCTGCTGCTGCTGGTGCCCGGTATTTACCTCTCGGGCGCTCTCGCCCTGTGGCCCGTGGCGCTGTACGTCGATAATGCGGGCGGGCTGCAATCGCTCGATGTAAGCCGCAAGATGATTCACGGGCGTTGGTGGCATGCATCCGCGGCGCTCGGCATTGCCGTGCTGATCGTGTTGGCCTTTTCGCTAATCGCGGGATTCGTGGCCGGCGTCGTCGAGCTGACCATCAGCGGTGAGGCCGGCGAGAGCCTCGTGCAGTTCATCAGCGCCGCGGCCGACGTGATCATGCTGCCGATGCTGCCGGCGGCGCTGGTCGCACTCTACAACGATCTGAAATTGCGCCAAAGGCGCGTCACTGCGGCCCAGGGCACCGGCCCCACGCCCTGAGCGGCGGGCGTGTCAATACCCAGATTGGAAGTCCAAGTTAATCAAGAACTCTGCAGCTTCTCCTGCAGCCACACTTTGATCAAAGACTGATAGGGCACATCCCGGGCGTTCGCAGCCGTCTTAATAGAATCGAGAAGATGCTGCGGCAACCGCAGTGAGATTGTCTGTGTGGACGGCTTTAGATTCGGGAACACAGCGAGCTGAGCTTTCTTCCAATCCAAATAGGCCGTCGAGTCGTACTTTTCCCAGAACGCTCTCTCCGCTGCCTCGTCAGCAAATTTCGGGACCGGCTTAAGACGCTTGTTCATAAATCCCCCGCTCCTTTCTGTGCATGTCTCTGGCCGATATCACGCGAATAAACTGGCCACCATCTCTCAAGGTGAACGAGATGTGCAGTCGCCGGCCTTCGTGGGTCTTGCCGAGGGCGTGAAAGCGCGGCTCTGCCTCGCTGTGCTTTGTGTCGGGCAGCACCAGCAGCGGGGCATTGAAAAACATTTGCTCTGCTTCAGTCATCGATACGCCGTGCTGGTCATTCTTTCTGGCATTGCCTTGGTCCCATTCGAAACCAATGACTTTCGAGAGATCGGCCATCATTGTATATTATAGTAATATACAATGCAGAGCAAACTTTGCTTTGCCTAAGCCCAAAATTGGTGAAATGAACTCCTCCTGGATGGCAGTACGGCAAGGTGTCTCTAGAGCGTGATCAGCGCTGCGAGCTCATCGAGCAGCGCTCGCTGCGCGGACAGGATCTTGACTCGAGCCTCGGCGAGTGAAAACCAGGCGCCGCGATCCACTTCGGGAAAGGATTGCAGCGCGCCGGATTTCGGCGGCCACTCCATCTCAAACAGATTGCTGCGCAATTGACTCGGATCCAGATCACCCTCGGCCGCAAAGGCGGTGATGAGTTTGCCGCTGCGCTGTTTGACCGGCCTCAGCGCCATGAAGGGCGCGTTCACGCTGGCGCCTGTTTCCTCGGCAAATTCGCGCTGCGCGGCCCGCAGCGGCTCCTCGGCGCCTTGATACTCGCCCTTTGGAATCGACCACGCACCCGTGTCCTTGCGCGCCCAGTACGGACCGCCGGGATGAACCAGAAAGATTTCGAGCACGCCGCAGCGTTTGCGGTAGAGCACGATGCCCGCGCTGTGGCGGCTGCGAGCGGCTGACATGATGTGTTTGATCTCGCTGTTGGCACGATTGCGCGCACAGAAAAACATTCGGCTTTTTGAGGTGCGAAAAAAAACCCCGGCATGCGGGGTTTTAACTGCTCAACTCGACACAGGTCTGTCACGGATGGACATCATTGCGCAGACCTGAGGATCCGGCCTTAGGAGGCCCGTTCCGAAAGTGCGGAACGTGCGCGTTACTTCGCGCTTCAGACCACTCGCGACAGGCATAAAAAGTTCGCATGCCGCAGCCTGTGTCCATCCATGACAGCCCGAGTTTCTCCAATCAAAAGCGGCAGAAAAACTCTGGTTGTTCGATTTTTGCCGCAATGTTGCGCATTGCGACAACTGCCGAGAAGTGTATTCCCTCCTCGACGATAAAACTATACCGGATCAAGGCATTGAAAATAACCCGTCGCCATTCTGCGACGTTATGTTCGATAGTGACAGAGTCTGGTGTGGTGCCGATCACACGCGCCGTGCGGGATCTGTGCTAGCGACAATATGTTTAATTTGAAGCGCAGGCGGCGCCGGCCGACCCGGCTGAACGCTGAAGCGGCAGGGGCGCGACCTCGTTCGCCTAGAATCGAGTCATGCTGAGCGGACGCATCGTGCGAGCACTCCTCGGGATTTGGCTCCTGGGGTGCGCTGCGCCTGCGCAGGCTGCTCAGGCCGCGCAGGACGCGCCGGCCGCGCCGGCGCGCATCGCCGCGGCGTCGAGTCTGCGCGCGCAGCAGCGCGAGCTCGATGCGGCCGAGGCGCTGCTGCGAAAGCGGCTCGAGGCGTTGCTGGCCGGCGGCCTGGTGCTCCTCCAGCGCGAGCCCGACGAGCTCATCCTGCGCATTCCAGTCCGCGAGCTGTTCGAGCCTGACAGCGATCAGTTCAAAGAGCACGCCATGGATTCATCGCCTTGGTCCGCCGTGACGGCGCTGCTGCGCAAGCGTCATCGCCTCGTGGCGCAGATCAACGTCTACAGCGACAGCATCGGCGGGGAGATCGCCAATCACGGGCTATCGGAATTGCGCGCGCTGTCGCTCCTGACCGCGATGCATAGCGCCTCGATCGCCTCGACGCGTGTGACGGGCTCAGGGGTAGGCGCCGCGGTGCAGCTCGCGGGCGAGGACACGCCCGAAGGGCGTGATCAGAACCGCCGTGTCGAGGTGGTCTTCGGGCTGGCCCACCCGGGGCTGGCCCAACCGGGGCCGGGCTCAGGCCGCAGCGGGCAGTAGCGTGCGCAGCCGGTTCATGGCGCCGGCTTCGATCTGACGGATGCGCTCGGCCGATACGCCGTATTCCGCGGCGAGCTCGTGCAGCGTGGCCTTGTCATCGCTCATCCAGCGTCGTTGCAGGATGGCTCGGCTGCGAGCATCGAGCCGCTCCATGGCCGCCGAGAGGTTCTGCGATGAGGAATTATTCCATTCCTCCGCCTCGACCTGTTCGGCCGGATCGGCATCGGCCGCCGGCAGATAGGAGGCCGGGCCATAGTGGTCCTCTTCATCGGCATCGGGGGCAATGTCGAACGAGAGATCGCGCGCCGAGAGGCGTCGCTCCATCTCCGTGACCTCGGCCGGGCTCACACCCAGGTCCTTGGCGACGGCGAGGGTTTCATCCGCACTCAGCCAGTTCAGATGGGGTTTGAGGCGACGCAGGTTGAAGAACAATTTGCGTTGCGCCTTGGTGGTCGCGACTTTCACGAGCCGCCAGTTGCGCAGTACGTATTCATGAATTTCGGCGCGGATCCAGTGCACCGCGAAGGACACCAGGCGCACGCCGACGCTGGGGTCGAAACGCTTCACTGCCTTCATCAAGCCGATATTGCCTTCCTGCACCAGATCATTCAGGGGCAGGCCATAGCCGGCGTAGCCGCGCGCGATGTGCACCACGAAGCGCAGGTGCGACAATACGAGTTCGCGGGCCGCACCGAGATCGTTGTCCCGGCGGAAGCGTTGCGCAAGCTTCTGCTCGTGCTCGCGATCGAGCACGGCAATTCGGCTCACGCGCTCGAGGTAAGCATCAAAACTGCCGATCGGGCCGGCCAGAGCCAGCCCCGCGTGGTTGGCGATCAGCGCAGTCTGGGTATTCTTCACTCCGCGATCCTCCATAGGCTCCCCTTAATGGGCATCACGCCGAAGATATTAGCACTCTTCAGCCTTGAGTGCTAACCTGCTTGACCTCATAAAAAAGTCTACGGATCAAGAGCTTGAAAGGGCATTGGGCAGCTCGCCTGGCCGTCCCTCACGCCCCGCCCGGTCCGCTGCGCGCGATGGCGCGTGCGCTCGCCAGGGCGGCGCCGAGCCAGCCGAGCACGACCCCCGCGAGCAGGCAAACCATGAGCTCACGCGCGTCGGGCCCGGCGAGCACGAAGCTCGAGCCGTAGCTGGCCGCCAGGCGCGCCGCGCTCGGCGAGAGCACCAGGCGCGCCGCCACGACGATGCCGCAGCCCAAGGTGCCTGCCATGAGGCCATAGAGCACCCCGGTGTAGAGAAACGGCCGGCGCACGAACGCGCGGCTGCCGCCGACGAGCTGCGTGACTTCGATCTCGGCGTTGCGACTGTTGATCTCGAGGCGGATCGTGTTACCGACCACGGCGATGACGCCCATGCCGAGCAGGGCCGCGGTGATCCAGAGCATCAGGCGCAGGAGCTCGAGCCAGGCATCGAAACGCACCACCCAGTCGTGATCGAGCTGCACTGCGTCGACCTCGGGCCAGGCCTGCACGGCACGGCGCAGGGCCTCGAGCTGCGTGGGCGATGAGGCATCGGCTGTCGGGAGGATCGCGAGCACGTTGGGCAGCGGATTCTCATTGAGCTCATCGAGGGCGGCGCCGAAGCCGGATTGCGCACGGAATTGCTCGAGCGCCTGCGCGGCCGTAATCAGCGTGACCTGGGCGACTCCCGCGTGGCCCTGGAGGTTCTGCTGCAGTTGCCGCGCGGTCTGCTCCGACACCTGCGGTTTCAGATACACCGACAGCCCGAGCGCGCCGGAGAAATCGCCGGTGGCGGAGCGCACATTGCGCACGAACACATCGAGCGCCAACGGCAGTGCGAGTGCGAGGGCCATGACGATGACCGTCAGCGTCGTGGCGAAGCCGTGGCGCGCCAGATGGCCGCCGGAGGATACGAGTGCATGGCCGTGCCGCGCGGCCCAGTTTGAAAGGCTGGCCATGCGCTCAGCTGGCAGGCGCGGCGAGCTGCACGCGCCCTTCGTCGAGCATGATCTGCCGGCGGTTCGAGGCCTCGACCAGGTGCTGATCGTGGGTCGCGACCACCACCGTGACGCCGAATTCATTGAAGCGCTGGAACAGACCCATCACCTCTGCGGCCAGCGTGGCATCGAGGTTGCCGGTCGGCTCATCGGCGACCAGCAGCGGCGGCTTGCTGACAATGGCGCGTGCGATGCCGACGCGCTGTTGCTCGCCGACCGACAGCTCGAGCGGCGCGACCCGCTCCTTGCCGAGCAGGCCCACTTGATCGAGCGCGGCGCGCACGCGCCGATCGATTTCCTTGAACGAGGTGTCGGCGACGATCAGCGGCAGGGCGACATTGTCGAATACCGGGCGATCCATGAGTAGCCGATGCTCCTGCAGCACGATGCCGATGTGGCGGCGGAACATGGGCACGCGCCGCAGCGGCAGCCGAGCGGTGTTCTCGCCGTTCACGAGCACCATGCCGCGAGTCGGCCGCTCGAGCAGGGCGATGAGCTTGAGCACGCTGCTCTTGCCCGCGCCCGAGCGCCCGGTCAGGAACACCATCTCCCCATCGGCGATCTCGAAGTTCAGGTCCGAGAGCGCTTCGCGGCCATTGGGGTAGCGCTTGCTGACGCGCTCGAAGCGGATCATGTGCCCTCACCGTCGATGAGCGCACTGGCGAAGGCCTGCGCATCGAAGGGACCAAAATCCTCGGCCTTCTCCCCGACGCCGATGAAGCGAATCGGCAATTGCAGTGCGCGCGCGATCGCCACCAGGATGCCGCCGCGCGCGCTGCCGTCGAGCTTGGTCAGCACCAGGCCGGTGACCCCTAAGGCGGCGTGAAACTGCTGTGCCTGTGCGAGCGCGTTCTGGCCCTGATTGGCATCGAGCACCAGCAGTACCTCCTGCGGCGCTTCCGGGTCCAGGCGCGCAATCACGCGCTTGACCTTCTTGAGCTCATCCATGAGGTGGGTCTGGCTGTGCAGTCGCCCGGCGGTGTCGGCCAGTACCACATCGATGTGCCGCGCCCGCGCGGATTGCAGGGCATCGAAAACTACGGCACCCGGATCGGCTCCGGTCTGCTGGGCGCTGAACTGCGCGCCGGTGCGCTCGGCCCAGACGTGCAGCTGCTCGACCGCGGCGGCGCGAAAGGTGTCGCCTGCCACGAGCATCACGCTCAGGCGCTCATCGCGCAGTCGCCGCGCGAGCTTGCCGATGCTGGTGGTCTTGCCCGAGCCGTTGACGCCGATGATGAGCACCACGAACGGCTTGGCGCCGCGCACGATCTGCAGCGGCCGCTCGCAGGGCTTGAGCAGCTCGACCAGCCGGGCGCGCACGGCGCTCAACAGCGCCTCGACGTCGTCGAGCTCATGGCGCGCCACGCGCCGGTTCAGGTCGCTCAGGATGTCGTTCGTGGCCTCGACACCGACGTCTGCGAGCAGCAGCCGCGACTCGAGGTCCTCGAGCACCGCGGCGTCGATCTTGCGCCCGCGCAACAGAGCGCGCAGATCACGCGCGATGGAGGCACTGCCGCGGTTGAGGCGGGCCTTGAGACGGCCCAGGAATCCGACGGGCTCATCGCTGCGATCTTCGCTCGGTGACATCGACGTGGATTGTCGCATAGGCTCACCGCTCATGAGGCCGGAGCGCACCTTACGCATCATCGGTGGGCGGTGGCGTGCAAGGAAATTTCGTTTCCCATCGAGCGATATACGGCCGACGCCCGATCGCGTGCGTGAGACGCTGTTCAATTGGCTGCAGCCGCGTATCGAGGGCGCGCACTGTCTCGATCTGTTCGCAGGCTCCGGGGCGTTGGGCCTTGAGGCGCTCTCGCGCGGCGCCGCCTCAGTGCTGTTCATCGAGCAGCAGCGTGCCGCGGCCGCCGCGATCGAGCACTGGCTGCATGCATGGCAGGCGAGCGGCGGCGTCGTGGTCGGCACCGAGGCGATGCACTACCTGTCGGCCACGCCGCCGCGGCGGTTCGATATCGTGTTTCTCGATCCGCCCTACGGTTCGGGCGCATTGGCCGCGGCCGCCAATAGCCTCGAGCGCGGCTGGCTCGCGCGCGATGCGCGGGTCTACCTCGAGCATGCCCGGCGCGAGCCGTTGCCGGCGCTGCCTTTGAGCTGGCGTGAACTGCGTTCCGGCACGGCCGGCGAGGTCGGGTATCATCTGTTCGGATGCAATCATTCCGGGCCCGTGGAGCCCGTGCCGCTGGGGAGTGCGGCGACAGAATGAAAACCAAGGCGGTATATCCGGGCACTTTCGATCCGATCACGCGCGGACATGAGGACATCGTGCGCCGCGCGGCCAGCATCTTCCCGCAGGTCGTGGTGGCGATCGCCGCCAACCCGAACAAGACAACGTTGTTCAGTGTCGAACAGCGGGTCGAGCTCGCTCGCAGCGTGCTGCAGGATCTGCCCAATGTCGAAGTCGTAGGCTATCACGGCCTCACGGTGGAATTCGCTCGCCAGCGCGATCTGGCAGTCATCGTGCGCGGCCTGCGAGCGGTGTCGGACTTCGAGTTCGAGTTTCAGCTCGCGAACATGGGCCGCCATCTGCAGCCCGACATCGAAACCGTGTTCATGGTGCCGAAGGAGAAATTCACTTTCATCTCCTCGACTCTGGTACGCGAGATCGCGACGCTCGGCGGGGAGATTTCTGCCTTCGTGCACCCGTTGGTGGAGGCTGCATTCAAGCAGCGGCTCTCGCGCAACTAGCGCAGCGGCTCAATAGCCGACGGCGATGCCCTCGCGGCGCGGATCCGCACCGCCGTCGAGCGTGCCATCGGGCCGCACCTTGATACCCGTGAGGCCCGACTCTTCGTACTGACTGGCGCGGATATTCAGACCGAGTGCAGTGAGCTGCTCGAGCAGCTGTGGTCCGAATTTGTCCGCTTCCCCGGAGAAATAGGCACCGTGGGCGACGAGGTTCGGCAGCGCGACCGCATCCTGCATCGACAGATTCCAGTCGAGCGCGCCAATGAGCGTCTTGAGCACATAGGACATGATCGCGGGACCGCCGGCCGAGCCTGCGGCAGCGGCGAAATGGCCTTGCGCATCGAACAGGATGGTCGGTGACATCGCCGAGCGCGGCCGCTTGCCGGGCGCGACGGCGTTGGCCACAGGCCGGCCCTCGGCATTGCTCGGTGTGAAGCTGAAATCCGTGAGCTGATTGTTGAGGAAGAAGCCGTCGACCATGCGCCCGGAGCCAAAGATGCTCTCGACGGTCGTGGTCATCGAGACGACGTTGCCGTGTGCATCGACGATCACGAAATGCGTGGTACCGCCAGGCTCGAGCGTCTGATCGGGAGCGCGCTCGCTCGCTCCCGGTGGCACGCCGGCTTGCGGCGGGATGGAGGAGATGCGCTCGCCGATGAGCGCGGCACGCTGCTGCAGGTACGTCGGATCGAGCAATCCGTCCAGCGGTACTTGCACCCACGCGGGATCGCCCACGTAGCGATCGCGATCGGCGTACATGAGACGTTCGGCCTCGCCGAGCTGCACCCAGGCGATCGGATCGGCGGCATTGCGCTGCGCGATGTCGGTGTCGGCGAGCAGCATGAGGCCTTGCAGGACGCTGGGGCCCCCCGATGGCAGCGGCGGCGTGCAGACCCGGTAGATCTGCCACGGGCGGCAGAGCGCCGCGGATTCGATGGCGTGGTAGTGCTCGAGATCCTGCAGTGAGAGCGAGCCGGGATATTCCCCCTCGTGCACGCGCCGTACGATGTCGGCTGCGATCGAGCCGTAGTAGAGCGCGCGCGTGCCCTCCCGTGCGAGCCGCGCAAGGGTGTGCGCATAGGCGGGATTCTTGAGCGTGTCGCCGGCGACGAGCCGCTCGCCGTCACTGCGGCTGAAGTAATGCACCGCGTCCGCACTGGAAGCCTGCGGCGCGCGGCTCGAAATCATGCGCGCGAGCCGCGGACTGACCGTGAAGCCATCGGTGGCGAGGCGCTCGGCATCGCCGAACAGATCGCGCCAGGCGAGCGTGCCATGCTGGTGTTGCAGCAGCTCCAGGGCCGCCAGCGCGCCGGGGACGCCGGTGGAGCGGCCGCTCAGCACGGCGGTCGCGTACGGCAACGGCTTGCCGTCCGCACCCAGAAACATGTCGGGCGTGGCGCCGCTGGGGGCCGTCTCGCGGCCGTTATAGGCGAGTACCTGCCGCGTACGTGCATCGAAGTAGGTGATGAAGGCGCCGCCGCCGAGCCCCGAGCTCTGTGGCTCGACCAGCCCGAGCACGGCCTGCACCGCGACGGCGGCATCGGCTGCCGAGCCGCCTCGGCGCAGCACCGCGAGCCCCGTCTGGGCGGCGAGCGGATTGGCCGCCACGACCATGACGTGGCGGGCAGGCGTGGCGGCAGCTGCCGTCGGGGTGAGCGCCGCTGGGGCCGTCACCGGGCGGGTATGACAGGCCTGAAGCGTCACGAGCCCTGGCAGGACAAGCACGGCGGCCAGCACGCGGATCGAGGCTCTCATCGGCCAAAAGCATAGCATTCCGAGTGCGCCCCTCGGGCGTTACACTCGGTCGCATGCGCGCTGCTGGTTGCCTGAACCTCGACGGCATCTGGGTGCCGGTCGCAGCGAACGTCTCGGGGAGGCAGCTCATTGTGGCGCACTTGCGCGTGGCGCAGCTCGTCATCGAGAGCGCCACCTACCGCATCGTCGATCGCAGCGACATCACGCTCGACTACGGCGAGCTGCATCTGGATCCGGATGCCGTGCCGTGTGCGCTCGATCTGATCGGCATCGAAGGACCCTACGCCGGCAGACGCATGCGCGCCATCATCGAGGTCGACGGCGATCGGCTCTGTGTCTGCTACGACCTCGAGCGCGAGCTGCGGCCGCGGACCATGCAGCCGCTCGGCGATCAACTGTTGTTGTCGATTACCTACGCACGTGCGGCCCCCCTCCGGGCGCTGCCTCAATGAGGGCAGCAGACCCGGTCCGTTAAGTGAGGGTTCATCTGGCCGCCGTTATAAAGAGGCTAGCGGTGTTTTCCGTAGGAAATCACCGACTGTGACAACTTCGGGTTGCGGCCTATGATCCCAACCCGTTCAACCTAAGGAGACGGTCCATGGCGAATGTTGCGAAGCTGGCTGTTGGTCTCGCGGCAGGTTTGATCTGCGCGAGCGGCGTGATCGCAGCGGAGCAGGGGCATGAGCATGGCAGCGAGCATGCACCGGCCCATGCCGCCGCGCCTGCGCATGGCGAGCCGCATCCCGGTCCGCAGGGCTATCAGCGCGTCGCCGAACCGGCTGGCTGGAACAAACGTCCGGCCACCGTGGACCGCGGCGCCTATCATCACAACTATCAGGCTGCGCGTACCTACCAGATCGGCCCATACCACCGTCCTGCGGGCTGGGTTGAGCGCCGCTGGGCCTATGGCCAAATCCTGCCGCGCGGCTTTTGGGCCCCGCAGTACGTGCTGGCTGACTACTGGCTGTTTTCTCTGGAAGTGCCGCCCGTGGGATTCGAGTGGGTGCGCTATGGCAATGACGCGCTGCTCATCAACACCGCCAACGGCGAGGTTTTGCAGGTCGAATACGGCGTGTTCGGCTGAGCACACCGCCCCGGCGTAGCGCAGCGGCCGTGGGCGTGCGCTACGGCGGCGCGGCGCTGCGGCGGCGCGCTTTGCGCCGCGCCTTCGGGCTCTGTGCGCGTGCCGTACGAGCGCTGCGCGCCCGGCGCGCCTGGAGTGACTTGGCCGCCTTGACCAGTGCGATGCGCGGCGGACGCGTGCATTGCGGCAGCCGGCCAGCGCGCGCGAGCTCGACCGCGCGCCACAGGTACCACGCGGCGATGCTGCGATAGGGTTGCCAGCGCTCGCCGAACTGCGCGAGTGCGCGCGGCGTCGGCATGGCTTTGAGGCCGTAGGCCAGACGAAAGCCGTTGCGCACACCGAAATCATCGACCGGCAGCACGTCGCGGCGCTTGAGCTGGAACATCAGCATCATCTCGACGGTCCAGCGGCCGATGCCGCGCACACGGCTGATGCGCTCGATGATCTCGAGATCGCTCAGCGCGGCAAGCTCGGCCCGTGGTGGCACCACGCCTTCGATGGTCTTGGTCGCGAGGTCCTTGAGCGCGGCGGTTTTGGCGGCCGAAAAACCCACGGCGCGCATTTGCCGCTCCGGAATCGCGAGCACCTGCTGCGGCGAGGGAAAATCCGGCGCATCGAACAGCGCCACGAAGCGCGCCAGGATGCTCTCAGCGGCGGCACCGTGCAGTTGTTGATGCGCGATGGCGCGCGACAGCGCCTCGAACGGCTCGTGCTGCTCGCGCGATTGCAGCCGGCACGGGCCTGCACCCTCGATGAGCGCTGCCATGACCGGATCGGCCTTGAGGATGCGATGGGCATGTCGATGCATCGTGGTGTTCTCAATGCTGGCAGTGTGGACAAAAATAACTCGAGCGCTGTCCCTGCGTGATTTTTCGAATCAGGCTGCCGCAGACGCGGCAGGGCTTGCCGTTGCGCTCGTAGACGTACAACTTCTGCCGGAACTCGCCCGGACTGCCGTCGGCGCCGACGTAGTCACGCAGGCTCGTGCCGCCGGCGCGAATCGCCGCAGCGAGTGCCGCCCGCACGGCGCGCACGAGCTGCGCGCACTGCTTCAGAGTCAGCGATGAGGCGGCGCGCTTGGGTGAAACGCGGGCACGGAATAGCGCTTCGCTCGCGTAGATGTTGCCGACGCCGGTCACGAGCCGCCCGTTCATCAACACCTGTTTGATGGCGGCGCGACGCGCGCGCGTGATGCGCCGCAGGTAGTCGGCATTGAATGCCGCATCGAATGGCTCCGGCGCCAGCGAGCGCAGCAGACGGTGCTGCGCCGGATCATCCTCGGTGTAGTGCAGGCTGCCGAAGCGGCGCGGATCGTGGAATCGCAGGCTCATGCCGCTTTCGAACCGCAGTTCGTAGTGATCGTGCTTGAGCCGCGGCGTGTCGTTTGGTTGCAGGCGCAGACTCCCCGACATGCCCAGGTGCACGATCAGCGTGCCGCGCTCCAGATTCAGCAGCAGGTATTTGGCGCGGCGCCTGGTCGAGAGCAGTCGCTGGCCTGCGAGAATCTCTGGCAGCTGTGCGTCGATCGGCCAGCGCAGCCGCCGATCGTAGAGGCTGCAGGCCGTGATGCGCTCGGCGCGCAGCGCGCGCTCGATGCCGCGGCGTGTGGTCTCGACCTCGGGCAGTTCTGGCACCGAGGCTCGACCCTATTTGATCTTGGTTTCCTTGTAGGCGACGTGCTTGCGCACGACCGGATCGAACTTGCGCACTTCCATCTTGTCCGGATGCAGCCGCTTGTTCTTCATCGCGACGTAGAAATGGCCGGTGCCGGCCGAGGAGAGCAGTTTGACTTTCTCGCGCATGGGGGAACCTCAGATCTTGGTGCCGCGGCGGCGCAGGTCCTTGAGGACCGCTTCCAGGCCCTTCTTCTCGATCGTGCGCATCGCATGGGCCGAGACGCGCAGGCTGACCCAGCGCTTTTCGCCTTCGAGCCAGAAGCGCTGCGTGTGCAGATTGGGCAGAAAGCGCCGACGCTTACGGTTGTTGGCATGCGAGACGGTATTGCCCGTGATGGGGTGCTTGCCGGTGACCTGACAGACGCGGGACATGAGCTTCTACCTCGAAATCAACCGGTTACGGGGCCACCGCCCCGGGGGCTCGAGACGGCGAAAGGGGCGCTTTATACCAGCCTCCGGGGGGCCACGGCAAGCGAGCACGGCCGCCGTCCGCTCGAGTCCTACCGCTCGCTGGGACTCAGGAGCTTCTGGTAGCGCGCGGCGTTCGCCTTGCCGCGCAGCGCCACGGCGCCGGGCCACAGTACCAGCGCGACGCCGACCACCACGAGCACGGCGCAGACAATCGCCACCGGCGTGATGCGCTCGTGCAGCACGATCGCGCCGAGCGAGAGCGCGATGACCGGATTGACCAGGGCGTAGGTGCTGACCTTTTGCGCCGAGACGTGCGCCAATAAATAAGAATAGCAGTTGACCGCAATGATGCTGCCGAAGATCACGAGATAGCCGACCGCGAGCAGCGACTGCCAGGACACCTGGGCGGGGGAAAAGCCGATCCATTCGCGATCGAGGCAACCCATGAGCAATTGAAAGCCGCCGCCGGCCAACATCTGCAGGCAGGTGTAGTTCCCCAACCGGCCGGGCTGGACATAGCGGCGCTGCAGCAAGGAGCCCAGCGCCCATCCGAGCTCGGCGAGCATGACGGCGACGATGTGGATCGGTCGCACTTGGCCGGAGAGGGTGTGTGTGTGCAGGGTCAGCACGATCACGCCGGCCAGTCCGATCGTCACGCCGAGCAGGCCCCGCGGGCTCGGCGCGCGGTGCGAGAAGAACAGCCAGTCGAACAGCAGGATCAGGACCGGCAGGGCGCCGACGAACAGAGCCGCAATGCCGGAGGGCAGACCCTGTTGCGCCCAGATCACGAAGCCATTGCCGATGCCGCTGAGCAGCACGCCGCAGACGAGGCTCCCGCCGACATGGATGCCCGCAAACGGCCGGCGCTCATGCAGGCGCAGCCAGGCGTACATGAGGGCGCCGGCAATGAAAAACCGCAGTGCGCCGCTGAAGAACGGCGGAATGGTGCGGATCGCGAAGGCGATGCCGACAAAGGTCGTGCCCCAGATGATATAGATGCCGGCAAAGGCCAGCAGGATGGCCTTTGCATCCGCTCGATGGGTCATAGACGGTGAGTGTCGCAGATCAGCCCGCGCTCGGCGACGGAGCAGCTGCCCAGGGGCCGTGCACTCAAGTGGCTGCGGATCTTAGGTGGCAGACACACTTTTGGCGCTATTTGTGAAGCGATGACAGCGTCATCCTGCACAGCTTGCGGTAGCCTTTCGACACGCAGGCCGACATCGCATTGATCCAGCGCCTTCGCTCAGGCGCGGGCACGGGAGGCGATCTTTTGGCTCAATGCGGCTGGGTTACGTGGACTTTTCGACGCGGCGATCTGTACCGATCGCAGCGCCGGATCTGCAATGGCTGAGCTGGCTCAAAAACTGCCTGCGGATTTGTTTCGACAGGAATTGCAGGACTCGGGAAGATTCAAACAGATCGTGGATCGAGTGATCGATTGGGACGCGCGTACACCGGCCAACTATGATCATCGCTGGATCAGTCTGCACGGTCTCAATGCTATCAATAGTGGTCTTGGCATCAGCGTCCCGCCGGGACTACGGACCTTACCGCAGGCTCAATGGAATGGCATCGCGCAACAGAACCGCCAGACGTATCGAGCAGCGATGTACCAGCGGGCCGATGTCCAGCGGGGTGCATCCAATTGAGCGCTACATAGCTAGAGGCGCGCGGCTGCGGGAGCAGCATGTCCTGACCTACTCGAAGCGGCGAGCAAGCTGCTCCAGTGACAATCGCGAGCCGGCCTCGTTGTCCTCCGCCCGCAAGCCCGGGGGTAGGTCCTTGCACGAGAAGGCGACTTCTGTTCCGCCGGGCACCTCTTCGAACGTCACCATGATCGTCATCTCGCCGAAGAAGGCCGGATCGGTGGTGACGAAGTTGACTGCTTCGACGATCCTGCGCGCAGGCGCCAGCTCCAGGAACCGTACGTTGACCATGTCCTCTCTGTCGGCCGTCTTGCCGCGGAAGGCGCGCTCGGTCGGCGGGTAAAATAGCGACATCCGATATCCGCCCCCGACCCGCGCGTCGAATTCGTGAATCCCGCCCGTCATCTCTGCGGGAGGCAGCCAGGCGATGAGTGCGGCTGGGTCCATGAACGCCTCGTAGAGATCCTGCGGCCGGGCTTGGATGACCCGTGATGTGCGGGTCCAGGCGCCTGCGTGCTCGTCGGTCATGTCGCGGCTCCGTAATCGCGGTCGGACTTCATCCCTACCGATTAGAACACCGAATAGCTCGGCCTTCCATCCAGATCCGCCCCGGCCTCCCGCCCGCGAAGAACAAGCGCTCTGCCCGGCGCTCCACATTTCAGATGAGCCCACGCTCGGCAAA
>Ga0209415_10003387_pt1 | contig 29650 bp, 22 predicted proteins | sample PeaSoiSIISIP2007_FD_187696 | JGI IMG/M metagenome (GOLD analysis project Ga0209415, IMG submission 187696) | Peat soil microbial communities from Weissenstadt, Germany - SII-SIP-2007 (SPAdes) (version 2) | ecosystem: Environmental > Terrestrial > Soil > Wetlands > Peat | place: Germany...
CTCAAACCATTGGCGGCCGGACAACGCACGGTGACAAGCCGGTCCGAATGGGCTAGCCCCGGCCGCCGCAACGAAACTTTTCACTCACCACCCTAAGGAGTAGTGTCTCTTATGAAAACGCATCATACGGCCGCCCGGCAGGTAGTAACTCTCCGCCAGATTGCGCCCCTGGTAATACGTCGGCGCGCACCCCACCAGGTGCCGCTCGTACACGTCCCCCGTGGCCCCCGTCGCGCCCTCGTGGATCGCGTCCGCGGCTCAATCCCTCGGGCGAGCCCGCCCACAGGTGCGCCGTGTCCTTCCGCGTGGTGTAGGTCCAGTCGTCGGCGGGCGCTTCATGGTCGCAGAGCACCTTCTCGCTCTCGTCCGCCGTCGTGCGGCTGGCCGGCAGCAGGATCGCCGCGTTGCCATCGTCGGGAAGGCGGCTCCATGGCATCAAAAGAATTGGCCGCGTCCCACGCGCTTCTTCTTTTATACTGGGATATATGACGTCAGGGCATGGCTACAAAGCGCATTACGATTACGTCGAATTGATCATCGAGCCGCAGGGGGGCCAGTGGCGCCTCACCCTTCGAGACCGCCGGCACGGTGAGAACATTGTCCACGAAGAGGCCTTCGCCACCGCCGCCGAAGCCCAGGATGCCGCCCTGCCGCTGGCGCAGCATCACATCAATGTCGCGCACAACGACACTCTCGGGCTGAGAGCAACCCTGTCCTGGCAGGAATACTGACTAACAGCCCGTCTCCGATTCCGTCTTCTCCACCAGCTTTTCCACGTGCATGCAGTAGAGCGCGGGGTGGCCTTCCCAATCGCTCTCGAAGTAGATCCGCTGGCTGTCGGGCGAAAACAGGGGTTTCGTCATATCGGCATGGCTGGCCCGGTGCTCGCACAACGTCAGCTCGCGGCGGTTGACCCGCAGCAGCAGCAGGACGGCGGGCGAGGCCGTATTGCGGCTGGCGCCCACGAACACCGACGTGTCGCGATTGAATCCGAACTGCGCGAACTGGCTGGTCTTGGCCACCAGCTTATCGGTGTTGGAATCGGGCGTCAGCTCGCGAATGGTGTTCAACTGCGTCTTGTCCTGGGGGAAGCTCAGGTAGAGCAAAGTCTTGCCGTCGGGCGCCCAATTGGCCGGCCCGATTCGTCCCTCGGCGAGCCTGAGCTGGCGATTCTGCTGGCCGTCGGAATTCACCAGCCACAGCGCCTGGTCTTCCTGGCGATAGACAACCTGCGCGCGCATGGGCCGCGGGATGGGGTCGCTCATGGCGAAAGGCGCCTCGATCACGGTGCGCGCCATGCCCTGCACCAGCGAGACCATGCGCATACGCGATCCGTTAGCCTGCCGCTCGGCGAACGTGGCGTGCGTGCCGTCCGGTCCGACGGTCATTCCCGCGCAGCGCTCCCAACCTTCGGGGACCTTGTACAGCTCGCGTTCGCGCAGGGTGGCCAGCGCCGCGATGAACAAAGACCGCCCCGCAAAGTAACAGAACTGGCGATTGTCGGGCGTCAGCGTGAGCGACGCCGCGTCCAGATTCTCGGCCTCGGTCAGTTGCCGGGTCGCGCCGGATTTCAAGTCCATGCGAAAGGCCTGCGTCGATCCGCCGCGATCGCAGCCGTAAAGCAGGAAACCGCTGTTCTTCGAGATGGCGCGGTTGTAGTGCGCCGGGAGCACGCTGGAGTAGGCGGGATCGGTCAGCCGGAAGACTTCCAGTTCGGTCAGGGCGTCCGAATAGCGGTGCCACGCCGAGGGGTACGATGTGCCTTTCGGTCCTTCAGCCGCCAGTCCAGCGGCCGCTATTCCGGAGACCAGGAACGACCTGCGGGAGATTCGCGACGCGAAACTCACCATGCCTCCGATGGTAGCAAACTCCCCAGAACACGATCCAATTCTTCGTCCGTCCACTCCGATATACAGATGTTACGGTGGAGCGACCAATGCTCGACGTGGACGATCTCGGCCTGCGGCGCTACGGACTCCAGCGGACCCAGCGTTTCCATCTCCAGGAAATCGCCGTTGGTGAAGGTTTCGAGCGAACAGCCCATGTCGGGATAGTGCTCCGGTCCCTTGGACGCCGTGGCGGACTTCACGAACAGGTCGCTGCCGAGCAGGTACGCCATCCAGGTATCGCGGTTCCACAGGCCCGCCTTGACGGCCGATGCGGCCAGCGGGTCCTGCCGGAGGATCAGGTACTTCGCGGTGAATTTCCAACGCGGATCGCTGAAGTCGGTGTAGCCCCACATCACCAGCGGATTGGTGGGCTGAAGCGCCTGGGGATGCTGGCCGCGCGGCGGGAATGCGGTGACGGCCGTGCCACCGGGCGCCATCATGGTCAGTGCCCAGGGGGCCACGGTCTTCGCGGAATCGTTGGTATTGCGGAGTCGATGGACCACTTCGATGCCGGTGAGCCCGAGTTTCACGGTCATCTGTTTGCGGAAGCCGGTTTCCTTCTCGACGGGTTGCGTCAGGGTGATGGACTCGTCTGCGACGAATGCCTCCACGGGTGAGTTGTCGAGTCCGTAGGACAGAGCCACTGACTCCGCTGCGAGCCACAGGCGATGGCCTCCGCGCGGCTGCCAATCGGGCTCGCCCGACTTGCCCGACTGCTCGCGAATCTCTTTGAAGAGATTCTGCCCGCCCACGAAGCCGCAACGGATCACGCGCGGGCCGATATCCGTGGTCACCACCAATTCCACGTCGCCGTTGGTCAGGCGATAGCAGTGCGGCCAGCCGGCGTATTCGGTTGCGGAGATCATGGTTAGTTAGCATTCTAGACTTCGAGGACGATGCCTCGCACCGGCAGGCCGGTGGCGCGCTGCAACGCCAGGGCGTACAACTGCACTTGCGCGAGACTGCGTTTCTCGCGCCGGTCGGTCTTGTAATCGACCACCGTCCAGGACGTGCCATCGGTCCAGGCGCAATCGATGCGCCCTTCGACCAGCGTGCCGTCTTCGACCCGCACCATGACGGGAAGCTCGCGATAGCGCGCGGCACCGGGCGGGACCGCGAGTGCGGGATCGAGCAGCGCGGCGCGGGCCGCTACCGCCGCGGCATCGCGCTCCGCTTCGCTGGCGCCGTGCTTGCGGGCCCAGATGGCTGCCAGCGCATCGATCTCATCGACCCGGCCGGCGTGCTGCAGAATGTCGTGCACCACGCGGCCGAACTTCTTTCCCGTGGGGCGTCCCGAAGCGGCCGCCAACGTGATGGTCTCGACGGCGATCTGCCCGGCCTCCGCCGCGGTTCCGAACGTCCCGGCGGTCGCGATGCGGAAGCGCGGCACACGGCCGCGCTCGATGCGTTCCGTCCGCCGGTCCTTCCACTCCTGGTAGCGGCGCAGGCCCTCGGCGGCCTGTCCGGGCGTGCCGCTCAGCACCTGCTCGTTCTCCACGCCCGCGGTCCTGGGGACGCGCAGGTTCAGCACCGCGGGGTCGAACCACACCACCTCGTGACTGCCGGCCTTGGGGTAATTCAGGCCAGGCTTCACCGACACTTCCTCAGGTTGATCGGCCGGGCGATTGAGCACGGTGGTGTCGCCGAACTTGGGGCACCCCGGCGCCGCGCCCGAGATGCGCCAGCGCTCCTTCGGCGGATAGAGCGCGTCGTGCAGCGGGCTGAGCCATCCGCCTTGCCGCTCTTCCTCACCGACAACCGCGACGACGAGGAGATCGCGCGAGCGTGTGGCCGCCACGTAGGCCACCCGGATGGCCTCCTCCTGGTCGGCCTGCTGCTCGGCCGCCGCGGCGTCCACCAGTTCCCACGGGGCGCACCACAGCAGGCGCTGCGCACAGAGGCGGCGATCCGGATCGCAGAAGCGGTCTCCGCCCTGCGGCCCGGTCAGCTTGGCGGTGAGGTCGGCAAGGATCACTACCGGGAATTCGAGGCCCTTCGCCTTGTGCACGGTCATCAGTTTGACGCCGCCGCCTTCCTGCTCGAAGACCGGCGCCTCGCCCGTGTCGCTCGATTCGTACTCGCTCTGCAGGTAGTCGACGAAGGCGCGGAAGGAGGTGGCGGCGCCGCTCACTTCGAAGCTGCGCGCGAGGTCGGTGAGGCGGTAGACGTTGGCCAGGACGCGCTCGCCGCCCTTGCGGAAGGCGAACCCGGCGTGCGCGCGAGTGGCCTCCAGCAGCTCGTGGATGGTGTCGGCGATGGGCCGGTAGTTCCGCTTGCGGTGCAGCTCGCGCAGCAGGTCGAAGGCGTCGCGGATGGGGGCGAACTCGGGATCGAGATCTTCGGGAAGCTCGCGCATGGGATGGAAGCGGCCATGCTGATTGCGGAACTTCAGGAGCGTATCGTCGAGCACGGCGTACAGGCTGCCGCGCAGGACGGCGAACACGCTCAGCTCGTCGTCCGGCCACTCAACGGCCCGAAGTGCGGTGCGCAGCGTGCCGACCTCTTCGCGCAGGTGGAAAGACTTGGAGCCGACGAGCAGGTGCGGAATACCGCGCGCCTCGAGCGAGCGCACGTATTCCTGGGTGAGATCGGTGCCGAAGTTGGTGAAGCGGCGGAAGAGCAGGCAGACGTGCTCCGGCTGGATGGGAACCCACGCGGCGTCGCCGGAGCGGTCGCGCACCTTCCATCCGGATTCCTTGCAAAGCCACTGGACGAAGGCCGCGACTGCATTGGGCGAGCACTCCTCGATGCGGGCGTTGGAGAGATTGCGAGTGCCGTAGGGCTCGGGCATGGGGAGCGCGACGATAGCGGGTTGCGAGGCGGGCGCTTCGACGCCGCCTTCGAGCGGCAGATAGTCGGGAATCGCCTGCTCGAAGGCCGCATTGACGAAGGCCTGGATGGGCACAGTGGAGCGCGTGCTGCTGGCGAGCTTGTGGCTGTCGACGCCGGCGGCCGTAAGGTCGTTGCAGATGCGGCGGAAGAGGCGCGCATCGGCGCGGCGAAAGCGATAGATGGATTGCTTGGGGTCGCCCACCACGTAGAGTTTGCCGGGCGCGGGCACGGCCTGGCGCCACTCACGCTGGGCGGGGTCGCCGGCCGCGAGCAGCAGCAGGATCTCGGCCTGCAAGGGCTCGGTGTCCTGGAACTCGTCCACGAAGATGCGCTGGTAGACCTGCTGCAGGGCGGCGCGCGCGCCATCGTGGAGGAGGAGGTCGCGGGTGTAGAGCAGCAGGTCCATGAAATCCAGTTGGCCCGCGCGGCGCTTCTCCTGCTGATAGAGACCGACCACTTCCCAGAGGTCGTCGCGCAGGTGCGCGGCGAGATCGGCATCGGCGAGGCGGCCGAATTCCTCGATGGCGGTTTTCAACTCCAACCACGAAGTCAGCACCGCTTCGCGCGTCACGCCGTCGCCGTACTTCCCGTAGCCCTGCTTGAGCCAGCGCAGATCGCGCGGCAGGCGGAGGATCTCGCTTTCGACCAGGTTCGGGTCGAGGCGGCCGGCCTCGCGCGCGCGGCGCACGCGATCCAGGAACTCCTGCAAAGGCTGCAGTCCCTGGTGCAGCAGGTCGTAAGAACGGCCGCATCGATTGCGCAGATCGAGCGTGGTGGCGGCCTTTTCGAGAAGGGCATCCAGGTGGCGATCGCGATCGAAATCGCGCTTGTCCCAGGGCTGGTTGAAGTCGCGCCACTCGGCGAGCGCCCAGGCAGCCTCGCGCAGCGCATCAATTGGCTTAGAGCTGTCGCGGGGCTCGGCGCTGTCGCGGTCTTCGCGCCAGGCCAGGCGGGCCAATGCGCGGGTGAGTGCGGGAGAAGGTTGGGCGAGCTGCCGCTCGATCCAGCGGCGAAATACGCGCCCGAAGACGCGCAAGGCATCGGGCTGGGCGAGCTCCTGGAAGACCGGATCGACGCGCGCTTCGACGGGCCGGCGACGCAGGAGTTGCGCACAGAAGGCGTGGATGGTGCCGATGAAGGCGCGGTCGAGCGAGCGCGCGGCGTCGGAGAGCAGGGAGCGCACGGCGGGATCCAGCTCGGATGCGCGGCGGCGTTCCAGTTTTTCGCGCACCCGCAGTTTCATGTTGCCGGCGGCGGCGTGGGTGAAGGTGACGGCCACGATGGCCTCCACGGGCGTTCCGGTGGCGATGGCGTCGACGATGCGGTCCACGAGCGCGGTGGTTTTGCCGGTGCCGGCGGAGGCCTCGACGACGGTGGAGCGGAAGAAGGGGGTTAGGGGTTGGGGGCTGGGGGTTGGGGGGAGGTGGCTCGCTTCGCTCGCGTCTTTTCTGAGAGCCGGCGGGTGGCTGGCGGAAGGGGCTGCCTCACCAGGGGCTGGCGGTTGGGGGTGGGGGCTTGGGGCCGGGGGTTGGCTGGGGGACGCGGCTGCCCCACCGGGCGGGATGGGGGCTGGATTTATCGCCATGTGCGCAGCTCCTTGAGATCTTTCAGCTCGGGCTGCGATTTTTCGCGGATTCGCTCCTCTTCATAAGGGCCGCAGACGGGCAGGTATTCGCAGCGCTTGCATCCGTCTTTGCGGGGTGCGGCCGGGAGGAAGCCGGTGCGGATGGCATCGTCGATCAGGTGCAGCGCTTTTTCGGCGCGCTGCCGCGTCCAGTCGTTGAGCGGCACGTCGATGGTGGCGTAGTTCTGCGCGATGGTGGAGTAGTAGAGGCGGCCGAAGGCGACGGGTTCGCCGAGGATCTTCTCCGCGGCCAAGCCGTAGAGCAACGGCTGCAGCACCTCGCCCGCGCCTAGAAACTCGGGCTTCGGCTCCGGGATCTTTCCGGTCTTGTGATCCACTACGCGGATGGCGCCACTCCGATGGCGCTCTACCAGGTCGATGGAGCCTTCGAACTGGAAGCCGCCGCTGATTTCGACCGGCTCTTTGCGGCTGCGCGGATCGCGGCCGAGGGGGTCGTCGAGGCCGAAGCTCAGCTCGAAGAATTCGGGCGTCCAATCGGGTTCGAACAGCGCCTTCTGCTGCAGCCAGCCGCGCAGGTCGGCGCGGATGGTCTGGACTTCCGAGCGCCAGATCTGCGGGATGGCCGGGGCCAGGTCGGACTCGGCGCCCTCGGCCACTTCGTGCAACGCGGCGTCCAGGCGATCGAGGGCTTCCGGCAGATTCTGCGGTGTGATGGGGAGCGCGCCGCGGGCAGCGAGGTCGCGGAAGAGCTCGAACTGCACGGAGTGGTAGATAGCGCCGCGGGTCGCGGGGTCGAGCCGCTGGATGGCCTCGAGCCGATCCACGGGACGCAGGCCGTGAATGCCGCGGAGCGCGAAGCGGTAGGGGCAGCGCGCGTACTGCTGCAATACCGAGGGCGACCAGGCGCGCGCAGAGAGCAGATAGGGCGCCAACGCCTGGCTGCCGATCTCCTCGATGAAGAGGCCGTCGGCCGCCTTCCACGGTTTGTGCCAGCGGGTCCAACGCGCGCGGAGCGAATCCACCGCGCGGCCGGGGAGGCTTTTCAAATATTGCCCGGCGCCCTTGGTGAGCGGGGCGAGGGTGGCCAGGTCGAATTCGGCATCGTCGATGGCGTCGGCGGGATCGGGCGGAGCGGGCCAGCCGATGCGCGTGTGGGTGGCCAGCCGCGCGCGATCCTCGAACTCGCGCACGTCGAGATCGCGGCCGCCCGAGGCGCGGTGTGCGGCGAAGGCGTAGAACGAGGGCACGCGTTCGCGCCCGGTGAGCAGGTCGAGGCGCGAGAAGGAAAGCACGACCCGCTCGGATGCGCAGGCCACGGCGATGCGCAGCAGCTCGGTGTCTTCGGCGCGCAGCTCGATTCCCAGCGCCTCGCGCTGCGGCTTGAGCAGCAGGGGATCTTCCGCGGGCGGGCGCGGGAACAGACCTTCGTTCAACCCGGGGATGAAGACGTGGCGGAACGAAAGGCCGCGCGCCTCTTCGATGGAGCTTACCCACACCTTGCCGTAGCGGGAATCCTTGGGCTCCGCGCGCAGGGAATTGAGGCGGGGACCGAGGACCAGCAGCATCTCGGCCAGCCTCACGGGACCGACTTCCGCCATCGGTTCCAGCTCTTCGAGCAGGTCCACCACGCGGCCGGGCTCGCGCAGAGTGAACTCGGCCAAGTCGATCAGGGCCGCGATCCACTCGCCCCAGAGGGCGCGCGCGGGCAGGGCGGCGAGCTTGCCGATGATGGGGAGCGCGAATTGGGCGAGGCTCTCGACGGAAGCAATTTTGCGCTCCCATGTAGCGCGGGGCTCTTCGTCGCGGGCTTCGCGATAGCGGCGGTGGAACTCTTCGCGCAGGCCGGCGAGGCGCTTCTCCCAGCGCGGCAGGCCGCCGATCACCGCGGCATCCACCAGCAGACGCTCCCACTGTGGCACAGGCATTCTTGCCTGTGAATCTTCCTCTTCCGGCATCTGGCCCAGCGACAGGTACTCGGCGAAACGCGAGGCGGAGAGGCCCTCTGCGGCGCAATGCAGCAGGGCGAGAAAACTGCGGCCGGCGACATCGGGGCGGACCGAACCGCGGGCGTAGTGCGCCGGGATGGACGCGCGCCGGAGACCCTCGGCCACGAGAGGCTGATAGCGCTCAGGGGAGCGCAGCAGAATCGCCATCTCGTCGAATGGCACGCCGTGGCCGGCGGCGGTGTAGATGTGGCGCGCGATCTCCACGCATTCGAGGGCCTCGCCCGAAGTGGAAAAGATCGCCACGGAGCCATCGTCTTCGCGCGGCGGCACGGGGTCGATGGAGAAGAGATAGCGCTGGAGCGATTCGAGCGACGATGCGGGCGCGCGCGGGCCGGGCGCGAGGTGCAGCGCGAGATTGGCGCGGGCGGTGCGCATCACGGCGCGGAGCAGGTCGCGCTCCAACTGCGTCCGCGGCACGACATCCAGCGTGACGACGGCCATCTCGCAAAGGTCGCGAGGGCCGGCGGCCACGGCTTCCCGCGCCAGGCGGACGCGATCGGCATGATCGGCGAAGGCGCGAGCGGCAAGTTCTCGCGAATACGCGTCGAGGAGGCGCGCGAGGTCGGGACCGGATTCTCCGAGATCGGAGAGGCGCGCGAGGTCGGCCGGGTTCAGGCGCAGCTCTTCGAACGTGTCAGTCAGTGCGCGGGGAAATCCGGGGAAGCCAGCGACGGGCGCGAGGTAAGTCAGTTCGTTTCGACTTAGTAAGTCGGCAGTAACTCGCGCGGCGAGCGCTTCGCGCACGAATCGTCCGACGGGCACAAGCTCGCGGCGGTTCATGCCGGGGGCGGCAAGCTCGGTGACGAAATCGCGGAAGCTTCGCGTGTGGACGCCGAGGAGGGTGCCGGTGCAGGCGGCGCGGGCGGCCTCTTCGGCGGCGAGGCGGACCGGGGCCAGGATGAGCACGGGGCCGGTGGGGGCGAACTCCTGGGCGAAGTCCGCGGCACGGGTGCGCAGGTCGGAATAGCGGTCCATGGGGCCGATGTCCCCCAGACTAGCACTGCCGGCGGGAGCCGGGGGAGGCGGGAGGCGCAAGTTTCCCGGGTGTGTCAGTTTATTTTCCACGGGGTTGTAACTCCTGCTGTTTCTGTTGGCTGCGGACGGAGTTCCAAATCGGGAGGCGCAAATCAGGGGTCATTTTTACAATTTGCGCCTCCCGAGGGTGACGCAGCTTCGGCTGGGTCGAAATATTATTCACAGCGCGGTAACCTCCTCTGTTTCTGTGGGTTGCGAGGAGGGGTCGAAACCGGGAGACGCATCTGGAGCGTTTTGTGGAAAAGATGCGTCTCCCGGATTCCGATGGCTGGTTCCGGTCGAGGCCGGCGACGGTCGTGTTGATCGGCTGCATCAGAGTTCCCACAAAAAGAGAAAACCGCTCCATCGGAGCGGTCGGTGCGGTTTCCCACTACGGGCAAGAAATCCCTTCCTGATTTCAATCTATCAGACAGATTCAGGCCAAAGGGTTCCGAGGTGCTCGGTGCGCCGGGTTAAATAGTTTTAGAATCAGCGAAAGCGCCTTGAAAAATAAAGTCAGTTCCGGCGTGATCGTGATTTTTGGGGGGCGCGGATTCGGGGGTGTTTTTGGGGCGGCGGGCAGATTAGCATACACCTTAGCGGATTTCAGAGGAGCGGGGAGCGCGCATCCGGCTGGTTTCGGCGGGGCTTGCATGGCGAAGCCAGTGCTGCCGCCTGCGTACCTCGGCAATCAGAAGCCCGATGCCGGGCGGTAGTAAGAGGGTTGGTCGAAATGGAAGCTGGTGGCGAAGGTTCTGCTCCTTACCAGGCCACCCGGCCGGGATGTCGGCACGCGGGGCCCAAACTTTAACGCAAGGGCCGCTCGGCAGTTACAGATAGCCAGAGATAGAGGTAGTATTATTGAAGATCAGGAGATCTTGAAACATGGGTTGGCGTAAATACACGTGGTTTGCAGCCGCTCTCAACCTCTTTGTTGCGCTGCTCACGACGTCAAGCGCTGCGATGGGGCAACTGGCGCCGACAGGCCCATCGCCTGACTCGCCTCAGCGATCGATCGCAGAGGCCGTCAAAGCCGCGTATCGACGCGATTTCGGACTGACGATTGCGTTTCCGGCTGTCTACGACAATCCGAACCCAGTCGACTGTAAAGGGAATCAACATCCGCCTCTCACGACTACTGCATATGTGACTACAGATGCGATTACGACGTTGTTCACGATCTACATGTCGCACGATGGGAGCGTTGTGCGGGAAACCAGCTTACGGGTTCCTCTCGTACCCGCCGGGAAGATTCGAGTGCTCGCTGTCCTGGTCCGGTACCCGGAAACGCTCTCGGCAGACGCGCTGGCGAAATGGGAAGATGCCCAAAAACAGATCAACGAGGATCACGCAGTGTTTGCCAGAAGCCGAGGCTACAAGGCCCCGATTGTGGTGTTCGACAATACCAGCATCACGGTCGACCGTGGTCAGATTCGCAACCCGCACGATCCCGCCTCGGTTCGTGCAGCGGCCGAAGATCGCGGCGTGCCTGTGGCCGACTACAACATCGTGATGGCGATCGACATCAATCCCGATGAGGCCGCAGGCGGCTGGTCTGATCCTCTGCAACAATGGATATATGTAGGAAATTTTGGCCCGTGGAAAGCCCCGCTCGATGCAAAGCAGTGGACATCAATTGCCAGGACCGCATACCATCATGAAATGGCTCACCAGTGGGGTTGGCCCAGCACCCATGATTGGGCGGTAAGCTGCGGCGGCGGCACGCCGGAGTACAGGCCGTTCATCGCGCCGCCGGTACTGTTTGGCTGGGAGGACCTCCAGGGCGATCATGTGCCCGAGATACTGAGCGAGACTCCATACGGTTTCCACCGTTGAAGGCACACGCTTTCCCAGGCCGGCAATGCGCATGTTGGCATCACTCGGTCTTATCACAAGCGACGCGAATCAAACCGGCGGCGGATCACAGTACGCTTAGTTTATCCGCGTTCATCTGCGTTCATCCGCGGCCAATATGGGTTTGGACTTTCGCGTTGGGCCCGGGAAAAGGTCATTTTGGCCGCGGATGAACGCAGATGAACGCGGATAAGCAATATTACCCTGAGGTTTTCCGGGCGAATTCGGCGGCCTGTGTTTGAGCCCGATGCCGGGTTGCGGGATGATCGAGTCACTGGAATGCGCCAGGATTGTTTCATTCGTTTACGCCCGGGGAAGGTAACGGTTGAGAAAGAGGTAATTGATGGGCAGGCCGGAGTAGGCGATCCGGTCTTCGGAGAGATCGCCGAGGCTGTGCGCGGAACTGCTAACCCGCACTAAAAGGCAAAACGTCGATTCGAAAAAGGAGACGAGATATATAGAAACCATAGAAACCGGGTCCGCTCCGGAGTGGTGGTCATCACCGGCCAAAGATCGACATACCCGCCCCGAAGCGCGGCTTCGGAGCTTTCCGGGCGGTAGACCCATTGGATATGAATCCCGCGGCGTCGCGCCGCTTCGCGCACCCACTCCACGGCAAACCCGGTGGGCTCTCCCTGGTCTCCGCGAAATTGCTCGGGCGGAGCGATCTCCCAACCGATCCTGTAAAGCTGCCTGTCCGGCGAGTTCTGCCTTACCGCGAGCCAAATCCAAAGCCCCACCACAGGGAAAGCCAGAAATCCGATTACCACGCGCGCTGTCAGTTTTGGGCGCTTTACACCGAACCGGAATCCCATTTGTCCGGCCATGCGCTGAGCCGCTTTCTCCGGGGTCATCTACCAGAACGGAAATGCCACTTGCCGGCCATGGTCTGATTGTAAGTGACCGGCAGGGGAAACGCCAACGGGGCGAACTCGTTGAAGAGCGGAGGCAGACCGGCTACAGTACTCCCAGCGAATACGTCCGCGAGTCGATTCGGAAGGACCCGAAGCGGCGGGCGAAGGAAGGGCTCGATGCATTGCTTGAAACCGACGCGATGGCCCGGCTCAAGGCCCGGAAGAAGCCGGCCAAGTGACCGCTGCTAGACGCAGCGACGTTATTGTTTGCGCGAACACCGCTTGCTTACGCGCGCGGCTCCGAGCAGAGCTGGGCCCAGGGGGCACCCCGTCAGGAGCGGACGCGCAATTACTTGTGACGCTCTGTTTAGTTCGCGGACGGCTTTTCCACGCGATCGATGACGAGGACTTCGACGGGACCTTTGGCGGATTCGAGTTTCAGTCCGAGTTCCTGTAAGGCGGTGAAGACGGACGGGCCGGTGGGATCGTCCGATATGCCAGGACTCGCGGGGCCGGCCGGAGAGTCAATGGTCCACTTCAGATATACATCGAATGTTCCGGTCAACCCGGTCCTGTCCAGGATCTTTCGGTGAAGCTCCGATCGGGACAGGTTGGCGGCCAACACCGCCATGCTCACTCCGGCGCCTTCCAGGGTCCGGTTCAGTCCGTCGGATCCCATTCGGGGATAGCCACAGAAAATGGGTCGAGACGCTCCCGCCGTAGGGGGCGGCGGTGGCGAATCCACGGAATAGGGAGTGCAATCGCCTTGCCGGGTGAGCTGCAATTTGACACCGCCCTTTACGACGGTCAGCTCATATACCGGGAGCTGCCTGGTCTCGCGATGGAGCGTCAATTGGAACCGGTCGGCAAGAAGCGCCTGAAGCATCGGACCCTCCATCTGCTTCACAGATGCGTTGCCCTCCGCTTTGGCCTGGATGTCGTAGTGGTCGGAACCGATCCAGGGCGGATCTCCCGAGATTTGAAAGTCCTTGACACCGTGGGCAAATTGGATGAGAAGCCGCAGGGAAAAATTGTCCATTAGCAGCCTGCCGGGAAGGGCTTGCACATGGGCCCCGCTGCCGCCACCAGGATTGAGTTTGACGGATGCAACTTCGAATGTGGAGTGCGGCGCCGGCGATTGCGTCTGGGCGAGGGCGACGGCTGCCGAGGCTACCAGTACGAGCGCCAGTTTCGGTTGCATACTAGATAATTAGTACTAAATGCCCGGCATGTCAAGCAGGTGCGTTGGCCCGGGTGCGCGACACGAAGGTGGAGAATCGGCGGAGCATCAGCAAAACGGCAAGAGTCTGAGCGTACAGCATACGCCAAAACGTCTGGCTTCCGGATTGTTTTATCCGTGTTCATCCGTGTCCATCCGTGGCCAATGCTTTTTTCAGTCGGCATCAAACGCAAAACCTTCCTGGCCACGGATGAACACGGATGAACACGGATGAACACAGATAAGAATACTCACGTGTTGTGAACCAGTGGAAGGGCCAGCCACGCGGCGCGATCTCCACTACTATGCCGCGCACCCCGTTCGCCCCGGCGCGCGCGATGCGCGCTTACAGCGACCGCGGTGGGGCAGCCGCCTCCCGCCCTGCCGGTTCAGCGATCTCCGCGGTGACTCAGGTCACAGCTTGGAAATCCACGATGGCATAGGCTGGGGATGAAGGTCGATGGAAATGGCCATCCTCGCCGAAGCACCCGCCGCCCGTCCCCGAAAAAAGCTCTTGAAGCGCGCCGGTCCCGACCGCTCGCAGGCGCTGCGGCGCGCCTTCCAACTGGCGTTTCTCGCGCTCAATGTGTGGATCGGGGTGGAGTTCTACCTCTTTGTGCGCTACTACGAAACGGGCGGCCGGTCGGTGTGGGCGGGGAGGCCGCCGGGCGTGGAAGGCTGGCTGCCCATTGCCTCGCTGATGAACCTGAAGGTGCTGATCTCGACCGGCCAGATGCCGCGCCTGCATCCGGCGGGGATGTTCCTGCTGATCGCTTTTCTCACGATGTCCTGGGTGTTCCGCAAAAGCTTTTGCAGTTGGCTGTGCCCGGTGGGGACGGTGTCGGAGTATCTCTGGCGGCTGGGACAGCGGACCTTCGGGCGCGCGTTCCGGCTTCCCCGGCGTGTGGATATCGGGCTGCGCAGCCTGAAGTACGCGCTGCTGGGGCTATTCGGATACGCGGTCGGCTCGATGTCGGTGGCGGCCATCCGCGCGTTTCTGGAAGGGCCGTACGGCATGGTGGACGACGTCAAGATGCTGAATTTTTTCCGCTTGCTGGGGGTGGCGGGAGGGATCGTAGTGGCGCTGCTGGTGCTGGCGTCGGTCTTCGTGCAGAATGTCTGGTGCCGCTATCTGTGCCCCTACGGCGCGCTGATGGGCCTCGCGGCGCTGGCGAGCCCGCTGCGCATCCGGCGCGAGACCTCGCTGTGCATCGACTGCGGGAAATGCGCCCAGGCGTGTCCCTCGGGGCTGCCGGTGGACCGGCTGATCGCCATTCAATCGGCCGAGTGCACGGGGTGCCTGATGTGCGTGGCGGAGTGTCCGGCGGCGGGCGCGCTGCTGATGGCGGCGCCGCGCAAGAGGCGGGTTCCGGCGTGGGCGATGGCGGCGGGGATCGCGGTGCTGTTTCTGGGGATCTGCGGATTCGCCCAGTGGACCGGCCACTGGCGGACGGACCTTCCGGGCCGGTTGTACTTCGAGTTGATTCCGCACGCCAACGAGTTCACGCATCCGTAGGCGGGGGACCGCTGGCAGAAAAGCGGCAAGAGAATTGAGCCACGGATGAACACGGATAAACGAAGCAATGGATTCAATCGGCGTTGACACCTTCTGACGCGCGCGGCTCCGATCAACGTGCGGGCTGATTCATGAAAGCGGCGACATCCTTGGCCGCCTTGGTTTCCACGCCGGGCTTTTCGAGAAAGCCGAGGTCGCGGAACCAGTCGATGAAGCGGAACTGCCAGGTGCCGTACGGTGTGTGGTTGCGGTCCGTGAGGCCGCCGCTCATGCGGCTGCCATCGGGCAAGGCGTCGCCGGGGTGGCGGCCATTGCCGTAGATGTGCATCTCGATGTTCGGCACGCCGATGGCCAGCATGGCGCTGAAATATTCGATTGCCCAGACCGCATGGACGCGGTCGCCCGAGCCTCCACAGGCTATGAACGCGGGAGGAACATTGCGCGGAATCGGCGGGGGCGTGCGATTGCGGGCGAAGGGCGAGGGGCCGGGATAGACGATGCCGGCGAAGTCGGGCCGCGAAGTGATTCCCGCCAGGGGATCGGCGGGGTCGGAATTCTTTTTGTCGAAGTCCGGAAACAGGACCGCCGCCGGAGCGGCCAGTTCCGCGCCCGCCGAGAAGCCCATGATGCCGATCTTGTCAGGATCGATATTCCATTCCTTGGCGTGAGCGCGCACCAGGCGGATGGCTTGCAGGGCGTCGTTGACCTCGTCGGTCTGCGGGTTGTAGCCATCGCGGCGCAGGCGGTTCCGCAGGATGACGGTCGAGACGCCGAAGTTATAGAAGAAGGGAACGAAATCGGCGGCCTCCGAGCCGACGTTGAGGGTATTGTGCCCGCCGCCCGCCGCCAGGATCACGGCCGCGCCGGTATTGAGGCCGCGATCGACGGTGTGCACTTCGATGGAGGGGTTGTGGATGTTGACGATGCTGCCAATGCGCCCCGGCACGGCCTGGCTCATGTTGTATTGCTCGGGCTCGCGGATGCGGTCCATTTTGAGGAAAGGCGAGCCGGGCGGATAGAGAGCGACCACCACGCCGCCGGGCAAAATGGGCTGCGGTGCATACGGAGCGTCGGTCGCCGGGCCGGGCTTCGGCACCGCGAGAGGGGAGGGAAGCGGCGGAAGTGGGGCGTGGGGGGTGTTTTGTGCTACGGCCAGTGCAGTCCACAGCAGCGGCGCGAGTGCCGTCCCGATTCTGTTTTCTCTCATGTGAGTGCCTGCCAAGACTATATCACCGGCAGTGTGACGGGAAGGTCGGCCTTCGCCACGATGGTCCTCGCCAGGGCTTCAAACGCCTTGCGGACCTCTTCCGCGGACTGCAGGTAAGCGCCGAGGGCGCCATCCGCGGGCTTCAGGTGGAACATGGGTTTGCCCGCTTCGTGGGCCATGTCTTCGAGACCAGGATAGGACTTGAGCACACCCAAGTTGAAAGGGTCGTCTTGTATGGGGATCGTGCTGCCGGCGGCTTCTGACAAGACGCAGGTGCGATATTCGCCAGGAATCTGGCCGGCCCAATTCGCATTTCCGTTTACCGGGCGATCGAACCGGACGGAACGGAGCAACACGACATAGCCCAGTGGCCGCATCCGCCCCGCGGGCAACCCGACGTCCCCTTTCCGCCATCGTGCGAGAGCCGGCCCGAGATTGCGGAGGCCTTCGAGCGAAGAGAGATCCGATCCCACGGGAACCACAACGCGATCCGCGCAAGCCAGGCCCGCACGATTGATCGCACTCAGGTTCGGTCCCAAATCCAGCAGCACTAACTGCGACTCAGTGAGACTCGCCACGTGTTGCGTCTCACGCCAGACAGCGGAGTGAACCGCCCGCGCGGGCTCACGCCACTCCAGGGCAAGTTTCTCTTCGAAATACGATAACCTCAAATCGGCAGGCAGTAAGCATAGGCGCTCATCGACTACAACCGGCCTTGAGTGGAGGGGTTGCTGTACCCAATCGTAGAGGGTCAAATCGATCAACTCCCCCAAGTCCGGCCCGAGAAATTCGGCAGTGAGATCGGCCTGGGGGTCTAAGTCGACGGCCAGAATCTTGACTCGGAGATCGTTGAACATCCACGCCAGGTGATAGACCAGTGACGTCGTTCCCACACCGCCCTTACTATTGAAGAAGGCAATCACCGGCACGCTCATGGCCGTCTCCTGAGGACAGCCACCACGGTGGAGTCTTCGACCCGGAACTCGGGCGGCGGGTTCCCGTTTTTCTCCAGCTCCTTGCGGGCAAGCGCGATGCCCACGCCGAACTTCTGCACGTAGCCCAGATTGCGCATCGCTTCCGCCAGGTACGGATTGCGGTAGTCCGTGGCGTCGGGCTCGCCGAAGTTGGTCTTATTGACTTGCCCGTACGGTCCGCCGGGGCTGTGGATCTCGATCCGGCCGGAAAACCAATTGATACGCACGGGAGCGTTGGTGCCTTCGCAGGTGCGATGCAGGATGGCATTGCGGGCCAATTGCTGCAAAGCCACCAGCGGGTAATCGGGGCGCGCGATGTCGATGGGGCCGGAAGTGAAATCGCGCGCGGTCTCGATGTGCGCGATCAGCTTTTCCTCGAGTGTCCGTACCAACTCCGGCAGCGGGCCGGCAATCCTGGCAGCCTCCTGGGTCGGGTCGGTCAACACGGTTCCATCCAACCGCCGGAACTGCACATACGCACCGGGAAGGAAGGCGCATGGATCGCGTCCCAGGACGAGAACGCCGAGGACTGTCGGCACCGCGTTGCCGGTCATGCGCAAAGAGGCCAACTGCTGCTCCTCGGACCGCTGATTTTCCGCGATGATTTCCGGCGCGACGCTGGCCGGGAGATAGGTTCGGCGGAACAGGTCCATGTCGAGGTCGGCGATCGTGGCCCCGAAAACAGGGCGAATATCGAAGGCGACATCCTTAAAGCGCCTTTTCTCCGTCAGGCGGCGTTCCTCCTCGGGAGTGGCAATCGCCCGGCTCGGGCCGACGCGAATCCACGTGCGGCCGCGCACGCGGACGGGCGGAGCGTCAGCGGGCTCCACCAGGACCACCGCCATGTCACACTGATGGAGAGTCCGCTTCTGAACCACGATGGAAGGAAAAGGCAGGACGCCGGATCGCATATCCGCGAGGGTGAGTAACAACTCGTCGGTGATATTCAAGCCGGCGCAGGACCCATCGTCTTTTGCGCCGACGAAAATCACGCCGGGCGCCCGATGGTTGGGCAGATCGTTGGCGAATGCGCAGATGGCCTCACGGATCTTCTCGCGATCGGCCAGAGACTCCTTCCGCTCGACTCGATCCGATTCCACATCCGCGAGCAGGCGCTCCAATTCGGCATCGGTCATCTGCTATGCAGTCTAGCGTACCGCGACAGATAGCCGGGCAGGCCCCGCACCGCGCCCCGCATTTCGATGTCGAATTCGGCCATCCGGGCGCTCAGGTGTTTGTAGCCCCATGACGCCGCAATCGCCACGGCCAGTCCGAGCGCGGCCGGCATGATCGACTCCGACAACAGCTCCGCGATGGCCGCCATGCACGTCCACTGGTCCGCGCCGCAAGCCGGAAACGAACCGTAGATCCCCCACACCGTGCCGATCATCCCCGCGAACGGACCCGTGGACGCCACCGTAGCGAGACCGCACAAGCCGCGTGCCATCTGGCGGTGGGCTCCCGCCGCCGACCGGGACCACCTAACCAATCGATACTATGATCGTCTACAATTGCAGATAATCTAAGCGTATGCCCAAGCCAACCGATCTCGTCCAGGGAACCCTCGATCTGCTCATTCTCAAGACCATTTCGCTCGAACCTAAACACGGCTGGGCGGTCGCCAAACGCATTCAGCAAATGTCGGGGGAAACCCTCCAGATCCAACAGGGTTCGCTATACCCGGCCCTGCACCGGCTGGAACAGCAGGGCTGGATCGAGTCCGAATGGCGGCCAACCGAGACCGGCCGAATGGCGAAGTTCTACAAACTCACGCGCTCCGGGGGCAGCCAAATGAAGAGGGAATTGGAATCCTGGGCTCGCCTCTCCGCCGCCATAAACCTCGTGGTCCAGGAGGTTTGAGGTGCGCGCCTTCCGCAAAATGCGTCTCCGCCTCCGCTCGCTCCTCCGCCGCCCCAGCGTGGAACGCGAGCTGGAGGCCGAGCTGCGCTTTCATCTGGACCAGCAGATCGAGGAGAATCTCGCCTCCGGCATGACGCCCGGCCAAGCCCGCAGGGCGGCGCTCGGCACCATCGGAGGCCTGACCCAGTTCGAGGAGGAGTGCCGCGATATGCGCCGTGTAAAAATCATCGAGAATCTGTTGCAAGACCTGCATTTCGGCCTTCGTACTTTGCGGCGGACTCCGGCTTTCGCCGCCGTCACCGTCTTTACCTTGGCCCTGGGGATCGGCGCCAATACCGCCATCTTCTCGGTGGTCCGCGCCGCCTTGCTGCGCCCCCTGCCGTACGCCCAGCCGGACCACCTCATCACCCTCGGCGAAGTCCGCGGCCAGGAAGCTCTGTCCGGCCAGCTCACCGCGTCAACTTGGAACGTCTCCTACCCTAACTTCCTGGACTGGCGGACGCAGTCGAAGACCTTCGCGTCGCTCGCCGGCTTCACTGGAGACGGTTTCACCCTGCGCGGCGCCGGTGAGCCCGAGACCGTTCTGGCGGTGCAGGCGACCACCAATTTCCTCTCGACTCTCGGCGTCAAACCGTTCCTTGGACGCGGCTTCCACGCCGGTGAGGATCTGGCTGAGGGGCCGTATGTCGCACTCCTCACCCACAGCTACTGGAAAAGCCGTTTCGGCGGCGACCCCCAGGCCGTCGGCCGCTCCATCCAGCTCGACTCCAACAGTGTCACGATTATCGGGGTGCTTCCCGCGGGGTTTGAGTTTGCGCCGGGCGGGAGCGCTCCGCTCTGGGTGCCGCTGCATCTCGGCCCGGCCATGGCGACGCGGCGCAACCTTCGCTGGCTGAGCGTCATCGGCCGTCTGGCTCCCGGCGCCACTCCGGCGCAGGCCAGAACCGAAATGGATCTCATCACCGCGAGCCTGGTCGCCGCTTACCCCAAAGAGAACGGCGCCCTTCGCTTGGTGGCGGCCCCGTTGCGCGATCGCATCGTCGGCCGCGTCCGGCCCCTGCTCCTGGTGGTGTTCGGCGCTGTCGGATGCGTGCTCCTCATCGCCTGTGCCAATGTCGCCAATCTGACGATGGCCCGCGCGGCGCGCCGCAGGAGGGAGTTCGCCCTGCGCGCCGCCCTCGGCGCCGGCCGCGGCCGGTTGGTTTCCCAGTTCCTTGCCGAGAGCCTGATGCTGGCGTCTGCCGGAGGGGCGCTCGGCCTGTTCGTCGCGCGCGCGGGAACCGCCCTCCTGATCGCCGCCATTCCCCAGAACCAGCTTGATGCGATGCCGTTCCTGCGCGATGCCAGGGCCGATCCCGTGGTGCTGGCGTTCCTGTTCGGTACCACCATCCTCACGGGAATCGCCTTCGGCCTCGCACCGGCGCTCGAAGTCTCCAACCGCAACCTGGGTGCTCCTCTCAAGCAGGAAAGCCGAACGTCCGCCGGTGGAGCAGGCACCCGGCTCCGCCAGGCGGTCGTCATCTCGGAGATCGCCTTCTCCCTGGTGCTCCTGATCGGCGCCGGCCTGATGGTGAAGAGCCTCGCCGCACTGCTCGACCGCAATCCCGGCTTCGATACGCGACGGCTTCTCACCTTCTCAGTCTTTCTTCCGCCTTCCTCTTACCCCGAGAATCCGGACGCCATCCGCTTCGACCGGGATTTCATGGAACGCGTCCGCGCCTTGCCCGGCGTGGCCGGAATCGCTTCCACCAGCGTCGTTCCGCTCACCGGCGGCGGCAACACGATACGCTTCCTCGTCGAGGGCCAGCCGACCTCCATCGGCCAGGAGGGCGAATGCTTTATCCGCGACGTCTCTTCCGGCTATTTCTCCACCCTGGGCATTCCGCTGGTGGCGGGCCGCCTCTTTAACGATACCGACGATACTGCGTCCGGCCCAAAACGCGTCCTCGTGAACCAGTCGTGGGTGAACCGGCATCTGCATGGCGAGAATCCGCTGGGCAGGCGGATTCGCTTCACGAACTCGCCCACGCAGCCCTTCCGCGAAATCGTCGGCGTCGTCGGCAACATCGCCGAAACCGGCCTGGACGGTCCAGAAGACCCGATGCTCTTCACTCCGTACCTGCAAGCCCCGAGTTCGTTTATCACCTACATAGCGCGCACCGCCGGCGATCCGGCCGGCGCGATCGGCGCGGTCCGCGGCGCGTTGCGCAGTACGGATCAGCAACTGATTTTGATCCTTCCGGCGACAATGGACCAGATCATCGCGCAGTCGCCCTCGGTATTTCTGCGCCGCTACCCGTCCTTTTTGCTCGGCAGCTTCGCCGGGCTGGCGCTGATCCTCTCCATGGTCGGGCTGTATGGCCTGATCTCGTATTCGGTTTCGCAGCGTACGCGTGAGGTGGGCATTCGCGTCGCTCTGGGCGCGCAAGGGCGCGACGTGCTGCGCCTCGTCGTGGGAGAAGGAACGCGCCTGGCTCTGATCGGCGTAGGTCTTGGCCTCTTCGCCGCTGTGGGTCTGACGCGCTTGATGCGCAGCCTGTTATTCGGCGTCAGCACAGTTGACCCCCCGACCTTCGTCACCGTCGCCGTGCTCGTGACATTGGTGGCGATTGGCGCATGTTACATTCCTGCCAACCGCGCCAGCCGCATGAGTCCCATCGTTGCTTTGCGTTACGAGTGAAGCAACGCGTTCCGGATTGTTGCCCCGCATTGCGGGTGGCCGCTCTCGGAATCTACGTCCGATTACAAGGGATCGCCGGGGCTGTCCCGCCGGAACCTTACAGGACTGACGCAGCTACCCGCGAGCAGTAAGATCATTGTTGAAATCATGCCGCTTGCAGGCTTGGACCGATAAACCTGCCGCGGCGGCAAGTTTATGGGTCCAGTCACAATTGCCTCGCGGATCTTCTCGCGATCGGCCAGAGACTCCTTCCGTTCGACCCGGTCCGATTCTACGTCCGCGAGCAGGCGCTCCAGTTCGGCATCGGTCATCTGCATGCGGTCTAGCGTACCGCGGCGGCACGGGATGGTTGCGATCCGAATCGGAGGCAGCTCTACTCGTACCGCAGCGCCGTGACGGGGTTGATGCGGGTCGCGCGCCGCGCCGGCAGATAGCCCGACAACGCCGCCATGGCGGCGATTCCCGCGGTGGCCAGGACGATGGTCGCCGGATCGTTGGGAGCGATCCCGAAGAGCTGGCTGGCAAGCAGGCGGCTCACCGCCAGGGCCGCGGGAAGGCCGATGAGAATTCCGATGCCGGCCAACAGCAGCACCTCGCGCATCACCAGCCAGATGACATTTCCAGTGAGGGCGCCGAGAGCCACACGGATGCCGATCTCGCGCGTGCGGCGAGTCACCAGGAAAGCCATCACTCCATAGAGTCCGATGGCGGCCAACACGGTGGCGAGCACGCCGAAGGCCGTGGAGAGCACCGCCGCGAGCTTGTCCACGGAGAGCGAATCGTCGCGCTGCCGCTCTTCGGTCTTCATGAGATAGACCGGCAGGTTGGCGTCGAGCTTGCGGACGGTGGCGCGAAATACGGGGAACATCTGCGCCGGGCCCGCAGTGGTGCGGGCGAAGGCCGTCATCGCCGTGGCAAAATCGTTCTGGAGGTAAGGAAAATAGACCTGGCGGGGGATCTCCTGCCGCATGGTCTCATAGCGCGTATCGCCCACCACGGCGACGATTTCCAGATCGGTCTTGGTGCCGGGGTCGGTGCCCTTGCCGATATGCCGCCCGAGGGCGTCGCGGGTACCGAAGTAGTAGCGCGCGAACTTCTCGTTGACGATGACCACTTTGGCCGCGGCGGCCGCATCCCGCTCGGTGAAATCCCGGCCGGCGTGGACGGGAATTCCGAGCGTCGCGAAGAATCCTGGCGAGACGTAATTCACGTGAGAGTTGGCATCCTCGCCGGGCTGGGCGATGTGGCCGTCTACGGTGAAGTCTTCATCCCAGTCGTTGTAGCTCAGCGGCGCCACCACCGACACGGCGGCCGAGCGGACGCCGGGCAACGCGCCCAGCTCCTGCGTCAGTTGTTGGTAGAAGAGCTTGGCGCGGTCCGGCTTGTAGCCGTTGAGCATGGGGTTGACGTTAAAGGAAAGCAGGCCGGAGACTTCGAAACCGGGGTTGAGGTCCTTGAGGTTGGCGAGCGAGCGCGCGAACAACCCGGCGCCGATGAGCAGCAGCAGCGAGAGGCTGACCTGAGCGGTGACCAGCACCTTGCGCCAACCGGCGCCCCCGCCGGCCAGCGAGCCGGCCTGGTCCTTCAACGTGGGGGCAATGTTGGGCCGGGTGGCCTGCAACGCCGGCGCCAGGCCGAAGAACAGCGCGGTGAATCCGCAAACCGCGAGGTTGAAGCCCAGCACCCGCAGATTGGGATCGGTAATGAAGCGGAGGGGCGGGTCCATTTGCGGCATGATGTCCGTCAGCAGCCGCATCGCCCAGGGCTCGATGAGGAGGCCCACCATGCCACCGGCGAACGAGAGGATGACGCTTTCCAGCAGGAGTTGGCGGACGATCCGCGCGCGGCCGGCGCCCAATGCGAGGCGCACGGCAACCTCCTTCTGGCGCGCCGTGGAGCGGGCGATCATGAGGTTGGCGACGTTGGCGCAGGCGATCAGCAGCACCAGGCCGACCATGGCCATCAGGGCCCATAGCGGCGCCTTCAGGAACTGCTCGGCGACGTTGTCGCCACCGCCCCCGGGCATCACGTCCAGGGTCATTTTGAGGAATTGCTCGCGCGCGTAGGCGGAAGCGTGGGCAAACTCCTTCTGCTGGACCTCCATGGCGAGCACGTTGTGGAAGATGGGCTGGAGCGAGGCTTTGGCCTGAGCCGGAGCGACTCCCGGCTTGAGGCGGGCGAAGACCTGCACCCAGCGGAAACGCCGGTCCTCCAGCGAGCGGCCCTCGATTTGCGGGGCCATCACCACCGGGATGAACATCTGCGCGGGAAACAGCCGCTCGGTTCCGAAGAAGCCCTGGGCGGAGACACCGACGACGGAAAGTTTACGGTCGTTAACCAGGATCTCCCGCCCGACGATGGAGGGGTCGCCGCCGAATCGGGTCTTCCAGTGGTCGTAGGACAGCACGGCGAGCGGCGCGCCGTTGACCGTGCGGTCTTCCTCGGCCGTGAACAGGCGGCCCAGAGCCGCCTCGACGCCGAGCACGCGGAAGTACGTTCCCGAGACCAATTCCGCGGTGGCCCGCTCGTTGTTTCCGTTGTGGCTCACGCTGACGGTCGTCAGATCCCGCGAGAGCATGCCGCTGAAGACCTGGTTCCGGTCACGTAGGTCTTGATACATGGGGTAGGAAAGCGCATGCAGGCCGGTGTTGGAACCGTAGTGGGCGCCCACCTCCAGGAGCTGCACCAATCGCTCGGGACCCGGCACGGGAAGCTGCCCGAGCAGGACGTGATCGAGCATGGTAAACACGGCCGTGTTGGCGCCGATTCCGAGGGCCAGCGAGAGGACCGCGACGGAGGCGAAGACGGGGGACTTCGCCAGGGATCGGACGGCGTAGCGCAGTTCACCGGAGATGTCCATACAGTTTGAGCGAGCTCCTTCTGGCTTGGATATACGCCAGAAGCGCGGGAATGTTCCCGGAGAAAAAAGGGGACGGGCTCGGATGGGGTGCTTAACCGTTTTGGGGATTTCGCAGCGCATTCTCGAAGAACCGCTCCCTCGCTCGCCAAGGGCGAGTAACGGTCGCGGCTCCGTTGCAAATGCTGCGTGCTTTCAGAGCCGGGCCCAGAGGGCACCCCGTGAGGGAGCGGTTCGCGAGGCCCAGGTTCCCCACATCTGGTAAGCACTCGCTCGGATGCCGCGCCGCCGGGCCGGCGCCAGGTTTGGTAACCTGCCCTCAGGAGAACCATGCGCAAGGCGGTGATCATCGGAATGGGCGCCTTCCTCATTTTGTGCGCGCTGGGCTTGTGGGTGGCGAACTCGATGGGCCTGCTTCCCGGCTACGCGCAGTTGCGCGCCTATACGGATGACGCCTCCGGGCTCACGGACGGCACCAAGGTGCGGGTCGACGGCATCCCCATCGGCTATCTGGATCACCAGCGGCTGACGGGCTCCCGCGATCCTCTGCGGAGAGTCGAGTTCGACATGAAAGTGAAGACCAGCTACCTGTCTAAGATTCCGGTGGATTCGGTGGTGGGGGTGACCGCCGATAACCTGATGGGCGACCACTCCATCGCCATCACGCGCGGAAACAGCACGCAGCACGTCGAGCCGGGGGCCGAGCTGCGGTCCATCAAGGCGGTGGATCCCAATCGGGTGATGGCGCAGATCGCCAACGAGCTGCAAGCGCTGCAGACCGTTTCGGACCGCGTCAACAGCCTGCTGGCCGGCGTGGATGCCGGGCGCGGGAGCATCGGGAAGCTGACCAAGGATTGGGAGTCGCAATACGGCGGGCTGCCCGACGAGGTACGGAAGCTCATGGCGGATTATCGCAATGCGCACGGTACCCTCGACAAGGTCTTCGTCGATAACGACGAGTTGTCGAACCAGGTCGAGACCACGCGCAAGCGGATCGACGACATTCTGGGAGGGTTCCAGGCCGGACAGGGGACGGCGGGGAAGATTCAGGGGCTGCGCCAGGATCTGGACCAGACGATGCGGGAGATCGACGGGTTGAAGGCGGCGGTCCAGGCGCGATCGGGTAATCTCGGAGACCTTCAGCAGCGCATGGATGATTTGGTGGCCAGGTTCGACGGCATTGCCGGCAAGATCGAAGCGGGCCAGGGCACGATTGGCCAACTCCTGGTGAATCCCCAGCTTTCCGAGGCGCTGGCCGGCACCACCGGTGAGTTCCAGGCGTTCATGAAAGACCTGCAGGCGAACCCCAAGAAGTTTTTGACCCTGCGGCTGGGCTTGTTTTGAAGGCAGCTTTCAGCGATCGGCTTTCAGCGGTCAGCTCTGGCACCGTGACCTCCGGCGGCTCCCATCGGAGCCACGACCGCAAGAAGCCGTGAATCAATTCGCCTGCGCCGCGCCCGGTAACGCCAGCGGTCATGCTGTCGGCCCGTTGCATCGGAGCCACGACCGTAAGGGAGTGGTCTGGTCTCGTCAACCCGGTCATTGTCTCACTTGACGGCTGACAGCCCGTGCAGCCATTCGCCGGACCGGGAATAGTGGTGCAGCAAGCCGTAGACGATCGGACATTCCTGCTGCTTCTTGCGCAGCCCGGACTCCAAGGCCTCGCTCAGATCCACGTCGTCCGCATGCCCTTCGGCGACCATAAGGACGGCCTTGCGCTGATTCGCCGACTCCAACTCCGGGGGGCCCTTGTACTGCCCGGCGTTCACGCGGAAGACGCGGGTCGATTGGGGATCCTGTATGGCGCTCCTGGCCCATCGTTCGAGAGTGGCCGCTCTTTCGGCGGCGCGCGCTTCTTCCTTCCCGGTGGAGCCTTCGAACGAAGCGGTGCCGACACAAAACACATCGCGCGCCCGGTTGATGGCGGCCGCCAGCTCGGGGTTGAGCAGAGGCTGGTGGCCCTCCAGGTCGCTGACGCTTTCGAGCTTCCAGGAAAGCTCCTGACTCAGGACATAGACCGTGAAAGGCAAGGCCCGCTGGTGGGCATCCAGGCCTTCGGTCTGAATGCTGGCTTCGACCTGCGGCGGCGGTGCGGGCTGCACCGTTTCCACCGGTTCCGCAGGACGGCGATTGGAGAGATAACCGAACGGCACCGCCACCGACAGCGCCAGCACGGCCACCAGGATCAAGGTGAAAGACCCCGGGATGTTGCTCGAGAGCGGCCGGAGGCGCCGCGTCAGCCGCCCATTTTTGCCATGAACTCTCATCTACAGCCTCTTGCGGGTGATCGGCATTCCCGGCTGGAAGCTTTAGCGGCGGTTGCTACAGAACGCGTTCCTCGATGGGAAACAGGCACTGCACCAGGTTGAGCAGCTCGCTCCCATCGACAGGCTTTACGATGTAGGCGTCGCACAGCTCGCGGAACGCTTTATCGATGGTGTCGACATCGTCGGACGCGGTGGCGATGATGACTTTGGTGGCTTGCGGACGGGACCGCCCGTGCCGCGCCTCTTCCTGCCGGATGAGCTTCAGCGCCTCCAGCCCGCCCATCGCCGGCATCATGAGGTCCATGCAGATCAGGTCGTACGGACCGCCGCGCTCGAGGGCCCTGGTGGAGGCCCACACGGCTTCGCTTCCGTCGGCACAACTGTGGACTTCCGCGTAAGGGGCGAGGATCTCCTGCAGCAGCATCCGGGTTACCAAATCGTCGTCTACCACCAACGCTTTCATGAATTGATTCCTCCAATCTTCTGCTCCGGCAGGGGTGAGCTCGCAGGCTTGGAGTTAGCCAGGAACGAATCCACCTCCGCGAATACCGCATCGAGCGTGGGACATTGGGCCTCCGGAAAGACCATCCAATCGACTCCGACCGAGAGCAGCGCCGATTTCTTGCCCACCTCGATGTACTGCTGGCCGGTTGCCGTGACCGCCTTCGACAACCGCGTCCGGACCTCGCGGATCGTGGCTGCCGACTTGAGAAACATTACGAGAGACGTCCCCTTCCAGCGCAGCAGCCGGTCGTCCGGTTCCATCACAATCTTCAGGCTCTGAGCGATGAGCGAGAGCATCTGATGTCTCGCGTTTTCGCCGAACCGCGTGGCGATATGCTCGGCGCGCTGTAACCTGAACACAGCCACATAAGGAGTCACCTCGGTCGCCTCCTCACCGTCAATCGTTCCGCCTGACAAATCCATACCGGAATCCTCCGGCGGTAACTTGGTGGAGTTCAGCAAGGCCCGGATGTGCGCGGCGTCGATCTGCCCCTGAAGACGCTTGACCGTCTCGGCATAGCCGTTGCGCTGCTGGGCGGCGGCCTCCCGCACCGCCGCCAGGCAGCTCTCCAGATTGGCGCTCAGCACCCGTATGTCGTCCAGCCCGGATGCCCGTACGATCTGCTGCTCGATGTCCTGCAGGCGTGCGACGGAGGCATCGGATTGTCCGGTGAGATCGGCCACCGTATCGGTGAGCATGGCGACCATCGATTGCATTTGTTCGTTCTCTTCGCGCAGATACCGGGCCGTGGACTCGGAATAGGTTTCGAGGGCCTCCACCGCCTCGCTGGCGATGGTCAGCAGGCCGAGGGCGGATGGCGGCTCGTCCATCCTGCGGATCAGCCCTTTCAAGGTCCGGCCGAGGGCCTTCCAATCGACTTCGTGGCCGCGGACCAGATGGGTTGCGATGCCATCGAGCAGCAGGCGCCCCATCTGCAGCGATGCTTCGAGGATGCCTCGATCCGACGGGGCCCCGGTACTTTTCTGCTCCAAGAACCGCTTGATGGAGATCATGGTCGCTTCAACTACAGAACGTATCGGCGGGATGCCGCATTTTCATAAGAGGTGCCAAAGCACTAAGGTTTTTCTCCAAGTTGCCGATAGAAGTATGGAATGAGCAGAGATTCCACGACGCACATCCGGCACGCCGTTTTGATCTCGGCCGGTAGCGTCTGCGTACTCCTGGGCGGCCTCGCGCTGCTCGGTTGGTACCTCGATATTCCCGCGTTGACGCGCCTCGTGCCCTCCTCCAACTCCATGGCCTTCAACACCGCGGCGGGGTTTGTTCTGGATGGTCTGGCCCTGCTTTCGATTGCCGCAGGCCGGCCGGGAGGCGCCCTCGTGGGCGCTGTCTGGAGCTTCCTGATAGGGCTCATGGCGCTGGCGGAGTACGCTTTTTCGGTAGAACTGGAGATTGACGATATCCTGGTTCCCCATTCCATCCGCCTGCTCCCCGGCAAACTGCGCCAGGTCGCGCCGAATTCGGCGGTGTGCTTCGTGCTCTGCGGGGTGGCGTTGTTCTGCCTGTCGAGGCCCCGCTTGCGCGCGAAACTATCAGCCCTGACGGGTGTGCTGGGCGCGGTAGTGCTGGCGCTCGGGACCTCCACGGTTGTCGGCTATCTGTCCAGCTATCCCACCTACGTGTGGGGACAATGGGCGCAAATGGCGGCCAATGCCGGTATGGGGTTTATGGTGTTGGGGATGGGCATCGTCACGCTGGCCTGGCAGTCCGGCGAACGCACCACGGACGCTCCGCGGCGGTGGCTGGCGCCGGCCGCCGGCTGCGCGCAGTTTACCATCACGTTGTGCCTGGCCTATGCGCTGGAACGGGATTTGGGGTCGCGCCCCGGGCATGACGTGGAACACGGAATCCTGCCCGCCGCCGTGCTCGTCTCTGGAACCCTGCTTAGCATGCTGCTGGCTGCCATGGTGCACCTGGCGCTCAGCAGCAAGCGCCGCGCGGAAACCATGCAACTGGCCAACGGCAAGCTCGAGCGGGAGATCTCCGAGCGCCAACTCGCCGAACAGCGGCTGCTCGCCAGCGAAGAACGGTTCCGCAAGGCTTTTGAAGAAGCGCCCTTCGGCATGCTTCTCTCGGCGCCAACCGGGCGTCTTTTGCAGGTCAACAAGACGTTCTGCCAACTGGTGGGCCGCTCGGAGCAGGACCTGCTGGCCGGGTCCTGGCAGGAATTGACGCACCCCGGCGATCTGGGCATTTCGCTGGCGGCCAACGATCGACTGCTGCGCGGACCGGCTTCGTTCGTGGAATTCGAAAAGCGATACATCGGCATCCTGGGGAATATCATCCAGGTGCGCCTGAGGATCTCGCTGCTGCGGGATAGCGAAGGCCAACCATCTCACTTCATTACCCACATCGAAGACATTACCGACCGCAAGCGGGCCGAGACCGAGTTGCGCGACCGCGAGGAGCGCTTCCGGAACGCCTTCGAGCACGCCCCCTTCGGACTGTCCGTGAGCGGGCGCAATCGCCAACCGCTGCAGGTCAACGCCACGATGTGCCACATGCTGGGC
>Ga0209415_10003388_pt1 | contig 29648 bp, 26 predicted proteins | sample PeaSoiSIISIP2007_FD_187696 | JGI IMG/M metagenome (GOLD analysis project Ga0209415, IMG submission 187696) | Peat soil microbial communities from Weissenstadt, Germany - SII-SIP-2007 (SPAdes) (version 2) | ecosystem: Environmental > Terrestrial > Soil > Wetlands > Peat | place: Germany...
CTCAACGACCTCGCGGTGCACACGCCGATCACCGCCGCGGCGGTCTACGGCGGCATCGCGATGGGGCCGCAGGAGCATGCCTTCCGCAGCGGGGTGGACGTGCTCATCGCCACGCCCGGCCGACTCCTCGATCACTTCCGGTCGGCGTACGCGAAGCTCAGCGGGCTCGAGCATCTGGTGCTCGATGAGGCCGACCGCATGCTCGACATGGGCTTCCTGCCGGACATCCGCCGCATTCTGCGCCACATCCCGGCACGCCGGCAGACGCTCTTCTTCAGCGCCACGATGCCGGCGCCGATCGGAATACTGGCGCGCGAGATGCTGCACAACCCGGCCACCGTCACCCTCGCGCGTCAGGGGGCGCCGGCAGTGGGCATCACGCAGGCGGTGTATCCGGTCGCGCAGGAGCTCAAGGCGGCGCTGTTGGTCACGCTCCTCGCACGCGGCGAGATGCGCGACGCACTGGTCTTCACACGCACCAAGCACCGCGCCAACCGGCTGGCCGAACACCTGGTGCGCCACGGCATCAAGGCCGAGCGCATCCACGGCAACCGCTCCCAGGCGCAACGCGAAGCGGCGCTCGCCGGGTTCAAGGAGGGCAAGTACCGCGTTCTCGTCGCCACCGACATCGCCGCCCGCGGCATCGACGTGGAGGAGCTGGGCCACGTCGTGAACTTTGATGTGCCGACGGTGCCCGATGACTACATCCATCGCGTCGGCCGCACCGCGCGCGCCGAGGCCACCGGCGACGCGTTCACGTTTGTCTCGCCGCAAGAGCAGGGAGACCTTGCGCAGATCGAGCGCGCGCTCGGCAAGCGGCTGCCGCGCGTCACCGTTCCCGACTTCGATTACAACGCGCGGCCAGCGGCGCGCCTCGAGGTCCCGCTCGCCGAGCGCATCGCGGCCATCCGCAGCCGCAAAACCGATGAACGGGCGCGCGGCAGAGCTAACGCCGAACGCCGCGCCGCCCGGCCGGCGACCGGACCGGCGCGCAGCACGCCGCAACCTGAACCGAAGCCCGGCGCGTCAGAAACCCCAAGCCGCGGTCATCACTACGGCGGACGCCGATCAGGCAGACGCGGGCGGCGCAGGTGATCGGGAAGCCGAAGCAGCTCTTCCGAACTCGACCACTACGGCAGAGCCGCCGACAGCATCCGTGTCGACACCACCTTCACCGGGCTCAAGGCCGGCACCACGGCCACCAGCTGCCCCTTTTCTTCAATGATCACCTCGCCGATCGGTTCATTGCGCTGCAGCGGGGCGGTCAGCACGGCCGGCAACTGGTAGCGGATCTGCAGATTGCGCTCCTGGTCGCGCTGGCGCAACAACGAGAAGCTGTCGCCGGCAACCGGGGTGAGCCGTGAAACCGATCCATCGATGACGCGCACCGGAAGGTCGAGCGGCTCGCCCTTGCGCACCACGTCGATGCGTTCATAGTGCGCGAACCCCCATTCGAGCAACTCCGCCGCCGCGTTGTAGCGTGCGGCGCTGTCCGGCGCGTCGAGCACGATGGCAATCAGCCGCAACGCGCCGCGCTGCGCCGTCGCCACGGCACCGAAGCTCGCACCGCGACCCGTACCGCCGCCGACGGACACCTGCATACCATCGACCCCCGGAACCTTACCGAGGAGCTGATTGATGTTGTGGAGCAACACCCCACCCCGATCAAACGGCAGGCCGGTCAACGATGCCCACTGCAGCACCTGCGCATGACGCGTCAGCTCCAGCGCCAGGCGCGCCTGGTCGCGTGCCGTCGTCGTGTCGATCGCCGGCGCTCCCGCCGTCTTCGTTCCGCCGATGTTGGTGTAGCGCGTCGCCTGCATGCCCAGCCGCTGCGCCCGGGCGTTCATCAAGTCGAGGCAAGCGGGGACCGATCCGGCGATCGCCTCCGCAGCCGCGATGGTCGCGTCGTTCGCGGCATCCAGGGTGATGGCTTTCAGCAGATCGCTCAATAGATATGCCGCACCGGCGCGCAGCGGAATATGCGCACCCGGTGCGGTGGCCGCGGCGCTGCTCACCGTAATCGGCGCGTCGGGCCGCAGCGCACCCAAATCGACCTCCTCGAGGCTGAGCAGCAACACCATGAGCTGATTCAGGGAGCCTGCCGGTCGAGGCGCCTCCGCGTCTTGCTCGCGCAACGTCTGACCGGTCAGCGCATCGACCAGGATCATCGCCGGGGTACGCGCCGGCTCGGCAGCACCCCACGCCGGTTGCGTCAGGAGAACGACCGCCAGAACAAGCGCTCCACAGCACCACCGCCACCACATGGCGCGTCTCGTATCACATTCCGGCCGCATTGTCAGGAAGCGACGCGCCTCGACCGTGGACGGACGAGCGTGCCGGCGGCGAGCCGCTCAGCCTTTGACCGCGTGCAATCGACGCTTCGTCCGGGTCGATTTGGACCGCAACCGTCCCACTTGCTGTTCGAGCAGCTCGTCCGCACGGGCCAGCAGCTCATGGTTGCTGGTATGTTTTTCGATCATGTAGCCGAGGTCACCGAGGTCGTGGATCAGCAGCTTCACGGCGCGTTCGCGTTCCGCCTCGCCTTTCAGAGCCTGCAAGAGATCGAGCACGACGTCTTCGATCTCCGAGCCTTCGATCTCCAAGGCGATCTCGAAGGCGCGCTCGATGGTCACCCCGTGCTCCGCCTCGGCGTGCAGGCGGCTGAGCAGCCGGCGCAAGTGCGCGACGCGCGCCGGGGTCAGGGACGGCGCGGCGCGCAGGCTGCGTTTCGATGCACTGTCGAGGAGTCCGGCAACCAGCGCCAAGGCGCCGAAGTGACGCGACTCGTGCTGCGCCATGTCGAACCAGAACGTGCGCAGCTCCTCCGGCTGGCTGAAGTGGCTTTCGAAGACGCAGTAGAGGTGCATCGTACGCCGCTCGAGCTCCATCGCGGCATCGATGAGGCGGCGCAACGCCGCGGTCGATCGAGGTCGGACTGGCATGGATTTCAGCGGCGCACCTGCACGGCGCGGACGCGCGGCAGGCGTCGAACCATGACTCGTGGTCGTCGCCGATCCTCGCTCAACGGGGGCGGCGCGCCGCCTCCGCATCGAGGGGCGGGGTGACCGAACGGAACGGCCTACCGGTCGTGGCGGCCATAGCCACCGCGGCCGCCTCCTCCGCCTCCGCCGCCGCTGCGCGGTGGCCGTGGCGTTTGCGGCCGCGCCTCGTTCACGATGATCTGCCGATTCTCCAGGCTGTGGCCATTGAACATCTCGATGGCTTTCTGCCCAGAATCGGGGGAGTCCATCTCGATGAAGCCGAATCCTCGCGACTGTCCGGAGAACTTGTCGCGAATGATGCTGACCGACTCAACCGTACCGGCCTGCTGGAACAGGGCCTGCAGATCCTCTTCGCGGACCTTGAAGGGGAGGTTGCCGATGTACAACTTGGTCGCCATGCTTCGCCTCCTTCTCGTCGACCGTGCCCGCGCACCTAGCGTGAGCCGCTGGCATGTCTCAGCGCACCCGCAGATTCAGGCAAAGCCAGGCGGGACTTTACTGCCTCAGGCGGCTGCAAGTCAATGAAAATGTTGCATCCCACCATACGCACCGCGAGCATCGGGAACAGCCGGCCGCGCCGCCCATTTTCACGACGCGCGGATGGGCAACACCACGGTCTGCAGGCCGGCGAACTGCAGGCGCCGCTGCAACGTCAAGGCCGCCTGGTTGTGCAGCAGCCGGGTCAGGAAGGTCTCTTCTTCGAAGATCAATTTCCCGGAAAAGAAGACGGCGCGCGGGTACTCCTTGGCCACCTGCCCGCACAGCTGCACCAGTATATCGATCGTGTCCGTACCCAGCGCGTAGCGGGACTCGGCCCGCAGGCCCTGCGAGTTGCAGAAGCCCACGTAGCGTCTCAAGAACTCCTCGGTCGATTGCCGGAGGTGCTCGACCTCCGCGGCGCCCTTGAACTTGCTGGAATCGATGACTCCCACCGAGACGAAGACGAATTGCTTGAAATGGTCGGCAAACAGGCGCGGGATGGACAGAAACGAGTGAATGCCGAGTCCGTTGTAACCGGTGACCAACAACACGGCCGTCGGCGCGTTGTTGTCCAAAGTGAGAGCGAATTCCACCTCCGGCGGTGACGGCACGGCAGTGAGAATGCTGTCCAAGCGCTGGAACGACTGCCCGACTTGATCGTAATGCCGCCGGATCCACAGACACGTCACGATCAGTGCCGAGGTGATCACCGCCGTCACCCATCCGCCTTCGGCGAACTTGAGCGACAAGGTGACCGCTAAGATGGCGCTCGTCAGCAGCAGCCCGAGGCCGTTGACGGCCAGCCGCCGTCCCCACCGCGGTTCCTCGCGTCGCACCTGCCACCAGTGAATGCACATGCCCAGCTGCGACAGCGTAAACGTCAGAAACACGTTGATGCTGTAGAGCACGACCAGCAGGCGCACTTCGCCCTGCGTGTAGAACAGGATGCCGAGCGCGGCCATCCCCATCAGCATCGTTCCGTTCTTCGTCACCAGCCGGTCGCTCAGCTGGTAGAAGCGGTGCGGCACCCATGAGTCCACAGCCATGCTCGCCAGCACGCGCGGCCCGTCGAGGAATCCGGTTTGCGCCGCAACGAAGAGCAGCGCCCCTTCGCAGAGCAGCGTCGTCAAGAGGAAGGCGTTGCCGATCTGCAGGTGGCCGATATGCCAACCCGACGCCAACCGTTCGATCAGCACGGCGTTCAAGGTGCGGCCCGGGTGATGCTGCACGCCGGCGAGCAAGTAACACACGAGGATGCCGCCGGCGGTGAACGCCAGTGACGTCGCCATGTACAGCATCGTCTTCTTACCGGTCTGCACCTTCGGATCGCGCAAGATGGGCAGACCGTTGCTGACCGCCTCGATGCCGGTGTACGTGCCGGCGCCCATGCTGTAGGCGTGCAGGAACAATCCCAGCATGACCAGGAAGCCCTGCTCGCGCAGGCCGTGCATGCTCTCGGCGGCGGTGTTGGCCACCGTCGCCGGGATCGCGCCGGCGCTGACCCAGACGCCGTAGACAACAACGATCGTGTGCGTGATGATGAATCCCAGAAAGACCGGCACCAACAGAGTGACCGATTCCTTCGCGCCGCGCAGGTTGAGCAGAATCAACAGCCCGATGACCGCCGCCTCGGTGAGCAGCTTCACGTGCTGGAGCTCCAACGGCAAGAAACTGAAGATCGCATCGGCGCCGCTGGCGATCGAGATGGCGACGGTGAGCACGTAGTCGACCACCAGCGCCGAGCCCGATACCACGCCGGCGCGCGGCCCCAAGAGCTTGCTGGCCACCAGATAACCACCGCCGCCGGTCGGAAACAGCTCGATGATCTGCGAGTAGCTGGCCGAGATGACCAAGACCGTGATCGCCGTGGCCAGCGCCAAAAACGGCGCCAGAAAACGGTCGGATCCCAACGCCAGAAAGGCCTCCTCCGGACCGTAACACGCCGAGCTCAAGCCGTCGGCGCCGAGCCCTACCCACGCCAAGAAGGCAATCAGCGAAACCTGGTGGAAGATGTGCGGATCGAGCGGATTCTTCGGCGCACCGAGGACGAGACGGTACAGGCGTCGCAGTCGATTGAAGATGCTGGGGCTTGGAGGCGGAAGGAACGGCGGGAACTCTGCTTGCATCGACGCGATCAGATTCGGGGTCTTCGACTGGAGCGCTCACTTAGCACCATTGCGGCTCCAAGGAAACCGGGGGCCGCAATGTAGCCAAACTCGCCGGCTTTCGGTAAGCAGCTGCCACCGATGCCTCGCTTAGACCGTGAGCAAGTCCGTCAGTTCCAGCGCCGGCTCATCCGCTGGTACGCCCGTCACGGACGCGATCTGCCGTGGCGGCGCACGCGCGATCCGTACGAGATTCTGGTCTCCGAGGTCATGTTGCAGCAGACGCAGGTCGACCGCGTGCTCGACTACTACGAGCCCTTCCTGCGACGCTACCCCACCATCGAGGTCTTGGCGCAGTCATCGGAGTTCGAGGTGCGCGAGGCATGGGATGGTCTCGGCTACTATGCCCGGGCGCGCAACCTGCACCGCACGGCCCGGCAGGTCGCCGAGGCGCACGGCGGCAAGCTGCCGGACGATCCCGATCTGATTCGCCGCCTGCCGGGAATCGGGCGCTATACCGCCGGCGCGGTGCTGAGCTTTGCGTACGGCAAGGATGCGGCGATTCTCGACACCAACGCGGCGCGCGTGCTGAGCCGGGTGTTCGGCGTGCGCCCAGCGGCCTCCAAAAGCCGCCTGCACAATCGCCTGTGGCAGATCGCCGAGCAGGTCACGCCGACCGGCAAGGCCGATCGCTTCAACCAAGCGATCATGGATTTGGGCGCGACCATCTGTCACGCACGTGTGCCGGACTGCAGCCGCTGCCCCGTCAAAATCCAGTGCCGCAGCGCCGCACGGTTTCTCAACAAGCACCGGCCGGCATGACGGCGCACGCTCACGTTGCCTGGGCTGCCGGCGCCTCCAAACGCCGCAAGGCCCGCCGCTCCCATTCGCGCCGCAGGATCGAATACACGAAACGATCATTCGTACGGCTGTTGTTGGTGTGCACCGCCGGCACGACCCGCTCGCGCACCATGCCGAGCTTCTCCATGGTGCGATACGACCGGCGGTTGGCCGTATCGCACACGCCCTGGATGCGTCGTAGTCCGATATGCGTGAAGCCGTAGTCGATCAACAGTTTCACCGCCTCGATATTGAAGCCGCGGCCCCAGTACTCGCGCGCCAGCGTGTAACCGATTTCCCCGACCCCCCAGAGGCGGCTGACGATGCGGATGTCGACGACGCCGATGACGCGGGATTCGGCGAGGTGTTCGACCGCAAAAGTGATCGGCCCCCAGTCGTCGGCCAGGCAGCGCTGGATGTAGGCCATCGTATCGTACGGCGAGCGGTGCGGCTCCCAGCCGGCGTAGCGCGTGACGATCGGGTCGGAGGAGTAGGTGAAGACGTCGTCGATATCTTCGGGTCGGAAGTTGCGCAGCCGCAGGCGTTCGCCGCGCAACTCCGTGCTGGCCATCATGCGCCGCCTCGCCGTATCTCGCCTCAGATGTAGCCGCTCACCGCCAGATACTCCGCCGTGAGCACCGCACCCTTCGCCGCTCCCATCTTGGTGTTGTGCGATACCAGGACGTATTTGATGCCGTTGTCGAGCGCGTCGTCGTGCCGAATCCGGCCGACGCTGGTGGTCATGCCGCCGTCGGCGTCGCGATCCAACCGCGGTTGCGGCCGGAACGGATCGTCGTGCACGGTGATCAGCCGCTGCGGCGCCGACGGCAACGCCAGACGCGCCAGCTCGGCGCCGAAGTCACGGAATGCGGCTGCCACCTCCTCCGGCGTACAGGGGTTGGACGTCGACGCGCACACCGACTCGGTGTGCCCTTCGATGACCGCGGCGCGCGTGCAAGTGGCGCTGACGCGAATGCGTGCCGGGGCGACGCCGCCCTCCCCGACGACGCCGAGGATCTTGCAGGTCTCACGCGCCACTTTTTCCTCTTCGCCGGGGATGAACGGGATGATGTTGTCGACGATGTCGAGCGCCACGACACCGGGCGACCGGCCGGCGCCGGAGACGCCTTGCATCGACGTCATCACGACGCGCTCCAGCCCGAAGCGATCGAGCAGCGGCTTGAGCGTGATCACCAACCCCATCGTCGTGCAGTTGGGCAACGGGACGATGAAGCCGCGCCAATTTCGCCGGCGGCGCTGCAATTCGATCTGCGCGGCATGCGACAGGTTGACTCCCGGCACCAGGATCGGCACGTCGTCTTCGTAACGGAACGCGGACGCCGTGCTCAAAACCGCCGTCGTCTTCGCGTAGCGCGGCTCCAGCTCGCGGGCGACGTCCGACTCGACGGCGCTGAACACTACGTCGATGCCGGTGAGGTTCACTTGGTCGGCGTTCTCCACCGGCAAGTCCAGCATGCTCGCCGGCGGCTCTTCGTTGCACCACCAGCGCCGCGCACCCGTCTTGGTATCGCGGATCGCAGCCGCGAACGGCTTGCCCGCCGAGCGCTCCGACGCCGCCAGCATCGCCACCTCGAACCACGGATGGCGGTCCAACGCCACCAGACACTGCTGGCCGGCAATCCCCGTTGCACCCACGACTGCGACACGCTTCTTCATGAACCGACCGGCACCTTTCGCTGCCTAATATAAGCCGGAAGGAACGCCGCATTGTCAACCGCGACGCGGGAGCTCTCCACGCTCGTTCGTATTTTGTCGATGCCACCAACGGGCGCACAAAGCGCTCAGACGCATTGACAGACGGCCACCAAGAGTTCTAACAAGGCGGCGTTCCAGAGTCGGGTGTGCAGCGCGGACGACAGCCGCGGAAGTCGGTGGCCTCATGCGAATGCTCGAGGGCAAGGTGGTCGTGGTAACCGGTGGGGCCTCAGGAATCGGCCGCGCCACGGCCCTCAAGTGTGCGGCCGAGGGCGCACGCGTCGTGGTCGCCGATGTCCAGGATGGCAACCCGGTCGTCGCCGCCGCGCGCGCGCTGGGCGACGACCTGCGGTCGCGGCGCATCGACGTCGCAGTCTCGGCGGACGTCGCCGACCTCATGCAGTCGACCGGCGCAGAGCTCGGGCGTCTGGACGTGCTGATCGCCGCCGCCGGCATCGGTGGCGGTAGCGCTGCCACCGCCGACTACACGGAAGCCGACTTCGATCGGGTGATCGCGATCAATCTCAAGGGCGTCTTCCTGTGCATGAAGTACGCCATACCGGAAATGCTGCGCAACGGCGGCGGAGCGATCGTCAACATTGCCTCGGTGATGGGACTGGTCGGCTTGCCGCGCACGCCGGCATACTCCGCCGCCAAGGGCGGGGTCGTGCAGCTCACCAAAGTCGCTGCGATCGAGTATGCCGCGCACAACATCCGCGTCAACTGCATCTGTCCCGGCATGATCGATACGCCGATGGTGCAGCGCATTCCGGCGGCCAACCAGCGGCACTTCCTCGATCGCCAACCGCTGAGTCGGCTGGGAACCGCGGAAGAGATCGCGGCGGCTGCCGTGTTTCTCGCCAGCGACGCATCGTCGTTCACCACCGGCGCGGCGCTCGCGGTGGACGGCGGTTTCACCGCACAATGAATTCGGACGTCGCGTGGTGACAAGCGTTCCCTTTTTCACTAGTATGCCGCCGCAACAACGCACCGCCTTGTTCTGAGGAGCGCGCGCAATGGCAAGACCTCGGGAAGCAATGGCAAGACCTCGGGAAGAAGAGATGGCGGATTTCACGGCGGCATACATCCGCCGGGCTCTCGAACCGAGGCTGCAAGGACACGGGCGGATCGATGTGCGCAAGTCGGGACCCTGGGGCGTCACCATCGTGCACCGCTACACCAGCGAATGGAACGGGCGTGAAGTGGCGCTCCCCGTGGCGCAGCTACGTACTAAGGGGCAAAAGCTGCATCTCTACTGGAAGCGCGCCAACGGCCGCTGGGTCCCGTACGAAGCCGGTGAGGAGCGTCCGTTCGCCGGCAGTCTCGATGCCTGCTTGAAGGAAATCGATCACGACCGTTGGGGCTGCTTCTGGGGATAAGTGCGAGGAGCGGGCGTGGGACGCATCAAGTTTGGCTTGTGGATGCCGCAGGTCGGGTTGTCGTTCGCGGCGATCAAGGAACGCGCGCAGCATGCCGACCGGCTGGGGTTTCATTCCCTCTGGTTCGTCGATCACATGTGGGCCCGCGGGCTGCCCGACATGGATCATCTCGACGCGTGGACGTTGATGGCCGCCACCGCCGCAGTCACCGAGCGCCTCGGCATCGGCACCCTCGTCTTGTGCAACTCGTATCGCAATCCGGCGCTGCTGGCGAAGATGGCGGCCAGCCTCGACAACGTCAGCAACGGCCGTTTGCTGTTGGGGCTGGGAGCCGGATGGATGGACGAGGAGTACCGCGCCTACGGCTATCCGTTCCCATCGGCGCGCGTGCGTATCGAACAATTGGAGGAAGCGCTGGCCATCATTAAGCGGCTGTTCACCGAGCCGCGTGCCAGCTTTCAAGGCAAGTACTACGCCGTCGACGAGGCGGTGAACAATCCCAAGCCGATCCAGAAGCCGCATCCGCCGATCCTCATCGGCGGCGCCGGCGAGAAGCGCTTGCTGCGCGTCGTGGCCGAGCACGCCGACATTTGGAATTGCCCGAACAACGCCGCGGTCGAGCTGGAGCACAAGCACGAGGTGCTCAAGCGCCACTGCGAGGCCATCGGGCGCGACCCGCAAGCGATCGAGGTGTCCGAGCAATGCATCGTCGTGCTCGGACGCAATCAGAAAGAGTTACGTAGCAAGCTGCAATTCGCGCAACGCACGCTGGGTAGCGTGTTCGACGTGGAAAAAACCGCGCTGCGCGGCACACCCGACCAGCTCATCGAGGCCATCCATGCCCGCAACCGGCAGGGAGTGACCTTCTTCACCATGCTGTTCGGCGACTTCAATCAACCCGAGACGCTCGACCTCTTCGCCGAGAAGGTCGCCCCGGCGTTCGCGTAACTCCCGCGTCCAGGGTTTGCAGCCGCTCAACCCGACACCGGCCTCTTCTACGCGAACGGCTGCGGAGTTCCAACCGTTATCCCGTCACACGCACTTGCGGACCGGCGGGCTCGGCCTCCCCCAACACTTCGCGCACGCCGGCGATGACATCCTCCACCTCGATTCGCTTCATGCACTCCACGCCGTACGGACACGGCGGCGTGTAGCCGTAGCGCGTGCACGGCGAACAGGGCAGCGCCTTGTGCACGGCGCGGTAGCGGGAGCCCAGCGGCGCCCATTTCGACAAAATGCCGGAGCCGAAGAGATGCACCGTCGGCGTGCCGACGCCGTAGGCAATGTGCAGCGGCCCCGTGTCGCTCGACACGTAGAGATCGGCCAGCGCGATCACCGCGGCCGTGCGCGCCAGGCTGGTGGCGCCGGCGAGGTTGATGACGCAGGTCGGATCGACGCCTTCGATCGTCGCACGCGCCGCCGTCACATCCCCCGCTCCGCCGGTGAGCACGACGCGCAATCCATGATCGATCAACCAGCGCACCAGCTGGCGGTAGCGCTCCGGCGCCCACAGCCGCTGCTTCATGCTCGCCCCCGGCGAGATCACCGCGACGCGCTGGTGCGTCCGCTCGCCAAGCAGCCCGCGCGCCCACGCAAGATGTTCGTCGCTGACGGGAAAGAACGGCTGCTCCGGGTCGAAGGCACGCTCCCTTCCGGTGAGCGCGCGGAACAGGTTGAGAAAGGAATACACTTCGTAGGTCTGATCGCTGTAGCCGACGCGATGCGTGAACAGCCCTCCCCGCCCCTGCGTGTCGAAGCCGACGCGCACCGGCGCCCCGGTGAGGTAGGTCACGACCGCCGACAGAAAGTGATACTGCTCCGTGTCGATGGCGACGTCGTAACCGTTCCGAATCGCCGCCAGCAGATCGCGGCCGCCGTTGCGGTCGTACGCGTACGCCCGGTCGACCACGTCGTTCGCCTCGAACAAGCCGACGTTGCGGCGCTCCGCCAACACGTCGAGCCGTGCCTGCGGGAAGGTGTGGCGCAGCGCGTGCAGCAGCGGAAAGAACAGCACCGCGTCGCCGATCCCGCCCGGCCGCAGCACCAGGATCCGGCGCACCGGATTCGGCAGCACGCCTTCGCCGGGCCGCGGACGGCGACCACCCAAGAACGCCCGGTACACGGCGCGCCCGACGACGTGATCGAGCTCTTTGAGGAGTCGGACCTGCAGTGCGCCCATGGAGACCGGCAAGATACGCCGTCACAGGCGCGGCGGGCAAGAGCAGTTTACACTTCCGGTGAATCACGCAGCTCGCGCAGGACGAAGCGACCGCCGTACGGAATCTCCAGCGAGAAGGTATCGCTGCGTGCGTCGTCGATGGCGTCGATCACGAAACGGTCGCGAACCAAATATTGCGCGTGATCCGGGTGCGCGTATACCGGAACGTCGGCCGCGTTGCCGATCTGCACGTCGAATCCGTCGATGATGTTCGACCTGCGGCAGAGCACCGGATTCGTGCCGCCGCAACAACCGCCGCTGATCATGAAGGCGAATGGTTCGCCGCCGGCCTCGGCGCCGGCGCGCACGCGGTCGAGCAGGCGGTGAGCCCGCGGTGTCAGACCTTCGCAGGCGGACATTGGAAAAGGCGCAGCGTGCTGCGCCTCTACACCGCGAACAGATCCATGGTGAAGTCGTTCAGATCCACCCACACCTGCTTGAGCCGCGTCAGGTGCTCGACCATGGCCACGCCGTTCTCGCGGCCGTAGCCGGAGAGCTTGTAGCCGCCGAAGGGCGAGTTCGGCTCGATCATGTGCCAGGTGTTGATCCAGACGGTGCCCGCTTGCAGGCGTTTGGCGAGCCGGTGCGCGCGCTTGAGGTCCTTGGTCTGCACGCCCGCGGCCAATCCGTAGATGACGTCGTTGCCGATGCGCACCGCGTCGTCCTCGTCGTGGAACTTGATGACCGATGCCACCGGTCCGAAGATCTCTTCCTGGGCAATCTGCATCTTGTTGTCGACCTCGGTAAACACCGTCGGCTCGTGGTAGAAGCCCTTGGACAGCGCCGCATCCTTCGGCTGCGCGCCGCCGCAGCGGAGCTTTGCTCCTTCCTTCTTGCCGATCTCTACGTACCGTTGCACCTTGCGCAATTGCTCCTCGGACACCAGCGGGCCCATGCGCGTGGAGAAGTCGAGCGGATCACCGATCTTGATCTGCTGCGAGCGCTCGACGAAGCGCTCCACGAAGCGATCGTACAGCGTGTCTTGCACCAGAATGCGGGTGCCGGCCGAGCAGATCTGGCCGCTGTTCATGTACAGACCGAACAGCGCGTTGGCGACGGCGGTCTCGAAGTCGACGTCGTCGAAGATGATGTGCGGCGACTTGCCGCCCAGCTCGAGGGTGACCGTCTTCAGATTCGTCGTGGACATTTGCACGATCAGCCGGCCGGTGACGTACTCGCCGGTGAACGCGATCTTGTCGACGCCGGGATGCTGCGCCAGCGCCGCGCCGGCGGTCGGACCGAAGCCGGGCACGACGTTCAGGACGCCGTCGGGCATGCCCGCTTCAGCCGCGATGCGCGCCAGCTCCATCGCGGTCATCGGCGTATGCTCGGCGGGCTTCAGCACGACGGCGTTGCCGCAGGCCAACGCCGGAGCGGTCTTCCATGCGGCCATGATCATCGGGCCGTTCCAGGGCGTGATGCCGCCCACGACCCCAAGCGGCTCGCGCAGCGTGTAGCCGAGAAATTCACCCGGGCGCATCGGTGCGCCGCTGAGGCCGTGAATCTTCGTGGCCATACCGGCCCAGTAGCGGAACACCTCCGCGGACAGGCCCACCATCCCGCTGGTCAGCATGATCGGGCCGCCCATATCCAGCGTCTCCAGCCGCCCGAGCTCCATCATGCGGGCTTCGATCAGATCGGCCATTTTCAGCAAGATCTTGGCGCGCTCACCGGGCGGCATGGAGGACCACGTGCCGTCGTACGCCGCGCGCGCCGCCGCCACCGCCGCGTTGATATCCGCCTTGTCGCCCTCGGCCACCACTGCGACCAGCGAGCGGTCGTGCGGGTTGATGCTCTCGAACGTCTTGCCCGACTGGCTGTCGGCAAACTTGCCGTTGATGAACAGTTGGTACCGGCGCACCGTCTCTTCCGGGCGCGCCGGCTGCGCGCTTCCTACTGGCATTGCCACACCTCCCCTTGGAACGTCGGACGTTGAAATTTCACGGCGCGCATTTTGGGTCAAGCCGGTCGGCGGCGTCACGATCCGCCATGCGCGGATTGCGCGGCGCGCTCTTCGTTGAGTTGCTCAATGAGGCCCGTGAGCGCCGTGCGCACCGTCTCATCGGTGGCGACACCGAGCGCGGTCTGCGCCTGAGCGATCGCCAGGTCGAATCGGCCGGCCTGTCGATACAGCAGCGCGAGGTTGCGGTGGCCGATCGCATTGTTCGGCTTGCTCATCACCGCCTGTTCGGCCGCCTCGATCGCCTCGGGAAGTCGATTGAGCCGGGCGAGCACCAGCGCCCTTCCGCTCCACGCCCCCGCCTGCGTATCGTCAATGTCGATGGCGCGCTCGTAGTCTTCGAGCGCCGCTTCCAGGTTGCCGGCATCGACATGGGCGTTCGCCCGCAGCCAGTACGTGGTGGCGTACTGATCGTCGATTGCGAGCGACGCGGCCAACTTCGCAAACGCCTTGTCGGGCTGGTTGCGATCGAGGTACAGCGTCGCCCACTCGTTCATGATCCCGGCGTGATTCGGGCTGAGCCGCATCGCCTCCTGGTAGGCGGCCTCGGCCTGGGCATAGCGATCGGCCTGCAGCGTCGGATCCGTGCTCAGGCTCGCCCACAGGCGGTACAGCCGGGCGAGGTTGCGCACGTGATCCGCAATCAGGGGGTCCTGCTGCCGGGACCGCTCGATGACCCGCAGCGCGTCGCCGAAGTACGCATCGCGTTGCGATACGTCGGCCGTCGTCCGCCCGGCCTCCATCAGCACGTGGGCGATGGAGATGGCATAGCGCTCCACCCACGGCGCGCGCCGCTGCGCTTCCTCGTAGAGGCCCCGTGCCGGTTCCCAATGCATGTTTTTGGCATAGCTCGAAGCGAGCTTGGAAAAGGTGTCGGCACGGCTGGGATTGAGGTTCGTAACCGTCGCCAGAACGACGGCCCCGGCCAGCAACAGCGGATAGAGCGCCACGCCGCCACGCCAGCCGCCAATGGGCGATTCCAATGGCGGCGGGTCGCGCAGATAGGCGAGCGCCGCCGTCGACAGTAGCGCCACCAGGACGAACGCGTAGAAGAGCGACACCGTATTTCCCAAGCGGCTTCCCAGAACCGTGGCGACCGCAAGCGACAGACGGTCACCCCCGGGAAGCCACCCAGTCCACATGACATGCGCCGCAAGGAAGAGCATCCAGACCCCGAGGCTGGTGGTGGCGTAGCCGCTGAGATACCGGGGCCAATCCCCGTCGACCCGACTCTCAGCCGCCGCCGCTGCGGCAATCACGATCGCACCACAAAGCCAGGTGCTGGGGAAAATCACCAGCAGCACGACGGCGTCCAGCCCGCGGCCGAACTCCGGCACGTAGAAACCGAACGCCAACGCCGCAAGCATCAGCCCCATGACCGGGCTGAGACCGAGCAAACCGCCGGTGACCTCGGGGCAGGTGTCCACCGCTTCGGCTCCCGCCGACTGCGCCTCGGTCACGCCGCCGGGGACGCTTGCTGCCCGCCGTTCGCTCATCAGCGGCGCCCCGACGACGACTGCCAGCCCGGCATACATCCAGAAATAGAGCCGTGTCGCGACCACCGCGATGCCGAAATGAATCTCCACGAAATGCGCGACCACCGCGGTGAACAGGCCCAGCAGCAACAGGCTGTCAGAGCGCGCCAGGCCGCATGCCGAGTCGCTCTGCCGCAGTGCCAGTGCGATCAGGTAGATCAACAACGCACACGCGATGCCGACCGGTAGGCCCACACCAGACAATCGGAACTGGCCCTCGATCAAATACGGGACGATGCCTCCGAGCATGCCGCCCGCCACGGTGGCGACGACGAAGGCGTTGCGCTGGCCTGGCGTGCGGATCATGCCCAACCAGCGCAGCACGTAGTAGAAGAAACACAGGAACATGCTCAGCTGCGCGACGAAGCCGATCACCCCGAGCATGCACAGCGCATCGAAGGTTTCGTTGTGTGCCCGATCCGGAAGCGCCGAGCGACTTTCGTAGTCACCGAGCTCGGCCGGATAAAAGCGGCCATATACCAGTGACAACGTGTCGGGACCGTAACCGACGAGGTCGCGCACGGGATCGGCGGCCAACAACGCCGTGGCGCCTTGCCAGATCAGGACGCGCACCTTGCCGGTGCCCGCGTTGGTCTCAAAGACATGGCCGAGGTGGCCGATATAGGGCACGTGATGCAGCGGCTCGAGCGGCGAGTCCCGCATGTTCAGGACGATGAGGAACAACAGTCCGGCGACCGCGGCCCCGGCGGTCGCCAGAACCAGGCGACGCAGCCGGTAACGCGCCGCGAGGACCACAAAGAACAACGGCAGCGCCACGCCGAGCCCGATGAATGGGCCGCGGCTCTGCGAGTAGACGATCGTCAGGAGCTGCAGCACGAGCAAACTGACATATGCTGCGGCAAGTATGATGGACGGCAGGCGGCGCGGCGCGTCCGCAGCGCCGTCCCACAGACGCGCACAGTGCTCGATCGCGCGCACCAACGTCAGGGGGATGACCATGACCATGAATGCGCTGAGAAAGATGGCATTGCCGGCCGTACTGGCGACGCGCTCGGTGACGCGGCCCGCCCAGGGAACCGGGTCGCCGCCGCAGTGCTGGATAAGTGCGTAGACGACCATCGGCGCGCTGGCCAACACGCCGACGGTGACGGCGCGCTCGACTTGATCGCGCTGCCGCATCAGGAACAGCACGGCAAAAAAAATCGCCATGTAGATCAGCCACGTGTAGGTACCTTGGCAACGGATGTACGCGCCCCAAAAGGAGACGGCCGGGGCGACACTGAAGACGGTGGAAACGCAATATGCCGCCGTGAGCAAAAGGGCCGGTCTGACGAGCGGCGCTCGCCAGACGCGCCGCGCCGCCAGTGCGCAACCATCGCGCCCCTGCTCGATGCCCCAGATGATCAGCGCCGCGCACCCGACCAGCCCAATCGAGCGCAGCAGCAGCGCCTTGTCTTCCTCGAAGATGCGCTCCGAGTAGCGATTGAAAAACACCGGCACGATGGCCAGTGCCGTCAGCCAGCTGCTCTCGACGACCTGGGCGGCGAAGGTACCCACCCTGCTTGGCGCGCGCATACGCCGCGGCTCCCCTACCCCGCCTCAGTGCCAAGCGGCCGAAGGGTGGCCACCATGCCGGCCGCAAGCAATAGCACCGTGTAGAGCCCAAAGCCGGACGCCAACGGTCCCCATGGCGCCGGAAGCGACAACGCCAACGCGTGGGTGAGACGAGACAGCGCGGCCAAACCGTAGGCCGCGACGACGACCAGTTGCGCCGTGCCGCCTCTACCCCATAGCCAAGCCATGGCCGGCAATAGCAGGACGTGGTTGTAACGATCGGTATGTGGAAATGCGACAAGCAAACCGAGCACCCAAAGATAGAAGCTGCCCTCCGCCTCGACTATCCCGACGCGGCGGATGACGGCGAGCGGAATCAGCGCCAGCCCGGCGACCAGAACATACGATGCCCAGCGCAGCTTGTCCGGATCGAACGACCACGGCGGCGTCCAGCTTACCCTGTGCGCCTCATCGAGCCGCACCAGTGAGGTATCGAAGCTGTGCGGACGGCCAAGGCGATCGATCCAAGCAAACAGCGACTGGTCTTCCAACCCGCCCTCGTCGGAATAGTAGGCCGCGCGGGCCGGCAGGAAGCGCAGCCAATACTCGTCATTCGCCCTACGGTCCAGGAGCGCATCGGCACCGAATGCCAGCACAACCGCGCCCACACTGGCCGCCACCAAATCCCAGCGTCGCGACAAAGATACTGCCACCAACCAGACCAGGGGGATGACCTTCGCCGCCACCGCCAGCATCGATGCAAACGCCGCCGGAATGCCGCCCGTGCCATCGTGGCAACGCAAGGCCCGGCCAACGACCAGAACGGCGACGAGCAGGAAGATGCTATTCTGTCCCAGGGTCAATGTCAGGAAGATCGGGCCGAACGTCAGGACCAGACCCACGACCAGGGCACGGCTTCGCACGCGCTTGCACCCGGCAATCTGGGCCAACCGCAACGCGCTCCACACCGTCAACGCCAGCAGCGCACCGAGCCACACCCACGCCGCCGTGCCGAAGGAAAGGTACGTGAGCGGCTGCATGAACCGGAGCCACACCGGCGGACTGATCGGAGGACTGGGCTGCACCGACAAGCCGAGACGCGCCGCGAGCTCGGTGAGAAAAGACGGCGACCAGAAGTACGCCGACGTCCCCAGCCGCAAGGCCCATGCGCCGGCGTAAAATGCGCCGAAATCCACGAGTTGTGGAACCGGGAATAACACGCCGAGGCGCAGCAGCGCGGTGCCGCAGTGGATCAGACCCGCTGCCCCGCCGACGATCCATACGCCGCAGCGGCGACTCATCGGGTGCGACTATGCCTGCTGTGCGGGAGGCGGCGCAACCATGCGGACATGGTTGCCAGCACCGCAAAAAAGAACTCGCCCCGAGCCGCGCTGGGCGACTCGGGGCGAGGATCAGAACACACGCAATTACAGGGTGTGAAGCTTACGACCGCTCTGCATCGCGCCGACGGCCGCGGCTCAGCTGCATCGCGCCCACCGTCAGGAGCGCAACGGCAACCAGCGCGAGGCCGACACCACTCATGGTCGGAGCCTGCGACGCGGTCGGCACGCTGACCCGAGCTGTACCATTGACGGTGACCGACGGATCACTGCCGACCGTGTCAGCCAACCCGCTCGTGAAAAGAAGGTTCCACGTCACCGTGTTGATCGTCGTTTTGAAAATCGGCGTGGTAGCCGTGACTGTAAACGGAGTGAGCGGCGGCAGCACCTGCGGTCCCGTGAAGAGCTGCCCCAGCTGATCGTCATCCAATTCCTGGAGCGTCAGCGTGATCTTGTCGGAAGATTCGATGGCGTAGCAGTAGGTCACCTGCGTGCCCGGCGCGACGGTCAATCCGACCTGGGCTGGGTTGTTACACGCCTCGAGTACGGAAAGGCCAACAGACTTCGTGAAAGTGATCACGCCGCCGCCGGCTGGGAAAACGTCCGCATGAACCAACGCCGGTAAACCCACGACCGCGGCCAGTGCGACACTCACGATACATGCAGTTTTTCGCATTTGCTCCCTCCACCCAATTCGGTTGCCCCTCAAGATGGAAAACTCCGCACCATCAGTGCGCCTCACGTACCATAGGAACGCGTGACGTGTCAAACCCAAAAGCGCAAAATTTTCGTGCGCCGGGGATTGCGCCTAGCGCCTCTATCTCCGCGAGCCGACTCGGATTATAAGAACCCCCTCGACGGGCCGTAGACCTATGGATGTTGCGATCGCCGACCTCGTTGCCGCCGGGACAGTGGGCTGTCTGGCGTCATACCTTGCCACCATGCTCATTGGAGCGATGGCACGGCGGTTTCGCGTCCTCGATCAGCCCCAAGGCTATAAGGCCCATGCCACGGCCACGCCCTTGCTGGGCGGTCTGGGCGTTGCCCTCGGGACCGCCGCGGGGGTGTTTTGGTTCCTCCCCGCCGGAGGCCGCACGCACGTGGTGGGGCTGTCGGCGCTGGCCTTGGGATCGCTGGTCATTTTGGTCGCCGGCCTCCTGGATGACATCCGCGGCCTTTCTGCGCGGCACAAATTTCTCTGGCAGGTGGCGGCCGCCGGTGTGGCCGGCATGTGCCTGGCGCTGCTCGGTGTCCGGCTCAACCTCTTCTTGCCCTGGCCACCGCTGCCGATCATCGCGCTCACCGCGTTGTGGATCGTCGGCATCACCAATGCCGTGAACTTCCTCGACAACATGAACGGATTGTGCGCCGGCATCGGGGCGGTCGCGGCAGTGTCGCTCGCCGTGATCAATCTGCGCTCGGATGAGCTCACGGTGGCCATCGTGGCCGCTGCGCTCGGCGGAGCGTGCGTCGGCTTCCTGCCGCACAACTGGCCGCGGGCACACATCTTTCTCGGCGACACCGGATCGATGCTCATCGGTTTTCTGTTGGCCGGACTCTCGGTGATGGGCGTGTACACGCGCGGCGCTCATATCCCGATCCTGGCGGTGTTCACCCCGCTCTTCGTCCTCGGCATCCCGGTGCTCGATTCGGTGCTGGTGATCATTCTGCGGCTGCGGGCCGGGCACCCGCCGTGGGAGGGTGACCGCCGTCATATCAGTCACCGCCTCGTCCAGCGCGGGATGCATCCGGCGGCGGCCGTCGCCACGCTCTGGACGGCGTGCGCGGCGTGCGGTCTCGCCGCGCTGCTCCTGCCCACGGTTGGCCCCGCCGAGGCGCCGCTCTTGCTCGCCTTGTTGGTGTGTGCGCTCGGCGCATTGGCGGCCGCCGCCGGCACCCGCGGCCTCGGATGAATTACGTCACCAGCCGGCGGTAGGCCCTGAGCGTGGCCTGCGCCGCCTGCTCCCACGAGAACAGCGCGGCGCGTTCCACACCGCGTCGTTTCAGATCCGCACGCAAACCCGCATCATTGAGCACCGTCCCGATCGCCCGCGCCATCGCCTCGGCATCGAGCGGATCGAACAGCACCGCCGCGTCGCCGGCGACCTCCGGCAGGCTCGCCGTGTTGGAGCACACGACGGGTACTCCGCAGGCCATGGCCTCGACGGCGGGGAACCCGAACCCCTCGAACTCGGACGGTAAGACAAGCGCCAACGCGCCGGCGTACAGAACCGGAAGATCGGCGGCCGTCACGGCGCCGAGGAAACGCACCGCCGGACCGAGATCCAGCATCGCCACGCGCCGCCTCGTCTCCGGATACCGCGTGTCCCAGGGACCGGCCAACACCAACGGGAAGGGCTGCGGCTGCAGACGCGCCCAGGCATCGATCAGCCGCACGAGATTCTTGTGCGGCTTGTTGGACCCGACGTACAAGACGTAGCGTTCCGGAAGATGGAGACGGGCGCACAGCGCCGCAACTTCCGCCACTGGACGCGGCCGGAACGCCGGATCGGCCGCCGCCGGGACGACAACGATGCGCTCAGGAGCGATCTGCAAGAACCGCTCGACGTCACGCGCCGTCGCCGCCGACAGCGTAATGATCAGCCGCGCCGCGCGGGCCGCCAGCCGCACGGAGAACGCAAAGACGAGCCGCTGGACCGGCGTGAAGAACTGCGGATAGCGCATCGGGATGAAATCGTGCATCGTCACGATGCTCGCTATCCCGGGCCGAAACGGGATCAGATAGTACGGGCTGTGGTAGAGTTGCGCGTCGAGTCGCCACATCAACCGCGGGATCATCCATTGTTGGCGCAGCGTGAACGGCGAGAGCGGGACGTCCACGACCTGCACGGCGTCAGCGTCTGGGAAGTCCCGCCGCGGTGCGCCGGCAGGATCGCGCAACAGCGTGAGCCGCTCGGACGGTTCCAGCCCTGCTGCCACGCCGCGCGCCAAACTGAGCGCGTAGCGCCCGATACCGGGGAAGTGCGGGTGCGCCGTCCGCGCATCCAGGCAGAAATTCACGTTGGGCTCCGGCGCTCAGGCACCAGCGCGGTGTAGATGCCATGCACGGCGCCGGCCATGCGGCGGGCGCAAAGATGGGCCTCGGCGTGCACGCGCGCCGTGGCTCGGCGCGCCGCCGCGTGCACCGGGTCGAGGCACCATCGCAAACCGTCGGCCAACGCCGCCGGATCGTTCGGCGCAACGACTCGACCTGACACACCGTCCGCCACCGTTTGCCGGGTCCCCGTCCCGACGTCCGTAGTCACCGCAGGCACCCCGCAGCTCTGCGCTTCGGCGATCGCGACCCCGAACGCCTCGGCCTTCGAGGTGGATGGCAACACGGCAGCATCCGCGGTTTGGTACAGGCGCAGGAGCCGATCATCGTCAACCGCCCCAAGCAAATGAGCCCGATCGGAAGCGCCGTGCATTCGCAGCGCCTGCTCGAGCGCGGCACGCTCGGGACCGTCGCCGACCACGATCAGCTGCGCCTCCGGCAGCCGGGCTAGCGCCGCCGCCAACACCGGCAGCCCTTTGTAATGTCGCAGCTGACCGACGAAGAGGATGCGCGGATGCCGTATTTGCGGGAGCGGATCCGTCGCCGTTGGATCGGGATGAAAGCGTTCGAGATCGACGCCCAAGGGAATCACGTTCACGCGCGCGCGATGCGCCGCCAAGAACGGCGTGTCGCGCATAAAGGGTCCGGTCACGATGATGCGCTGCGCCGCGCCGAGCACCCGCTGCGTCAGCGGCGCCAGCAGGCGAGCCAGCCGGGCGTGGCGCACCGCCTCACAGTGAATCGTGATGACCAACGGCCGTCCGCGTCCGCCGAGCAGCCAGGCCACTTCACCGGGCGGCCACGGGAAGTGCAGGTGCACGATATCGGCCTGATTGCGGCGCAGGCGCCACGGCAGTGCCGGCGGCAACGGAGAGGATGCGAGGGTCAGCAGACTGGTGCAGCGGTGCACACGTACACCGTCGCGTGTTTCGTCGGACGACGTTCCGCTTGATCGGACGCACAGCACCTCCGGACGCACGCCACACGCCGCCAGCAGCCGGGTGAGCACGTCGATGTGCCCTTCGATCCCACCGCGGACCGGCGGGTAGCCTTTGTAGACGTGCACCACGCTGAGTTGGGAAGACATCGCCGGACCGTGATACTACGTCAGCACCAAGCGTGTCGAAAAGAACCGGAGACCTGCAACCCGATGAAGGACACCCCAGCGGAGCAACGCGACCCGGCATTGCTTGCGGGCGCAGCGGCGGGCAGCGGCCTGGGGCGCCAGGCCGTGCGTGGGGCATTCTATGGGCTGGCCACGGCAGGCGCGACGGTGCCGCTCGGTTTTCTGCGCGCGGTGCTGCTGGCGCGACTGCTTTTGCCGGAGCACTTCGGGCTCATGGCGCTGGCGTTCTTTTACGTGGGCCTCTCCGCACAGCTGCGCGCCGCCGCGCTCGGCGCGGCGTTGATCCACCATCCTCATCCGGATGAAGCCATGTACCGCACCTATTTTTCCCTGCGCTTGGGCCTCTCCGTCCTCAGCGTCATGCTCCTGATCGCGGCGATCCCGCTGCTCACGCGCTTCTATCCGACGATGCCGCTCCTCGGCTGGGTCATCCTGTCTTTGGCCGGAGCGGAGATCCTCCGCACCCTTGCCTTCGTACAAGATTCGTTGCTCAGCCGCGCGATGGCGTTTCGTACGTCGGCGATTGCCGACGTCACCGGCTCGGCGGCGATGACCTGCGTGGCGCCGGTGCTGGCCTGGCGCGGCTGGGGCGTGTGGGCGCTGGTCGGAGAGGTCGTCAGCGGTCTCGTGGCGCGCACCGCGTATGTCTGGTGGACGCGGCCCGAGACGCGGCCGCGTTTCGGCTGGGACGCGGCGGCGGCGCGCTGGTTCTGGCAATACGCCCGGCCGTCGTGGCTCTCATCGAATCTGAATTTTCTGCGCGAGGGTTTCGACGATTTCTGGATCGGCACCTTTCTCGGCAAGGAGGCGTTGGGCTACTACTCGCGTGCCTACGAGTTCGCCGGGTATCCGCGGCGCGTGGTGGCGACGCCGATCATCGACGTGTTCCTGCCCACCTTCGCCCAGCTGCAGCACGATCGGCTGCGCCTGTCGCAGGCGTACTTCCGCTTGACCGGCTTGATGGTGCGCTTCGGTTTCGGCGTGTCGCTCGTGCTCATCCTCACCGCGCCGCAGCTGATTCCGCTGCTGCTCGGCGCGCGCTGGCTGGCGATGACGCTGAGCTTCCAGTTGATGGTCGTCTACATGCTCGTCGATCCGCTGGCGGGCAGCTCCATGTATCTGCTGATGGCGACGGGACGTACCGGCTTGATCGCCCGCACCCAAGCCGTGCAGCTGCTCCTGTTCGCCCCGGCGGTCATGCTGTTCAGCCACTGGGGCGGCATCGCCGGAGTGGCGCTGGCGGCCGACTTGACCGCCGTCACCGGCGCGGCGCTGTTGTTCCACGACACGCGCCAACTCGTGGACTATTCGCTGCCCGCATTGTTCGGCTTGCCGTTGCTGTGCCTGTCCGCCACTGCGGCGGCGGTATGGGCACTCGGCCCATTGTGGGCCGCCCTGCCCCTGTGGGCTACACTGGTGACGAAGGTCGGCGTCATTAGCGCCGGCTACGCGGGCTTGCTGTGGTTGACGGAACGCGATCAGTTGCGGATCGCCTGGCAGGTGCTGGGCGAGCATCTGGCGCCGTCGCCGCTTGTGACTCGGATCGCGGCGGCGTTGCGAGTGCCCCTCGGAACGAGCCGGCCCACCGACGCGGACCGCGGCCCTGAAGCATGATGTGTTTCTCGGTGATTATTCGGCCAGAGGTACCTGTCTCCAGCGCAGATTCTCGTCGAGCTGCTGCTTCGTAATCAGCTCCCGAATGCGCTCGATCCGCAGATACCGGGCACCGAGGAAATCCTCGTGGGTCAGGCCGATCGTTCTGTAGGCGTCGTGGAGCTGCTGGATTCCCATGCGCACCGTCCACCGCGGCTGATAGCCCGGCACCAGGCGCGGCAGCTTGTCGCAGTTGACGCGGTAGCAGCGCGGATCGGGCCCGCCGCCTGACGCGTAGGTGACCGTGCTGCCGGGGACGATGTCACCAACCATATCAGCCACGTCGCGGACCCGAAAATTTTGGTCGCTGCGCCCCACGTTGAATGCCTGGTTGTGGACGACCTCCCGCGGCGCGTGCAAGACGGCAAGAAACGCCGCCGCGATGTCCTCGACGTGCACCAAGGGACGCCACGGCGTGCCGTCGCTCTTCACCAGTACCTCGCCCGTAAGGTACGCGTAGCCGACCAGGTTGTTCACCATCAGGTCGGCGCGCAAGCGGGGCGAGACACCGAACGCCGTCGCGTTACGCAGATACGTCGGCGAGAAGTCGGCGGAGGCGAGCGCCGACACGGCTTGCTCGACACGCACCTTCGACTCACCGTACGGCGTGATCGGGTTGAACGGCGCGTCTTCCGTCACCAGGTCGTCGCCCGCGATGCCGTAGAGGCTGCACGACGACGAGAACACAAAGCGCCCGACTCCGGCCGCCTTGCTGAGCCGCGCCAGGCGGACGGAAGCGTGCTGGTTAATGTCGTACGTGCAGGACGGATTCAGATTGCCCAACGGATCGTTCGAGAGCGCCGCGAGGTGGACGACTGCGTCGAAGCCTTCAAGATCCGACGCCGTGACGTCGCGCAGGTCCTTTCGGATGCACGGCACCCGGCAGCCGGCGTCACCGAAGTCGCACCCCTCGAAGAAGAACGTGTCGAGCCCGACGACATCGTGCCCGGCAGCGACGAGCATCGGCACGAGGATCGAGCCGATGTACCCATGGTGGCCTGTAACGAGAACCTTCACCGATCGCCCCACGCAACGCCGTACAGCGATTCATAAGCTCGGCCAGCTATGCAGATCAAGCCGCGCGCGCCAAGTGCGCGGCGGATCAGAGGTGCTCAGAGCGGAGGCGTGCTATGGTGGTCTCGAATGAACCCCCGCTCGCTGCCGAATCGACGTGACGCGCTGCGCCTGCTGGCGGCGACCGCCGCGTTGCCGCTCTTGGGCAAGCGTGTGGCAGCGTCGCAGCGATCGCGGCCACGTGAATCCCAACGCACGGCGCGGCGCATGCCGGTGATCTTCCTGGCACATGGCGCGCCCATCCTGACCGACGATGCCGGATGGGTGGCGGAGCTGCACGCCTGGGCGCAGGCGCTGCCGCGGCCGGCCGCAATCTTGATGATCTCGGCGCATTGGGACGAGCAGCCGGTGAGGCTGGGCGCGACGCGCACCGTGCCGCTGGTCTATGACTTCTACAACTTCCCGGCGCGCTACTACCGCGTCACCTATCCGGCCCCCGGTGCGCCGGAGCTGGCCGAGCGCGTCCGCCGACTCCTCAGCGCGCGCAACCTGCCCTTCACGGAGTCGCCGCAGCGCGGCCTCGACCACGGCGCCTACGTGCCGCTGCTGTGCATGTACCCAAAGGCCGACGTGCCGGTGCTGCAGGTCTCGATGCCCGGGCTTGATCCGATGACGCTGTTGGCCTTCGGCCGCGCACTGGCCCCGTTGCGCGACGAAGGCGTGCTCATCATCGGCAGCGGCTTTTTGACGCATAACCTGCGCCTTGGACCGTTGCCGAGCACGCCGGCGTGGGCGTCGGAATTCGACGCTTGGACCGCCGATGTCCTGGCGCGCCGCGACGTCGACGCGCTGCTCGACTACCGCGCCAAAGCGCCGGGCGTCACTATGGCGCTGCCGACGCAGGAGCATTTCGTGCCTGTCATCGTCTCGGCCGGTGCGGCGGCCGACGACTCGCCAGCCGTGACGTTTCCGATCACCGGGTTCTGGTTCGGGTCTTTCACCCGCCGCTCCGTGCAGTTCGGCTGAGGCCGGGCGCGGCTACACCGTCTCGGAGAGCATCGACGATCGCCGCGTCCGCGCCCGTTTTCGGGAGAGCAATATGCCGAACACCAGCGCGCTGGCGAGAAAGCCGAGGGCGGCGAAGAGGAACATGTAAGGCCGCCACGCATCGACGGCGGAAACTCCAGCGCGCGCGCTGCGCACCAACAGCGCGAGCTTGCTGGGCGAAAAGGTGATGCCGAAGAGATAGCCGGCGAGCCGCATGTCCGGCGCCAGCACGGCCACGAGGTTCGGATGCTCGAAGTCGCCGTTGCCGATCGTGATGCTGCGGAAGTCCAAGGCCTGCAAAGTCCGCTCCAACGCTTGCGGATCGCCGGCCCTTAGCGTCAGCCAAGCGGGCGGCAGCTGCAGGCGAGCGCGAAATGCGCGCAAGCCATCCGCCGTTTCGTTTGGATCGAAGGAGAAGCTGAGGACGCGATATTCCGACGGCGTCAATCCCGACTGCTCGAGCGCCCGCCGCAGATTGGCGGTGATGGCGGGGCAGGTGCCCGGGCACCGCGTGTACATCGGACTGATGATCCATGGCCGCGGATCACGCTCCAGCTCCGGCAGCGACGCGGAAAGCTCACGGCCGTTCTCGTCGACGAATCCATCGAATCGAATCAGGTTGCCGACCGTGCGCGACGGATCGGGTGGCAGCAAGGTTTGGCCTGCGGTCGTGGGCGCGAAATACAGCAACGCCAGCAGTGCCAGGCCGCTGCGCGCAACCCAGCATCTACGGGTGCACGGGGACTGGGCTCGACGGTTCATAGGCCGCGGCACCCTGCGTCGGGCCGGTGACGATCTCGTACAGCGGCGGAACGTAGGCGATGAGCAGCAATACGATCGCCGCGACAACCCATGGCCGGAAATTCAGAGCGACGCGGCTGCTGCCGTCGTGGTAGGCCTCGGCGGTCGGCAGCGCCAGCGCCGGTGCATGCTCCGTGCTCCCGAGCAGCGTGGCGAAGAAGATGATGAAATAGAGCGCCATCGCTATCGTCATGATGATTCCGCCGATCGCCCCGAGCTGCGACCAGACCTGCCAACCCGCATGGTAGATGGGCGAGCCGGGATTGGCGTAGGTCAGACCGAGGTTCGTTCGCCGCGGCTCGCCCAGCAAACCGGCGACGGAGAGGCCGATCGAAAACACGAAGATGCCCGCGGTCCACAGGTACGGGACCCAGAGATTGAGCCTCGGAAAGCGCAGGCGTTTGCCGGTGAGCTGCGCGACCAGAAACAACGACATGCCGAGGAAGCTCAGGAACACTGGGCCGCCGACGGTGGTGTGGAAATGGCCGGGAATCCACGCCGTGTTGTGGACCACGTTGTTCATGGTCACCGAGGCGTTGATGATGCCGGTGATGCCGCCGAACACGAACAGCACGAGGCCCGCGAAGAAGTAAGCGAAGAGGTAGCGGTCCTGGTCGAAGTACGGGAGGTGCCGCCACCAGGCAAACAAGCCGCGCCCGCCGCGCCGGCGGGCGGCGTATTCGAGCGATGCGGCGAGCGTGAACGCCGTGATGAAGCTGGGCACCGCCACCATGAACGTCAACGCCCCGTGCAGCCACTTGTAGCTCGCCGAAATGCCAGGATCGGCGAATTGATGATGCAGGCCGACGGGACAGGAAAGCACAATGAACAGCATGAACACCAGGCGACCCGCGTCATCCGAGTAAAGCTTTCCACCAGCCAGCTTCGGCAACATTACATAGAACATCACGTACGCCGGCAGCAGCCAGAAGTAGACGAGCGGATGACCGAAGAACCAGAAGAGCGTCCGCGCCAGCACGACGTTGACGGTCGCGGTCCAACCCAACGACCACGGAAGCAGCAAGACGAGCACTTCGAAGGCGAGCGGCAGCGTCGCCATCAGCCAGACGGTGAAGGTGCTGAGGATACCGACCACGCCGATCGGCGTCTTCTGCCCCGGATGCATGCGACGCCAGCGCACATAGGCAGGGATCCACTGGAAGAACGGAACCCACGACCCAACCACCAGCAGCGCCGCGCCGATGTAGAAGAGCGGACTAGCACGCAGCGGCGGGTAGAAGGTGTACAGCACCGAAGCGGAACCCGTGAGCATGGCCCACGCGGCCATGAGGGTACCGACGAGCATGAGACCGAACGCCAGCCACGTGCCCCGCGCATCGAAGCTGCAGCGCAGGTAGTAGGCGACGATCACGTAGCCGAACGCCACCTCGAAAAAGGTGGTGAACACCAGCGCGTTGATGACGCCGTGCAGCGTCAGCCCCTGGTAGTACTCGAGCCCGAGGAAGGCGTTCGACTGGATGATGCCGGCGCGGTACAGCACCTGCAGCAGGCCGTGATAGATCCCGAGCACCAGGAGCACCGTCGGGATGATGATGAGCAGCAGCACCACCGTGCGGTGCGTGGCATCGAGGGAGAAAGATTCTTCGCGTGTCGTCGGTTGCATGGATGCCTCGTCGGTCGAGCCTGAGCGCGTCAAGAGAGCGTCTTCAGATACGCCACCAGCGCCTTCACGTCGGCGTCGCTCAGCGGCAGCAGGGGCATGAGCGGCTGGAAGCCCGCAACAACCTCGGCATTGGGATCGCGAATGGATCGTTCGAGATAGGCATCGTCGGCGGTGATCTTGCGCTCGGTCGTCAGCTCCACCTCGCGGCCGAAGATGCCTTTGACGGTCGGACCGACCCCCGGGGAGCCGTCGGTCGTGTGACAGGCCGGGCAGCCGTTGGCTTCGAAGAGCCGCTGGCCGAGTTGCGCCGAGGCGAGCGCGCTGGCGGCTATGGGCGGCGGGGCCCACGGCGCGACCACGGCGCCCTTGGCGATGACGATCTTTCCCATCATGTTTTGGTGGCCGACACCGCAGTACTCGTGACAGATCACATCATACTGGCCCTCTTTATCGAAGCGGGCGCTCACCGCATTCACCGTGCCCGGCACGGCCATGAGGTTGACGTTGGTATGCTCGATGTACATGCCGTGGGTCACGTCGAGGGCGCTGAGGTAGAAGTCGACCTCGGCGCCCGGCGGCAGGCGCACCTCCGGCGGATCGAAGGCCCACATCTTCGCCACCATGTGCACCTCGTAATGGTTGTTACCCTTGTCGATGACCTTCCCTTCTTTGAACGGCGCAACGTCGGTGACGCAGGTCGGCACGGAAATGTTCAGCCCGGCAGCGGAGTATACCAGTGCCGCGAAGAACACGACCATCAAGACTCCGGCGAGGACGAGTGCGGTGCGTTCGGCGCGATCCATCGCAACGCTCCTTGCCTCAGCCGCGATGCGCCATGAGCAGGTACAGCGCCGCCCAAAAGCCGACGTAGAAGATGATCATCGCAACGAAGGAGGCGATGGCGCCGCTGGGGAAGAAGGACTCGGGTTCACGTTGCTCCGACATGGCAGTGGCCTCCTGCCTGTTACATTGGACCCGCGAAGAACGCGGGTTGCCTTTCACGCCTTCACTGCGCCGCCCTTGTAGCCCGTTCGGGACGATTTTTCCATCGGGTCGCTCGCCACTCGGCAATGGGACTGTCGATTTTCCCGCAAACAGTGCTTCGACAAGCTCAGCACGAGCGGTTGAGTATTCGATTTCGAAGAATAGTTCCGCTCACCCTGAGACCCCGACCCGTGCGGCACGGGTATGTTGGGCCAATGAACCCCGCCGCGCCGCCAGGGAATGGAATTCCC
>Ga0209415_10003389_pt1 | contig 29645 bp, 26 predicted proteins | sample PeaSoiSIISIP2007_FD_187696 | JGI IMG/M metagenome (GOLD analysis project Ga0209415, IMG submission 187696) | Peat soil microbial communities from Weissenstadt, Germany - SII-SIP-2007 (SPAdes) (version 2) | ecosystem: Environmental > Terrestrial > Soil > Wetlands > Peat | place: Germany...
ACTCGGGCTCGAACTTCGCGTTTGCAAACCCCTGGTGTCGGTGCGACGGTGAATCAGAATTGAAAATGGAAATCCCGTTTAATCGTGATAGCGGTACGATGCGCGGACAACGTCGGATCTGGGGCGGGCGATCCCAGGTGCGTACGGTGCTCTATATGTGTACGGTGGTAGCGTTACGTCGCAATCCGGCGATCCACGCCTTCTATCAACGTCTTCGCGCCGCAGGAAAACCCGGGCACGTTGCGGTAGTCGCGTGCATGCATAAGTTGGTCATGATCCTCAATGCGATGCTTCATCAGGAAACGGGTTGGCGGCCACCGTTGCCGGTAAATCAGATTCTTTAAAATAAGCACTTTTCCCGGCGGCCTCTCAATCGAATCTGGAGGCCGCCGGGGAAAGTGCGGGATGGATCTGTTTCAACACTCGAAGACCAGAAGGCGTTGCCCTTGCAGGCCGACGGCCGGAATACTTCTCCGGCCTAGGACTGCGGCAACGCCGCTAACACTTGACTACTGAGACGGTTGCTCCCCCTGATCAGATCGCTCCGGGTGGGTCAGTTTTACTTCGGCGATCCGAGTTTAAAGGTTTCAGACTTCCCATTGGGTAAAGTGCGGTGAGATCCGCGCGGCTGCGATGCAGCCGAGAAAACTTTTGCTTCACGGATTGCGCGCAGCCACCTCTCATCGTCGCAGATTGACTGGCGCCTTCACGCTTCATACATCAATGTCCATCGCAGACGTTGAGCGCGGCTCGACCGAGGCGCAATCTTAGTCGTTCGCGCTGACGCGAGCGGCGCGCATACGGAGCGATGACGGAAATAAACCAGAGAGCAAAGCCGGGGCGGCGCGGGTGGGCCGCAAGATGAGGGTCGCGATCGTCGCCGCGGAACTCGGACCCTATGCGAAAGCGGGCGGCCTGGCCGACGTAATCGGCGCGCTACCGCAGGCGCTGGTGAGGCAGGGCGTCGAGACCAGCGTGATCGTACCGGGCTATCGCGCGTTGATCGAAAACCTCTCGACCACGGTGGCCGCCGACGGGCTCGCGATCACGACGGGCGGGGCGCGCGAGCCCTATCGGATACTGCGAGCGGACGGCGCCGGCGGTGTGGCGATTTACCTAATCGAACATGCGGGCTTTTTCGACCGCGCCGGAATCTATGGCGAGCGCGAAGCTTATCCCGACAATAACCGCCGCTATATCTTTTTCGGACGCGCCGCCGCGAGTGCCGCGGAATTAATTCGGCCCGACGTGCTGCATGCCCACGATTGGCACGCGGCGACGACGACGATCGCGGTTCGCGCCGACGCCCGGTTGCGCGCGAGCTTCGCCGCTACGCGGTCGGTCTTCACGATCCATAACGTGGCGTACCAGGGAGTTGTCGCGCCGGCCGAATTTCCGCTGCTCGGAATCGATCCGTCGTGGTTCACCGTCGAATACCTGGAGTTCTGGGGCAGCGCCAATCTGATGAAGGGCGCGATCGTAATGGCCGACGGCGTTTCCACCGTGAGCCCGACGTACGCTTATGAAATCGCGCACGATCCGACGCTCGGGTTCGGGCTCGACGACGTGCTGCGCGCCAAGGGCGATCGCTTCGTCGGGATTCTCAATGGCGCGGAATACGGCGAATGGGACCCCACTCGCGACCGCTTGATTCCAAAGCCCTACTCGCCGCGCGATCGCGCGAACAAAAAACTCTGCCTGGATGTGTTGCGTGAGAATTTGAAACTGCCGCATCCGCCGAAATCGCAACCGATGCCGATGATCGGGATGGTCACGCGGATGACCGCGCAAAAGGGCCTCGACATTCTGGCCGAAGCGCTCGACGCGATCATGGCGCTCGGCGTCCAACTGGTGATGTTGTCGAGCGGTGACCCGGCGCTCGAGCGGATTTTTCTCGACGCCGAGCGGCGCTACCCGGAGAGCATGCGAGTGATGCTCGGCTTCGACGACGCGATGGCACATCGGATTCAGGCCGCGGCGAACATCTTCCTGATGCCGTCGCAGTTCGAGCCGTGCGGACTCACGCAGATGTACGCGCTCAAGTACGGCACGGTGCCGGTAGTGCGGGCGACCGGCGGGTTGCGCGACACGATCACGGAGTTCGACCCGAAAACGATGGCTGGCAACGGCTTCCTCTTCACGCCGTACACGGCCGAGGCGCTGACCGGTGCGCTCGAGCGAGCGATCGCGGTTTACCGCCGGCCGAATCAATGGAGCCGGCTGATGGGTAATTGTTTCAAGTCGGAATTTTCGTGGGATCGCGCGGCAGGCGAATACGTTGAGTGGTTCGAACGGCTGCGCGGGAGTGGGTGATGGCGACGATAACGGCGACGAAGGAAATCCATTACGTGTACGCCGACGGCTCATGCCTCGGAAATCCGGGGCCGGGCGGATGGGCAGCAGTGATCGTCAAGCCGGGCGGGGTTTCCAACACGATTTTCGGGGGCGACCCCGCGACCACTAATAATCGGATGGAGTTGACCGCAGCGATCGAGGGCCTGCGGATTATCCCGACCGGCACTCGCGTGGTCCTGCGCAGCGACAGCCAGTACGTGGTCAAGACGATGACGCTCGGCTGGAAGCGCAAGTTGAATGTGGACCTGTGGGAAAAGCTCGACCATGAAGTCGAGCAGCGGCAGGTGCGTTTCGAATGGGTGGAAGGACACGCGGGCGACCCGCTGAACGAGGAGGCGGACCGCTACGCGCGCAACGCAGCCGCGACCGCGGCGAAGAGCGGCCGGGTGCATTACCATGGCCTGCCGATCGTCGATGACGCGCGCAAGCCGCCGACGGCGGAGGATTACGGCGCGGACAACAACGTCGTGCGCGAGTTACGTCCGCTGCTCGCGGCCGACGAAACGGTGCGCCGTTGCGTCAGCTGCGGGCGGGCGTTCGTGGGGCCCAAGGGTGACGCTGCGCCATATTGCGGGTTGGCGTCGTGCCAGCTCAAGTCGCGACGCGCAGCGGTATCGCATACCCGCGATCGCAAGGCCGAATCTTAGACTCCGCAAAGCCGATTCTTAGACTCTTAGATGCGGACGCTGCGCTGGAACATCACGTCATTCGGTTTTCGGCGGGGTGACGCTTCTCATTTCGCGCGCCGACGTACTGCCTGAACTCGCACCGCCCGCGCCGTTGCCGCTGCCGCCGTCGGCGTGCCGTATGACGTTCATCGCGGTCGCGACCATCCCGGCGATATCAGACATATTCGACGGCAGGATGAGTGTGTTGGTCTCTTTGGCGAGATTGCCGAACTGGGCAATGTAATCGTTGGCGACGCGAAACTGCACCGCCTCGAAACCGCCCGGGCTCTGAATCGCTTCGGCCACCGCGCGAATGCCCTCCGCGGTCGCGAGCGCTACGGCACGAATCCCCGCAGCCTTGCCCTCGGCCTCCTTGATGAGCTGCTGCTTCTCGCCCTCGGCGCGGTTGATGAGCGACTGCTGCACGCCCTCGGACTGGTTGATCGCGGCGGAGCGCTCACCTTCAGATTGCAATACGGCGGCCCGCTTTTCACGCTCGGCGCGCATCTGCTTTTCCATCGCTTCGAGGATATCGGTGGGCGGTCGAATGGTCTTGATTTCGTAGCGCAACACCTTCACGCCCCACGCCTCGGAGGCCTTGTCGATTTCCTCGACGATGTTCGCGTTGATGTGCGCGCGTTCCTCGAATGTATGGTCGAGTTCGATCTTGCCGATTTCGCTGCGCAGCGTGGTCTGCGCGAGTTGCTCGATCGCGAACTTCAGATTCGAGATGCCGTAAGTGGCGCGTTCGGCGTCGATGATTTTGTAATAGAGGATGCCGTCCACGTGGACCATCACGTTGTCCTTGGTGATGCAGTCCTGCTCCGCGATGGTAACGGCGGCCTCGCGCAAATCGAGCGTCGCGCGCACCGAATCGACGAATGGCACGAGGATTTGCAGGCCGCCGAAGACGGCGCGATCGAAGCGGCCGAGGCGCTCGATGATCAATGCGGTCTGCTGCCCGACCACGCGCACCGTCGAGAACATTGCATAGACGACCAGCAGGCCGACCAAGCCGCCAACCGCGAGTTCAAGGATTTGTGAAACCGCCATCGTCACATCACTCCGCTTTGAGCCAGATGGTCAGTCCTTCGACCCGTTCGACGCGGCAGCGCTGACCCTTGCGCAGCCCGACGCCTTCACCGTTGCGCGCGCTCCAGCTCGAACCGCGCAATTCGGCACGGCCGACGGCATTGGCAGGCAGGTCATCGTCGGGCGTCGCGACTTCGCCGATGAGGTATTGGAAATCGGCGTCGCGGCCGCGATGTGCCTGGAAGCGTCCGAGCAGCGGCTTGCGCACTGCGAGCAGGATGATCACCGAGAGTCCGGCGAAGACGATCCATTGGGACCAGTGCGGAGGGCCGCCGGTGACCATGGTGATCGCCGCGACGATGAAGGCGCTCGCGCCGACGCAGAACAGCGAGAAGTCGTGCGTAAAGTGGACCTCAATCGCGATACAGGCAATTCCGAGGATTATCCAAGCCCACCAAGCCATTGTTCAGCTCTTCGTCGCGCTTATGATTACTCGATCGTCTCGCAAGGCCCGCCTGAGTGTCAATATATCATCAGGATGGGGACGCGGGCCCTGTTTAAAGTGTTCGCTTGAGCGCGAAGCCGGCAACCACGAGCATCAACGCGGTAAAGATGACGAGAAAGGCGAGATCGCTCGAGACCGCGGCGAAATTGGCGCCCTTAAAGAGTATCGACTTTAGGGCACTGACGGCGTGCGTCTCGGGATTGTACTCGGCGAAGACGCGCAGCCACGTCGGGAAACTTTCGATCGGGTAAATCGCGCCGCTGGGAAAGAAGAGAATCACGTTGAGGAATCCCGCCGAGGCGCCGACCACGCGCGGATTGTTCGCGCGCGCCAGCAGCGCAAAGGTCATCGCCAAGATGCCGGTGGCGCCGATCACGATTATCCCCATCAGCATCAGAAAGGCCGGGAGACCGCCGACGATGGTGCCGCCGGTGATGAGCAAGCCGACCACCAGCACTATGATCGCGGCGCCACTGGTCGCGAGCACGCTACTGCCGAGGATGCCGGCGGCAAGGTTCCAGCGCGAGATTGGCGTGACCAGGAATGCCTCCGTGACGCCCATGAAGCGATCCATCACCCAGTTGAAAACACCGGAGGTCAGCGAGCCCATAAAGAGCGCCATCACGATGACGCCCGGAATCAACGATCGATCGTAGTCGACGGTGACGAAGAGGTTGCTCGGGCGCAGTACGATCAGGTTGAGCTTGGGCTCGCGGGCGGTGACGAAGCCGTCGCGCAGAGTTCCCACCGCCTGGCTGATGATTCCTTCGAGGGTGGCCGCGCTAATCGTATCGACGTTATCGCTGAAGAGGCCGATTTCGCCGACGCGGCCTTCGGCAATGTTGTGGCTGAAGTCGGCCGGGATGATGAGTGCGGCCTTGAAGCGCCCGTCGCGCACCGCATCGATCGCGCTGTCGGGATCGTGTGCGTAGGTCACGACGATGGTCTTGGGACCGGCTGCGACCGCCTGCATCTTCTCCATCATGCGCAAGCCGTACGGACCGTTGTCCAGGCCCACGATCACGACCGGTAAATTTTTGAGTACGCCCTGGAAGGAGTTGCCGAAAATGATGAGGTAGATTATCGGCAGCATCACGCTGGTCACGATGGTCAACGGATTGCGCGAAAGCCTGATCAAATCGCGCCGCATCACTGCCCAGGATTTCTTCATCACGGACCTCCTGTGCAATTAGCGCCCCGGCGGGCGCGGCATTCCGAAGGTCAGATCGAAAAAGCCGCCCTTGCGTGCGGGCTCGTCACGCAAACGCTTCCCGGTAAAACGCAGGAAGACGTCCTCGAGCGAAATGCGTTCGAGTCGAATCGATGAGACCTCCGCCCCGGCCTCGTCGAGTTGCCCGATTAGCCTCGGCATGGCGTGCGCGCCGTCGTCGAGCGAAATGATAATCGCGCCGCGCTCGTCCACCGACGCGTCATGAACATTGGGCTGGGTGCGAATCACCGCGAGCGCCTTTTCGACATCACCCTTGATCTCGAGCTCGATGCGATCGGCGCCCTTGACCATCGTCTTGAGCTCTGCCGGCGAGCCGATCGCGATGATTTTGCCGCCGTCCACGATCGCGATTCGATCGCAAAGGATCTCGGCTTCCTCCATGTAGTGCGTGGTCAGCGAGATAGTGAGGCCGGTCTCCGTGCGGAGGCGCTCGATCATGTCCCAGACCACCCGGCGGCTTTGCGGGTCGAGCCCGATGGTCGGCTCGTCGAGAAACAGCACCTGCGGCGAGTGGATCAGTCCGCGCGCGATTTCGAGGCGGCGGCGCATCCCGCCGGAGTAGGTCGCCACGAGGTCATTGGCGCGCTCTTTGAGGCCGACCAGTTCAAGCAGTTCGAACCCGCGCTCGCGCCGGACGCGACGGCTCAAGCCATAGTACGCGCCGTAAATATCGACGTTCTCCCAGCCAGTCAGGTCGAGGTCGGAAGTCAACGCCTGCGGGATCACGCCGATCAGTTCACGCACGCGCCCCGCTGCGTGCGTCACATCCTCGCCGGCCACGAACGCCTCGCCCGAGGTTGGCCGGATGAGCGTCGTGATCATTCGCGTGAGCGTGGTCTTGCCAGCACCATTGGGTCCGAGCAGGCCGAACAGTTCGCCGCGAGGGACCTCGAAGCTGACGTGGTCCACCGCCGTAAAGGAGCCGAACTGCTTGGTCAGCTCACGGGCCTGGATTGCTGGTGAGTTGGGTTCCATTGCGCCGCGAAAAGGTGACCTCGGCGGTCATGCCGGGTTTGAGATCGTTGCCCGCCTGCAGAACGCGAACCTTGACATAGAAGGTACGGATGTCCTGGCGTCCACGACGAACGTCGCGTTCGGTCGCGAATTGACCCTCCTGCCCAATCGCCATCACCCGGCCCGTATAGATTTGCGGCGGATGGGTGGTCAGCGCAACTTGCGCCGGATCGCCGACGCGGATCGAACCGAGGTCGGTCTCCTCAACATCGACGCGCGCCCAAATCGTTGACATGTCGTCCACCGTCAGAATTGGCGTGCCCGGCGTGACCCACTCCCCTACCTCGAGCGCCTTGTTGACGACGATTCCCGAAATCGGCGATTTGATCACGGTGTCGGCAAGCTGGTCGCGATAGAATTGAGCACTCGCCTGATCGGAAACGACTGTCGCACGGGCGCGTTCCACCCGTGCGACGCTGTCGTCGCGGGCCTGGGCAGAGATGACCTGACGGCGGAACAGTTCGCGATCGCGCGCAACGGTAAGCTCGGCGTCCGTGAGATCGGCGAGCGCGTTTTGCAAATCACCTTGCGCTTTGGCCAATTGGTTGCGCACATCGACGTCCTCGATTCGACACACGACCTGGTCGCGCTGGACGTGATCGCCTTCGAGCAGATTGAGTTGCGTGATCCGGCCGGCAATGCGGCTCGTGATATTGACCTCGGGCGCTTCGATGATGCCGACGGTCTGTATCGTATTCACATCCGCCCGCGGCCACAGGTACTTGCCGCCGAGATAATAAAAGGCGAACGCGGCGATCGCGAGCACGCCCAGCGTGACGATGCGGCGTTTCATCGCGCGCGCGAAATCCCCGCGCGGGCGGGCCGCGATCTCACCATAGGTTAGGCATGACGGCGTCGGTCTTGCGCATGTAGGCGGCGTATTCGTCGCCGTGTATCGCCAGCATCTCGGCCTCCTCCTCCTTGATGCGCCGGCTCAACGCCCATACGCCTACCACCACCACGGCGACCATCGTGATCGGCGCGGCGTACTCGAAGGGCCACGCCAGCATCACGAGGAATTCTCCCAGATAGATCGGATGGCGAGTGAAGCGGTAGAAGCCGTTGGAGACCAAGGGACGAGGACCATCCGCAGCCTCTCCGGTGGAGTAAAATCCGAGCTGGACGCGCGCGCCCAGAACGAGCCAAAGCCCGATTAGCTCGATCAGAATACCGAGGCCGGCAAGCCAATGGGGCGCATCGCCGGCGTAATACGATCGCTCCAGCGGCGCCGCCGCGAACGCTGCCAGCACCGGCAATTCGTTCATCACGCGCCGCGCGAAATGCGCAGGATCGGTCCCGAGCATCGACCCTTCACGCACCAGCAGATCGGCGATTCGAAACGCTGCGTATGCGATTAGATAGGCGTAAACATAGCGATGCAGGCCCAGGTACTCGCTCATGCCGAGGCCGATCGCGACCGCCCCAACGATCGCGAGCAGGAAAATGATCGTCTCCGCGATGCGGGTCGAAAGATCGCGCCGCGCCACAACGGCGATGCGATCGCTATTCGCCGGCGCGGCCAACGCCGCATCCAGGGAACCGGTGCCCGCCTTCAACGAACCAGTCGATCGTCGCGGCGCGCCGGCAGTAGGATCGAGAGTTTCTTCATGGGCCATGCAAAATTCTCACAGATACGATTCAGGAATCAAAGTCGATTCCAATGCCACAACCGTTGATCATTACTTATGAAGTAGCAGATTCAGCCAGGCGTTCGAGGCTCTGACGCGCGCCGAGGACGACAATCAGATCGCCGTCCGCTATCACCGTCTGCTCGTCAGGAACTATCGAAATGGGATCTCCGCCGCGCTTGAGGCCGACCACCCGCAGGCGCGCATTGGCGCGTTCAATGGACGAAATGGTTTGGCCGATCAGCGGGCTGTTCGCCGCCACCTTCACCTCCTCCAGGCTCATATCGTCGCCACGGCCCGGCATCACCAATGTCAGGAAATCGACGACAGACGGGCGTGCGATCGCCGCGGCAATCCGAAAGGCACTGAACTGATATGACGAGATCGCGCGGTCGGCGCCGGCCAGCTTCAGATGACGCACGCCGGCCTCGGTCTCGGCGCGCGCGTGGATGCGAATAGTGGGATTCTTTCCTCGCGCCGAAAGGCTGACGAATACGTTATCCGGATCGGACGCCGTTGCCACTACGATATCGCTCGCGCTAGCGATACCCGCGGCTTCGAGCACACCCTCGTCGAGCGCGGAACCGATGATGTAGAAAAGCCCGCTGCGGACCAGTTCCGGCTCGATCGCGGGGTTGGCTTCGATCACGACCACGGTATGGCGGTCAGTTTTGAGCTCATCGGCAACTATCCTGCCGAAACGTCCGTAGCCGCACAGGATCACGTGGCCTTCGAGATGCTGGATCTTTCGGTTCATCGTGCTCTTCCCGACGAATTCCCTGAACTGGCCGCTCACCACGACCTCGGTGATTGCAGCGAAGACGTAGTAGGCGGTGCCGACGCCGACAAAGATGATCACGATCGTGAAGAGGCGTCCCGCCGTATCGAGCGGTTTCACCTCTTCGTACCCGACGGTCGTGATCGTGATCACCGTCATGTAGAGCGCGTCGAGGAACGACATCCGCTCGATCAGCATGTAACCGGCGCTGCCCGCCAACGTCAGCACCAACACGATCGCGAGGCCGAGACCGACGCGGCGGCCCGGATTCATCGGCCACGCTCCGACACGCGCGCCTGCCGTTCCGTAGCGCAGCGCATCGTCTCAACCGTCGAACCTGGCTTCGACGGTACGCGACTATTCGAGACGCGCTTCAAGCCAGCGCTCGGCGTCAAGCGCCGCCATGCATCCGGTGCCCGCCGCTGTAACCGCCTGCCGATAAACATGGTCGGCCACGTCTCCCGCGGCGAAGACGCCCTCGATGTTGGTGTAGGTCGAGCCAGGACGCACCAGCAGATAGCCGAGTTCGTCCATGTCGAGCTGGCCATGAAAGATCGAGGTGTTCGGCTGATGGCCGATCGCCATGAAGACCCCGTCGGTGCGAAAGTCGGTATGCTCACCGGTGACAGGATTCTTCAGGCGCACGCCGGTGACTCCGGTGGCCGGCTCACCGAATATTTCATCGACCGCGGCATCCCAGACAAAACCGATCTTCGGGTTCCTCTGTGCGCGCTCCTGCATGATCTTCGAGGCGCGCAAGGTGTCGCGGCGATGGACAATCGTCACCCGGCTGCAAAACCGCGTCAGGAACGTCGCCTCTTCCATCGCAGTATCGCCGCCGCCGACTACGACTACTTCCTTGTCCTTGAAAAACGCGCCATCGCAGGTCGCACAGGCGCTCACCCCATAGCCCATCAAGCGCTTCTCGGATTCGATTCCCAGCAGCTTCGCGGAGGCGCCGGTGGCCACGATCAAGGCTTCGGCCATGACCATGACGCCATCGACCGCGAGCTCAAACGGATATTTCAAGAGATCGACTGCGGTCACCGCCCCGGTCAAAAATCGCGTCCCGAACCGCTCCGCCTGGCGCCGGAAAACGTCCATCATTTCGGGGCCCTGTATGCCATGTTCGAAGCCGGGGTAATTTTCGACCTCGGTCGTGATGGTGAGCTGGCCGCCGGGCTCATGGCCCTCTATCAGGAGCGGCGTCAGATTGGCGCGCGCCGAATAGAGCGCCGCAGTCAGGCCGGCAGGGCCCGACCCGAGAATCACGAGGCGATTGACGAGATTGTTCGATTCATCTGACATAGGGCCTTTTGCGTGAGATTCAATTTGGTCGCATCGGTCTTACGACAGCTTTATTTTACACTGCCGGCGAGTCAGCATAAGCTCTTATCCACTACCCCCGGCCATCGCAACATGACACGCAAAAAACCCAGTTCGGAGCCCGTGCCCCGCGGCGCGCAACTGACCCATCTGGATTCCAACGGCCGCGTCCGCATGGTGGATGTCGGCGAAAAGCCGGTCACGCGGCGTGAGGCGATCGCGCGCGGCACGGTGCGGATGGCCTCCGCGACGCTCGACGCGATCGTCGGTGGAACGTTAAAAAAAGGCGAGGCGCTGGCAGCGGCGCGTATCGCGGGCATCATGGCGGCCAAGCGCACCCACGAGCTTATCCCGCTGTGCCATCAGATACCGCTCGAAGTGGTTGAGGTCGATTTTCAGCCCGACCCGAAAAGTTCGGCCTTGCAGATCCAGTCGCGCGCGGTGACCAGCGGGCGCACCGGAGTCGAGATGGAGGCGCTGATCGCGGTGAGTGCAGCGGCGTTAACGATTTACGATATGGCCAAGGCGATCGATCGCGCGATGACAATCGAGGCGATTCGACTGGTGCGCAAAAGCGGCGGCCGCAGCGGCGATTTTGTGCGGGAAGGCGAACCCGAATGGCGCTAGCCGCGGAAGCCCGCCAACTTGGGCTCACGATCGAGTTCCGCTGTCCCACGTTCACGAAGACTTGCGCGATGCGGATTGCCAGCCGTCTCGGGCTCACCAGACGCTCTTGATGACGATTGCGGGACGCATCTATCTGAAGGCGGGGCGCGACGGTCCGGTGCGCGGCGGCAATCCGTGGATCTTTTCGCAGGCGATCGGGCGCGTCGAACCGGCCGCGATGCAAGCCGGCGATTGGGTCGAGGTGCTGGACGCCGGTGGCGATAGCGTCGGTCTTGGCTACTACAATCCGGCGACGACGATCGCGGTGCGGATGCTCTCGTTCGACGCCCCGCGTCGCGTCGAAGTTGTCGAGCACGGTCATCGCTTTCACGCCGGTTCGCCCGCAGCGCTGAAGCCCGGCGACATTATCCGTCATCGGATCAGCCGCGCCTTCGCCTTGCGGCAGCGTATCATCCGCGGCGACACCGATTGCTACCGCCTCATCAATGGCGACGGCGACGGCCTCTCGGGCGTGGTCGTCGATCGCTATGGCAGCATGCTCGTGGTGCAATTGCTGACGGCCGGGGCGGATCGCATGCGTGGTGAAATCGTCGCCGCGCTTAACGAGGTCGTCGCGCCACGATCGATCGTCGAACGCAGTCACGGCGCGGTGCGCAAGCAGGAAGGGCTGGACGATCATGCGGCATTGCTGGCCGGCGCGCCGCCCGGCGAGACGATCGCGGTCGAGCATGGCATCCGCCTCGCGATCGATTTCGATCGCGGGCAGAAGACCGGCGCGTTCCTCGATCAGCGTGACAATCGCGCGATGGTCCGCGACCTGGCGCGCGGGTCGCGCGTGCTCGACGCTTATTGCTATGGGGGCGGCTTCACCTTGGCGGCGCTGGCGGGCGACGCTCGCGCAGTTGTCGCGATCGACTCCTCGGAGCGCGCGCTCACGATGGCGCGCCGCAATCTCGAACTCAACGGCTATCGCATCAACGGCAATCGGGGAGACCGGGTTGAACTCGTTCACGGCGACGTGATGCGCTACCTCGCCGACTTCGCCGAGGTCGATACGGCCAAGCGCTTCGACGTCGACTTCGCCGACACCAACGCGGCCAAGCGCTTCGACGTGATCGTGATCGATCCGCCGCCGCTGGCGCGCAGCATCAAGGATGTCGCGCAAGCCGCGCGTCTGTACACCGACCTCAACGCGTTTGCGATGCGGGCGTTGGCGCCGGGCGGCTATCTGGTTACGTTCAGTTGCTCGATCCATATTCGCGGAGAGGATTTCGTGCGCGCGGTGCGGATCGCGCAGACCAAATCCGGACGCAAGCTCCAGATGCTCGCACGGCTCGGTCCCGGCCCGGATCATCCGGTGCTGCTTGGCCATGCCGAGGGCGAATATCTGACCGGACTGCTGCTCGCCGATCTCCAATGAGGGTGCCGAGACTCGAAGCCGGAGGGTAAAAGCACAGCGGGAAAGCATCGGATGAGCGCATGAAATTGGGTTTGTTTGTTGTTCAATGGAGGAGCGTTGAGGGGTTGGAGGGCCAAAAAAGGCGAGCCCTGGGAATTGGGCTCTGCACCGCTGAGCGGCAAAACAAATAGTAGCATAGTCGCCGGCGGGTTCCTAATTTTTGTTCGTGCAGGGGAGCGGTGGCGACTGTGCTTGCCTGCGCAACAACTTGCGGGGGTGGGGGCGATGAAGCTTGAACGGCTCGACCATTTTGGAATTGAGGTCGCAGACCTGGCGCGCGCCGAGCGCTTTTATACCGAAGTGCTCGGGCTCGGCGTCGTTGCCCATCTGGGCGATCAGACGTTGCTGCAATGCGGCGATCAGAACCTCGCGCTCTTCCAAGTGCCGCGCGAAGCACTTTCAGCGGGCGAGCGGCGGGAGCGCATCGGACACCCGCTGGGCAGAGGGCATCATGCGTTTCGCGTCAGCCGTGCGGATTTCGAATCGGCGCGCGAACGCCTGACGGCGGCCGGGGTCGAATGCGCCAGGAATATCGACTGGGGCGATCACGATTGCCTCTATTTCCTCGATCCGGACGGCAACCTGCTGGAAATCGTGAGCTACCGCTGAAATCTGAAATGGCTTCACGATGAGTCAGGGTGAGTGATGGCGTCGGGGTTGTTGTTTGGCGCGGGAGATTCACTTAAATCGATCGGATGATCCGTGACCGCCACATCTTTGCCAAGCGCTCGGCGCTGACGATCGGATGATCCGTTACCCCCGCCGCCTCCGCGCCGGGCTCGGCGCGAGCGTTGCGATGCTGGTTTTCGGCACGCCAGCCGCGGCCAAGATGGTCCATTTCCGGGTCGATGCGGACGCCACCCAAATCGTGGCCAGCGTCGATGAACCGTTCGCGCGAATTCGCGGCGCCGCCTCCGCGAGCTTTACCGTACTCAGCGGAAAGATCGATGGGGATACGGCGAATCCGCGCACGAACGGTCACGTCGAAATCGTCTTCGATGCCAAGAGCTACCGTTCCGATAATGCGCAACGAGACATCAAGGTAATCCGCGATTCGCTCGAGGCGGCGCGCTTCCCGGTGATTACGTTCGTCAGTACGCGGATCGAGGATCTCACATGGGAGGTCCCGGGCTCCGACGCCACGGCAACGGTCATCGGGAACCTGACCATGCATGGCGTGACCCGCGAGATTCGCGTGCCGATCGACGCCATCCTCTCGCCCGACGGCAAGCTCAGCGCAGACGGTGAGGTCAGATTCGACTTCACCGACTTCGGTATCGCGCCTCCAAGCAGACTGTTCGGTGCGCTGAAGACGGGCACGGTAGCGGACATCAATTTCCGCGTGATCGCGGCGCCCGCGGATAGGCTGCCGCATTGAGGGAGAGTTGTTCAAGAACACGAAACCTTGATTTTTTCTGAAACCTCATAAGGTTTCAGACTTCCCATTTGGAAGAGTGGTTGGCGGGCGCGCTCGCGATGCGGTAACAATCGCATTGCCAAGCCGCGCGATTGCGCGAGGCGGAAGCGCTTGCGTGCGGCTTTCGCCAGGAGTGTTCAGCGTGAAATTCGGTCTTTTTTATCAGCTCCCTTGCGCCCCGGAACAATCCGAGGCCGTGCGTTATCGTGAAACCGTCGAGCAGGTAGTTCACGCCGATCAAATCGGTTTCGATGTCGCGTGGCTCGCCGAGTTACATTTCTTTCGGCCATTTTCGATTATGCCGACGCCGCTGATTATGGCCACTGCGATCGCGCAACGGACGCGGCGGATCCGGCTGCGCACGGGGGTATCGCTGCTCCCGTTTCATCATCCGCTGCGCCTGGCCGAGGAAGCGGCGACGGTCGATATCCTGAGCGACGGGCGGCTCGATCTGGGGGTGGGCCGCGGCACGATCGCGGTGCATTTCCAGGGCTTCAACGTTTCGCGCGAGGAAAGCCGCGAGCGCTTCGAGGAATCGCTCGAAATTATTCAACAGGCATGGACCACCGAATCTTTCTCGTATCACGGCAAACATTACCAGGTGCCCGAGACCGCGGTGGTGCCGAAACCGCTTCAGCGGCCACATCCGCCGCTGCGGATCGCGGCGAACAGCCCCGACACGGCGGCCTTTGCCGGGCTCAAGGGTTACGACGTGCTGGTGGCGTCGCCGATCAATCCGATGCCGGGGTTTTTCGATCACGTGCGGAGCTATCGGGAGGCGCTGACCAAGGCGGGCCATCGGGCGGAAGAGCGCGACGTAGCCGCGCTCTTTTTCACGCATAGCTCGGAGAGCGTGGCGCGCAGCCGGGCCGAGTATGAGCCGTCGATGATGCATTACTACCATACGATCGGAGAGCAGGCGCAGCGCGGCGATCGCACGCAATACGAGGGTTCGTACGCGTATCTGAAACAGGTGCGCGAGCGCGCCGCGTCGATGTCGTGGGACGTCGTGAACGACACGATGGGATTTTCGGCGCGCCCGAGCAGTGTATCGCGCGGATCGAGGAGATTTATCGCACGGCGAAAATCAATCAGCTCGTGTGCTGGTTCAATCCGGGCGGACGCGTCCCGCATCGCGACGTGCTCGCGGCGATGGAACGCTTCGCGGCGAAGGTGATTCCGGCCGTGCGCCATTTGGGCGAATAGCATACCGGAGGCGTGGCGCATGCGCCGTCTCGCGATGACGATCGCGGCCGCGATGTGGGTAATCGCAGGGGCGCCGTGGGCATGGGCGATCGATTTCTACGAGATTCAGATTTACGACACGCATACGACGCCGCCCGGCCATCTGACGCTCGAGCTGCATTCGAACACGGTCAACACGGCGACGGGCGTTGCAGCGAAGGCGGCGCTCCATCCGTACCAGATCCACGAAACGCTCGAAGCGACCTACGGCGTGCTGCAATGGCTGGAGGTCGGGCAGTATCTGGCGACGGCAAAGCTCGACGCGGGCAATTACGAATATGCGGGCTCGCGCACCAAGTGCCATTTCGGGATCCCGCAGACCTTTGACTGGCCGATCAGATTCGGCGGCAACGTCGAGCTCGATTACATGCGCTTCGCGGCGGAGGAAAATCCGTTCACGCTGGAGCTGCGGCCGATCGCGGAAACCTCGATCGGCAAGTTCACACTGGTCGGTAACTTCGCGTTTGAAGATCCGTTCAGTGGACCCGGCGCACATAAGGGATTCCAGTTTTCGCCGTCAGGAGAAATCGAGTACGAGCTATCGCGATGGGTCACGCCGGCGATCGAATATTACGGCGACATGGGCGCGATCGCGGCGCTGCCGAGCGTCCAACGGCAACAACATTTTATCGTACCGGCGGCGAACCTGAATCTGATCGATCGGCTCGAACTAAACCTGGGCGTGGGCATCGGACTGACGCGCGCCAGTAATGGAGTGTTTTTGAAATCGATCGTCGGCTGGACTTTCTAAGAAGTAGGGAGAGTAGTCGAGGAACGCGGAACCATAGCCTTTTCTGAAACCTCATAAGGTTTCAGACTTCCCATTTGGAAGATGGGCAGATCTGTATAACCGCGGCTGCGATGCAGTCCAGGAGCTCCTTTAAATTCAAGACGACAAATGATCGCCTCGGGCTCGAACCAATGACTGAACAATGGCGCGCAGAGATTAACGCACGGCCTCGGTCGGACAGTTTCGACGGAAAAGTTTAGGTTTGATTGCTTAGGGTTTTCTCGACCGCTTAGCGGCCGCGGGCGTGAGGATCTACCGCCACTTAGCCAAAGGGAAGTCTGAAACCTTATGAGGTTTCAGAAAAAATAAGGTTTTGAGTTCCTCTACAGCTCCGCTTGCGGGCCGCGGCTGCGCTGCCGGCCGTCAGGCGGCGGCGGTGGACTGCACGAGTTCGAACGCGCCCGCCTCGATCGATTCGGTCGATCGCAGGACGATCTTGATGTTGAGGCGCGCCTCGAGCACGCCGAGGTCCTTGGCGCCGATATCGTAGAGGTAGCGCGCGACGGCCGGATTGACCTTGACGACGAGCAGGTCGCTGCGCGGATGGCGCCCGGCGGCGCGATGGATACCGCGCAGGACGTCGGCGGCAAGCGTCGCCACGGATTTCACGACGCGGCGCCCATGGCAGGTCGCGCACTGCTCGGTGAGCAGCTCCTCGAGGCTTTCGCGGGTGCGCTTGCGGGTCATCTGGACGAGGCCAAGTTCCGAAATCCGCAACATCGAACTGCGCGCCTTGTCGCGCTTGAGGGCCTGCGCGAGCACGTCGGTCACGCGCTTGCGATCGGCCTCGCGCGTCATGTCAATGAAGTCAACGATGATGATGCCGCCGATGTTGCGCAGGCGGAGTTGCCGGACGACCTCGTCGGCGGCCTCGAGGTTGGTCTTCAGCACCGTCTCGTCCTGATTGCGCTTGCCGACAAAGCGGCCGGTGTTGACGTCAACCGCGCATAGCGCCTCGGCTTGATCGAAGACCAGGTAGCCGCCCGACTTCAGCCATACCTTGCGCTCGAGCGCGCGATCGATCTGCGGCTCGATATGGAAATGGTCGAAGATCGGCTCCTCGGCCTCGTACAGCGCGATGCGGGCACGCAGGCGCGGCATGTAGCTCTGCACGAATTCGACGATGCGCTCGTAGGTCTCGGGATCATCGCACCAGAGGCGATCGATGTCGCTCGAAAAGAGGTCGCGCACGACGCGCAAAGCGACGTCGAGATCGCGCGACAGCAGGGACGCCGGTGGCGTGGTCTCGCTCTGCTTGACGACCGACGACCATAGCTTGGTGAGAAACGAAACGTCGCGCTGAATCTCGCGCTTGCTCACGCCCTCGCATACGGTGCGCACGATAAAGCCGCCCTGGTCGGGGCGCAATTCGCCGACGGCGGCGCGCAGGCGTTGACGCTCCTGGGCACTTTCGATACGCCGCGAGATGCCGATGTGATTGCTGGTCGGCGTATAGACCAGATGGCGGCCGGGGAGCGAGACGAAGGAGGTCAATCGCGCGCCCTTGGTCCCCATGGGTTCCTTGGCGACTTGCACGATGATGTCCTGGCCGCGCTTGAGCACCTGCTCGATCGGCAGGCGGGTGCGGCGCTCCGGACGCCGACGACGCTGGCCACGCCGGCCACGAGCTTGCGCCGCAGGGGCAGTGCCCTCGGCCGTCGATTCTTCGGCGATCGCGATATCGAGACTCTCCTCGGCCTCGTCGAGGTCGAGGTCCTGATCGGGGAAATCCTGATCATTAATGGTCTGCGGCGAGGTGGAATCGCTGTCGGAGATCGGTTCGGTCTCGACGTCTTCTTCGCCGATAACCTCGGCCGCGGAGCCGAAGCCCTCGATGCCGGTATGGAAGTCGGAGACGTGGAGGAAGCCGGCTTTCTCAAGCCCGATATCGACGAAGGCGGCCTGCATCCCGGGGAGCACGCGGGTTACTTTGCCCTTGTAGAGATTACCTACAAGGCCCTGGCGCTCGTTGCGCTCGAGATGGAACTCGCTCAAGACGCCGTCTTCGAGCAACCCTACTCGCACTTCGAGGGTCGAGGCGTTGATTACAATTTCGCGTTTCACGGGAGTGCTTTACCGAACGGCCCGAGGATCCAAAGCAGATGATACGGAGCGAGTCCAACTTCCGCAAGGTGACATCCGGGCGGTTCTCCTCAAGCAGGGGACTGTCCGCGTGCCTTCGAGGCGGATTAAAATACCGTTACAGGCTTGACTCAGCGCCTCGGTTCCCGTTGATTGATTGACGATGCCAACGTCAGCGGACAGCTTGATGGCGCATCCAATGGGAGCGCCGCTGCTCAACAGCAAGGTACTGATTCTCAATCGTTCGTACCTGCCGGTCCACGTAACATCAGTAAAACGGGCCTTCGCGCTGCTCTACCAGGGCGTCGCGCGCGCGGTTGACGAACAATATCGCATCTTCGACTTCGAGAGCTGGCGTGAACTGACAATCGAAACGCATCATGAGCGCGTCGGGGTGATCGGCGGTTTTATCCGCGTGCCGCGGGTGCTGCTGCTGACGGCGTACGAGCGCGTGCCGAAGCGTCACGTGCGCTTCTCGCGGTTCAATATCTACGCGCGTGACAACAATACGTGCCAATACTGCGGGAAGCGCTTGCCACGCACCGAGCTGAACCTCGACCACGTCAAGCCGCGCTCGCGCGGCGGCATGTCCACCTGGGAAAACGTGGTGTGCTCGTGCCATAGCTGTAACCGGCGAAAGGGCGGGCGGACGCCCGACGAAGCGTCGATGCCGCTGATCAAGCGGCCGCTGCGACCGCAATGGACGCCGTTCAGCACCGAGATGTTCAGCCTGCGGCGTTATCGCGAGTGGATGCCGTTTCTCACAACGGTAGATACCGCCTATTGGAATACAGAACTCCTGCAGGATTAAAACGCCAGGCGAGCCTGCGAGCCGGGCTAACGAATCTGCGAGATTCGCAAAGTAACACCCCGAGGCAGCGAAATATTAGCGAAAAGCTGTCACCATAGAATCGAACCACATGAGGCTGGGTATGTGGAGTGTTGTGGCCCACGACCGGTTGGGTAAGTATTGACCCGACGCGGCGGTGGGATAATCTCGGTGGGGTTGTGCGGTGGTGGAGGCGATGGCAGCAGTATGCGTCTTAAAAGCCTTGAATTAGTCGGCTTCAAATCCTTTCTCGACGCGACCGTAATCAGCTTCAGTCCCGGCGCGACCGCGGTGGTCGGACCGAACGGCTGCGGCAAGTCGAACGTCGTCGATGCGATTCGCTGGGTACTCGGCGAGCAGGCCCCGACGCGCTTACGCGGCAAGAGCTCCGACGACCTCATCTATGCGGGTAACGATTCCAACGCTGCCGCGGGCATGGCGGAAGTCACCCTGCTGCTGGAGGCCGAGGACAGCAGTTCGCTGCCGGAACCGTACGCGGCGTTGAGTGAGGTCGCGGTCACCCGCCGCGTCTATCGGTCGGGCGATTCGGAATACCTGCTCAACCGGATTCCCTGCCGCCTCAAGGACATCACGGAATTTTTCATGGCCGCGCAGATTCATAGCCGGGGCTACGCCCTGATCGAACAAGGGCGGATCGAGGAAATAATCCAGGCCAAGCCCCACGAATTGCGCACGATGGTCGAGGAAGCCGCAGGGCTTTCGCTGTTCAAAGGGCGGCGCGAGATGAGCGAGCGCAAGCTCGAACGGGTCAAGGAAAATCTCGCGCGGGTGGACGACGTCCTGAGCGAAATCGAACGCCAGCTCAATTTCGCTCGGCGCCAGGCGAAGAAGGCGGAAGCCTACAAGCTGATTCGCGCAGAGCTGGCGGAACTCGAGCGGCTGGCGGCGGGCCGCCGGCTGATCGAGTTGCACGGGGATCTGACCGCGGAATCGGCGCGCGAGCTTGAGCTGCGCGCCGATTCCGCGGCGGCGCGCGACGCGATCGAGCGGGCGCAGGGCGGCGCGGACGAGGCGAGCGCGACGCTCGCCGTCGCGCGCGACGAGCTCGCGGCCGGGGGCCGCGAGCTCGACAATCTGCGGGCCGCGTTCGAGGAACGCGCGCGGACGCGCGCGTTCCTCGAACGGCGGCTCGGCGCGATCGCGGAGCTGGAGCCCGATTTGACGAGGCGGCTTGCCGACCTCGAAAATCGGGCAATCGCGGGACGCGCTGCACGGGCGGAGGCCGGTGCGCGCCTCGCGCGCCAGGCCACCGCCGACGACGGCGCCAGCGAAGCGGCGCTCGCGATGCTCCGCGCGGAACATGCGGCAGCCGAGCGTGCCTTGCGCGAGGACGAACGCCTGACCGAAGAACTCAAGGACGATTTGTCCGAACTGGTGCGTGAAGCCGCGGTGATCCGCGGCCGGCTCGCCGATCTCTCGGGCGAACGCTCGGACCTCGAAGCGAAGCTGGCCACAGGGTCGTCAGAAATGCCCGAGTTGGGCGCGACGTTGGGACGAACGCAAGAGGATCTGGCGATTGCCGAGTCTGCGTTGAACGCGGCGCGGGAAGATTCCGCGCGACTCGAAACGGCACGCCGGGAGACTGCCGACCGCGAGATCGAGGCGCGATCCGCGGTCGAGCATCACGCAAGCCGCCTCGGAGTCGCGCGCGCCGAATTAACCAGCGCGATGGCGCGCGCGCAACGGATCATGCCGAACGGCGCCGGCGACAAGCTGCGCGCGGTACTCGAATCGCTCAACGGCGATCGTCCGCCGGCGGACCCGGCGTTGCTGCTCGAAGTGGTGAAGGCGCCCCCCGCACTCGAGCCCGCGTTGCGCGCGGTGCTGGGCGATCAACTCGACGCGGTGATCGTGGAGTCACCCCTGTTCGCCCTGCGCGCAATTGAAATTCTCAAGCAGAACAATGGCGGACGGCTGAGTTTCATACCGGAGGCGATCGCCCCGGTCGTCATCCACGCACCGATCGAGGCGCCGGGTATCAGCGGGCGGCTGCTCGACATGGTCGAAGTCGAACCGCGCTTCGTTCCGCTGGTCGAAGCGGTGATGGGCCATGTGATGGTGGCCGAAGACTTACATTCGGCGCTGGCAGCCTCGAACCTCAATGGTATCGGCACGGTCTTCGTCACGCGCGAAGGCGACTTACTCGCGCCCGAGCGGATGATCTCCGGCGGCAGCGGCGCGCGCGCAGAGGATGGCGCATTTCTCGATTGGCATAGCGGTGCGCGGAACGTCGAAGCCGCACAGGCGGCACTGGCCGAGGCCGAAGCGCATCATGAAACGCTGACTTGCCGGCTCGAAGATGATCGCAATGCCAGTCGTGCGGCGCGCGAGTCTTTCGATGCCGCACGCAATCGCATCACGGAGGCCGAGCGGCAAGCGTCGGCCGCGCGCGCCGCGATCGCGAAGGCCGAGCAACAACTCGCGCTGGCCGACGCGAGTCATGCCAACACGACGCGCAGGCTGTCCGAACTGGCCGCCGCAGTGGTTACCGCCAACGCGCGAATGGAGGAGCTTGCGCTGCTCGAGCAGGAAGCGCGCACCCGGCTGAGCGAGGCGGCGGCAGGCTTGACCGACCGCCGCGCCGAGACCAAGCACCTCGGTGACGCGATGCTCACCGCGGGCGCGCGAGTCGAAGCGCGCAAGCGCGAACTGGCCGCGCTCGAACAGGAGTTGCGCCATCTCGGCCGCATGATCGAAGAGCTCGAAACGCAGCTAGAACAGAATCGCACGCAGCTCGAACGTTCACGGACGGAACGCGTCGAGTTCCAGCGCGAAGTTGCGAATTTGACGGCTCAGGATGAGGCCGGAGCGGTGCGCCGCCACGAACTCGAAGAGCTGGTGAGCGCGCTCGGCGAGCGTTGCACGGAACGTGAAAGCGAATTGGCGGCGGCGCGCATCGCGTTGCGCGACGCGCGCGAACGGCTCGCCACGCTGGAGCGCGAGGCGGTCGATTGCAGTCTCAAGCGCGAACGCGCGCGCACGCTGATCGAAGAGCTTGAACGCAGCTTTGTGGAAAAATTCCTCGCCGACTTCAACGCGATCGCGGCTGAGATCGACGACGCGCTGAGCGGTCGCGACGCTGCGGTGGACGAATCACGACTGGTGGAATTGCGCGCGCGTGCGGAGAAAATCGGTGAGGTTAATCTCGCCGCCGAGAGCGAGGTCAAGGAACTCGAGGAACGTGCCGGCATGCTGACCACCGAGCGCGCCGACCTGCAGGCGGCGGTCAACGATTTGACCCACACGATCCAGAAGCTCAATCGCGAAGCGCGTAAACGCTTCGCCGAGACCTTCGAAGGCGCGGCGAAGAATTTCGAGGAGCTGTTTCCGAAGCTGCTACGTGGCGGCAAAGGCCGCCTCGAATTGACCGCGGTCGACGACGTGCTCGACGCGGGTGTCAATATTCTCGTGCAGCCCGCGGGCAAGAAGGTCAAGGAGATCGGACTGCTCTCGGGCGGCGAGAAGGCGCTCTCCGCGATGGCCCTGATATTTTCGCTGTTCCTGCTCAACCCGAGCCCGTTTTGCGTTATGGACGAGGTCGATGCGCCGCTCGACGAGTTCAGTCTTGCCGCCTTCACCGGGCTGGTGCGCGAGTTGAAGCAAAGCTCGCAGTTCATCATCATCACGCACAATCAGCGCACCATGCAGAGCGCTGACCATATCCATGGCGTGACGATGGATCGCCCGGGCGTTTCGCGGATCATTTCGCTCAAGATTCCGCAAGCCGCGTAGGGTCACAGCAAGCCACCACGACTCGCGGGTGCCTTCAGGTCGCGATCCGGGCGCGCGAAAATGGCCGCGCAAAATTTCGCTGCCCCTCGTTTAAGAACCGCGCGGCGACTGTTATCCTGAAGCGCATCCGGTGACCGCACGCTCATAATTTTTGGGCTCGCAGAGCGTTTGCGAGTCTCGACTCGCGCGTCGCCACTCCTCGGGAGACTTCTGTAATCGATGTAATCGAGGCTCAATCCGGTGCCCACGCTCAACCTAAACGATCCAATTCAATTGTGCATATTGATCGCGCTGGCGGCGCAGATTCCGGTCGCCGCGGTGGCGATGCTGACGGTCTTCAGCCAGCGCAAGAAAGTTCCGACCGCAGCGCGGCGCGAAGCGGTGCAAGCTGCACGCGGAATCTCGCATCCGGCGCCGATCACGGCCGAACGAGCCGGCGCCGCGCCCGAACGCCACGCGCCCGCGCCGGAGGTTGCGGAGCCGTCGCCAACTGAGATCGCGCCAAGTATCGAGCCTGAAGCGCCGCTGCCGGTCGAAGTGCAAGCGCCGGAGGCCGTCGAGCAACCGCCCGAAATCGAGGCTCCTGCCGAACCGATTGCGGAAGTCGAACCTGAAGTGCCGTCCGTACCGGAGGTGCCGGCTCGCGCTCCGATACGAATCGGACTCGGACTGCGCAAGACACGCGAGAATTTCCTCGCGCGCATTCGCGCCGCGATCACCGGCAGCGCCAAGGTCGACGAAATCTACGAAGGCCTGGAGGAGGCGCTGATCGGCGCCGACGTCGGGGTCGAAGGCAGTTTGAAGCTGGTCGAAGCGGTGCGCGCGCGCCTCAAAAATGACGCGCGGCCTGAAGTAATCCGCGACGCCCTTAAAGAGGAAATCGAGCGCACGCTACTGGCGGCGGAACGTCCGCTCGCCGAGAGCGGGGATGCGCCATTGGTGATCCTGATGGCGGGGGTCAATGGCGTCGGCAAAACGACTACCGTGGCGAAGCTCGCGGCGTTGCTCAAGGCCGATCGGGGGATGGTATTAGTGGCGGCGGCCGATACTTTTCGCGCCGCGGCGATCGATCAGTTGCAAGTCTGGTGCGATCGCGTCGGCGTCGATTTGATCAAGCAAAAGCAGGGCTCGGACCCGGCGGCGGTGGCCTTCGATGCGGTCAAGGCGGCGGTCGCGCGCAAGGCCCAGGTGGTGCTGATCGATACGGCCGGGCGCCTGCAGACCAAGGTCAATCTGATGGAGGAGCTGAAGAAGATCGCGCGGGTGGTGGGCCGTGAGCTGCCCGGCGCGCCGCATGAAACCTGGCTGGTGCTCGACGCGACCACCGGGCAGAACGCGCTCAGCCAGGCGAAGCTCTTTGGCGAGACGGTGCCGCTGACCGGCGTGGTGCTGGCCAAGCTCGACAGCACGGCCAAGGGCGGGGTCATTGTGGGGATTGCAGAGCGGCTCAAACTACCGGTCCGTTACGTCGGGCTGGGCGAAAATCTGGAAGATCTGCGACCCTTCGATGCGCACGAATTTGTCGAGGCCCTGTTCTCGGAGTCGGAAAACGCCGAAGAAAGCGCCAGCGGGTCTTATGCGGCTTGACAGAGTTGTTAATCCAAATTTAAAGTGAAGGTGGAAATTAGTGGACATGGCGATTGACGTCCTCAAGCAACTGGACGAACGGATACAGGCATCGGTCACTCGGATTCAGCAGTTACAGCGCGAAAACGAACAATTGGCCAAGCAGCTCGCCGAAAGCGAGCATCGGTACCATGAGGCGGCGGGCCAGTTGCTCGAGCATGAGACCGCGCGCAACGAAGTTAAAGGCCGCCTCGAAAAGATTCTCGCACGCTTCGACGGCCTCGACCTCGGATAGCGATGAAGGGCGTCAACGTCGAAATTATGGGGCAGAGCCTGGTGGTCGCCAGCGACGGCGGCGACGAATGGGCGCGAAGCCTCGCGGCGACCGTTGACGAAAAGATCAGGGATATCCGCGCCAGCGGTCAATCCGTGAATTCAATCAACCTGGCGATTCTGGCGGCGCTCACGTTCGCCGAAGAACTTGAGCGGCTGCGCCGGGACCATCAGGCGTTGATCAGCCACCTCCAGGCGCTCAACGAGCGGCTCTCGGCGGCGATCGACGGCCATGAATAACGGATGGGCGAAGAGCGGCGCGTTCACGATAGACCGGCGACAGATTTTGAGGGGCGGGGTTTTGTGGGGCAAAACTTGAGGCGCATTGCGGCGCTCGTGGATACACGTGCGGTTTTCCTCGATTATACATCACGGCCTGAAGGCCTTCGCAGACCGGCGCGGTAGGTTCGCGCTGCTTGATGGCTATCGATAATGACGACACGCGCAGAAATAACCCGAGCGATGAGCGAGTCAATTTAGACCCCGCACCCGCCATGGCGATGGGCGTGGCGGACGAAAAGACAACCTTACGGCGAATCCTGGCGGAATGCCGCGCTGGACTCCCGGCGTCGCGCGCCGCGCGCATGTCGGCGCTCGTTCAGCGCAACCTGATCGAGACGCCCCATTATGCCGATGCGGCGTGCGTAATCCTCTACGCAGCCAAGGACAACGAAGTCGCGACCGACCTGATCTTCGAGCACGCGATCGCCTCGGGGCGGCACGTGTTTTATCCCCGCATCGTTCGCGGAACTCATCACCTTTCCCTTGTTCGCGTGCAGACCCTGGCGGAATTGCGGCCGGGCGAGTTCGGCATTCTCGAACCCATGGGGGCAGAGATCGCGCGTGACGCCGATTTGGAGCGTGCGCTGATCTGTGTCCCCGGCGTGGCATTCGGCCCTGCCGGACAGCGTCTCGGCCGCGGCGGCGGTTATTACGATCGCTTGATCGCCGCCCTTGCGCCGCAGACGGTCACGGCCGGTCTGGCCTATTCGTTTCAGGTGCTGGACCGGCTACCCGAAGCGCCGAGCGATCGGCGCCTCGGCCTAATCGTTACAGAGCCCGCCGTGCGTGAGGCTGCCGGGTCGTCACCGGCGGCTGGGGCGCGGATGGACTCAGGAGGATAAACAGGTGTTTGCAGACATTGGGCTAATACTCCTGGGCATCGCGATTAGCGGCGCAGTCTTTTATTTTGCGCTGCAATCGCGGCAGCGGATTGAAGCCGTCGATTCGCAAGCGTCGGCGGGCGAGGCCCAGCGAATCATCGAGGAAGCCAAAACCAGAAGCGAACTGCTCGTAAAGGAAGGTGAGCTCAAAGCCAAGGATCTGGTGGTCGGCGCGCGCGCCGATGCGGAACGCGAACAGCGAGAGCGGCGGCGCGAACTGGCCGCGCTGGAAACCAAGCTGCAGACGCGCGAGGAGACTTTCGAGAAACGGCAGGAGGCGTTCGAACGGCGTGAAGTCGAACTCAATCGGCGCGACCAGACCGTGCGCAATCGTGAAAAGGCAATCGGCGACAAAGAAGCCGAACAGCAGGCTCTAATCGACGAGGCGCGCGGCCGTCTCGAAGCGGTCGCCGGGCTGACGCGCGACGAAGCCAAGCGGACGTTGATCGAGGAGATGGTCGGGCAGGCGCGGCACGAGGCGGCGCGTCACATCCGCATCGTCGAGGAGGAGGCGCGCGAGGAGTCCGATCGGCGCGCCAAGCGCATCATCTCGATCGCGATCGAACGGTTGGCGGGCGAGTTCGTCGCCGAGCGCACGGTCTCGGTGATCGCGCTGCCGACCGACGAGATGAAGGGCCGCATCATCGGTCGCGAGGGCCGAAACATCCGCGCGATCGAAGCTGCTACCGGCGTCGATATCATCATCGACGATACTCCCGAGGCGGTCGTCATCTCGTGCCACAATCCGATTCGACGAGAGATCGCGCGGGTCGCGCTGGAGCGCCTGATCTCCGACGGGCGCATCCATCCGGGGCGCATCGAAGAGGTCGTGCGCAAGGCCGAGCAGGACGTCGAGGAATCGATCAAGGAAGCCGGTCAGCGCGCGCTGATCGAAGTCGGCGTGCACGGCGTGCATCCCGAGCTGACCAAGCTGCTGGGCATGCTGAAGTACCGCTACTCGTACGCGCAGAACGTCCTGATGCATTCGATAGAAGCCGCGTTCATTTGCGGCGCGATGGCGGCGGAACTCGGCCTCAACGAAAAGCAGGCGCGCCGCGCGGCCCTGCTGCACGACATCGGTAAGGCGCTCACGCACGAGGTCGAAGGCTCGCACGCGCTCATCGGCGGAGAACTGGCACGCAAGTACGGCGAGTCGGCAAAGATCGTCAACGCGATCGCTGCGCATCACGAGGAGGTCAAGGCCGAGACCATCCTCGCCCCGCTGGTTGACGCCGCCGACGCGCTCTCGGGCGCGCGGCCGGGAGCCCGGCGCGAAGTGCTCGAGAGCTACGTCAAACGGCTGGAGGACCTTGAAACTATCGCGAAGTCGTTCAAGGGCGTGGACAAGTGTTTCGCGGTGCAGGCCGGCCGCGAGATGCGCGTGATCGTCGAGCCCACCCAGGTTTCCGACGAGGACGCGACCATGCTCGCGCGCGACGTTGCGCGCAAAATCGAAACCGACATGACCTATCCCGGACAAATTCGGGTGACGGTCATTCGCGAGACCCGCGCGACCGAACTGGCGAAGTAATATTCGCGAGCATGAACTAGTGAAGTAAATGCGATTACTATCCGCGAGCGCGGTGTGCATGGTAACGTGCGCATCGCGCCCGCGGCTTTTGCGGAGAACGCGATCGTCCTCGCGCCAGAAGGAGCGCCAGCCTGTGCGATCTCGTGCCAAGATATTTGTGGAGGATATGCGCGGGAGATATGCGCGGGTGTCGCGGCGTGATCGATTGGCTTTACGATGGCGACGGGTGGCGTTAATATCCGAATCGTGCTCACCACTCGCGCAGTGATCGAAACGACGATCGCATTGGAAAAGCGCAGCATGGCGCTCTACGCCCGCTTCGCCAAGATCTTCAACGACCAGCCGCCGCTGCACGAATTCTGGTTCGGGATGGCACGCGACGAAGCCCGCCATGTCGGCGCGCTCGACCTGGTCGAGACCGTGCTGGAACTCGAAGGCGTGATCGACGGTCCGAGTCCGGTGCCGGTGCAGGAATCGGAGATGATTCGCCTGCGCGAGACGATCGCGCATTACATGACGGAGCCGGAGGCCGAATTTTCCATCGAGCGCGCGCTCGCAATCGCAGTCGAAGTTGAGGAGAGCGAACTCGAAGACCTCGTCGGCGACCTGTTGCAAGCGTTGCAGGAACGCGGCGAGTACGAGCGCTGCCAGCGCTTGCTGGTGCACGACCTCGGCGAGCTCAGCTACATGATCGAACAGCATTGCCAGGATCCCGCGTTGCTCGCGCGCTGCGACGAACTAGTCAATCATCACGCCGAAACTCTGCGCCACGCCGCAGCCCGCTAGAGCAAATCACATCGCCTCGCGTGAGTGCGCTATCTCGAAGCCTCTTGGAAGTGTGCGTGCGGCTGGATATAAATGAGGGCTGCGCTGAGGAGTGGCCAAATTGGCAAGGCACCTGACTCTGGATCAGGGGATTGGAGGTTCGAGTCCTCCCTCCTCAGCCAAATCCGCCGCGGCATGCGGCGACTCGATTAGCCCATCGGTCCCATCGTCTAGTGGTTAGGACACCGGCCTCTCACGTCGGTAACGCGGGTTCGACTCCCGCTGGGATCACCACCGTTTCTATCCTGATTAAAGATTAAAGAAGGTAGATCCTTAGGAAAATCACGAATTCTCTGACCACTCATGGGTGTGACAGGCGGAACAGCGACGCTGCATACTGCAGTACCGGCTGCATATCGGCTGGAAGTACATCGGGCTCGTAGATTTCCAGATAATTGACATGCCGGCCGGCATCATTCGGTGCCATCCCTTTATCGATTGATCTTCTCAGAGCCAGAGGAGGATCGCCCTCGGCGCCCATAACTTTGCTCGCGATGTCGCCTTGGGAACTGCTCCGCATTTCAAAGCCCGTGATGATCTGTCCGCTGTAACCTTTGATAAAATCAGTGTTGTCAGGCGCTTCGACCTTGGCGTGCCCTGCGTGGAGATCGCTCGACTGAATCGCCAGCCGGTTTCCGAGAACGCGCATTGCCCGATCGACCATTTCTTCCCTCGCGCGCAGATGCGCGGGACGACCCTTTTTTTCCCCGGGCCCAAGAATCGGGAGACCCGGTGAAGCCAAAGAAATGCACTGATTGGGAAACGCCCCCGCATAGAAGTGAAAGGCGTCTTCCCACGCGCCGAGATATTTGGCGGGCGTATAAGAGTCGTTGAGCCACCGCCGATGAGCCGGTGGCGAGTTCGGCAAGGTCATCTCCACGGAAACCGAGGTCGGCCCGGCGGCCGCGATCATTCTGAATGCGGGTGACCGGCCGTACCTTGCGCTCATCAGTTTCATGAATGTGAACCAATGGCCGAGGTAGACCCGATCCCATGGCATCGGGAGCCTCGCGACGGTCCCCTTGCCAGGCCCGTATTGGATCTTGAACAGATCGGTCTGAGCGCCTTCCAACGCCCACGCCGGAGAGAAAAAGCCCGGAAACATGATGAGATGTACCCATCTTTTCGACGATTCCGCGGCGGCGAACAGCGCATCCAGTTGCGCCCAATCCGGGTTTCCCTCGACCGGCTCGATGTCGCGCCAATTGACCTGCATCGCGACGCCGCTCATGAAGGGATTCTTCAAAACTTGCAGATTCAGGGATCGATAATTCTTCTCTCCCGACGGCAGCAGGACGACGAGTCCGCCAGGTACCGCGTTTCCCGTTGATGCGCACCTGAGCGCCCCGCTGCGTTCGAGTCGCTGATTAGGTTGAGCATGAGCCAGCGGCACGGTCGATGATGACAAGAGGCATATGCCGAGCAGGACTAGGACCGCGCACCAAAGCCGTGAAATGCACATGCAGTGCTCTCCTCGTGAAGGCGTCT
>Ga0209415_10003390_pt1 | contig 29644 bp, 29 predicted proteins | sample PeaSoiSIISIP2007_FD_187696 | JGI IMG/M metagenome (GOLD analysis project Ga0209415, IMG submission 187696) | Peat soil microbial communities from Weissenstadt, Germany - SII-SIP-2007 (SPAdes) (version 2) | ecosystem: Environmental > Terrestrial > Soil > Wetlands > Peat | place: Germany...
CACGGATCGCGTCGACCCGGGTCGCCTGCTTGGCGGCATAGATGCCGATAAACCCGTCGAGATAGGGCAGCCCCTGGTGATAATAATCGGGGTTGCGCACCCCCTTGATTTCCTGGCCGATCTCATAGCTGACGAACCTGAACGGGCCCGAGCCCGAGATGTTTGTTTCGTACCAGTGCGGATCCTTATCGAGGATCGCCTTCCGGTAGATCCACGAATAGGGGTCGGCGAGCGCCGGCAGGAAGGCGTTGGTGGCGAATTTGAGGTGGAAGACGACGGTCGTCGGGTCGGGCGCCTCGATCTTGTCGACCATCATGTAGTGGCTGCGCCGCGGGCTGAGCAGCCCTTCCGGCGGAAAGACGATATGGTTCCAGCTCGCCGCCACGTCGGCCGCGGTCAGCACCGCGCCGTCAGCGAACTTGACCCCCTCTCGGATCTTGAATGTATAGGTCTTGCCGTCGTCGGTCGGGGTCGGAATCGCGATACACAGATCGCACACGAGATCGGTGCTCGATCCCGGGTTCATCGGATTGACCCGGATCAGCACGCTATAGAACGGCGCCGCCGAATGGATCGTCGCGTAGGTGGTCTCGCGATGCGCGTCGAAGCTCGGCGGCGCGTCCGCCGGGATCACGTATGTAAGGGTGCCGCCGTGTTTCGGCGTCTCGGCGGCCGCGGCCGGCAGGGCCAGCACGGCGGCAAGGCTCGCCATAACCAAGAACCGCAAGCGCATTTCTTCCCCCTGTTCACCGTCTCGTTTTCGTTCTCGCCGGCCCGCTATTTGTCGAGCCAGATCCTTGCCAGGTCCTGATTGATGAAATGGGTCGGGGCGATTTTGAAGCCCTTGACGTAGGAGCGGTACGGGACGATGCGGTGCCACCACAACGCCCAGATCTCGTGCACCTGATCGTTGAGCACGTAGGTCTCGAACCGGCGCATCTTCTCGCGTTGTTTGGCCGGATCGGTCTCGTGCAGCATGGCGTCGTAGAGTTCGACCTCGGTCGGGTCCTCGTAATGGCCGTAATTCTCGGCATCGATCGATGAGGGCAGGACTTTCTGCACATCGAGCGGCGGGTTGACGATGCCGTAACCCGGGGCTTCGACGACGACATCGAAATCGCCCTTGCGCATCGCGTCGAACCAGGGGCCGGTCGGCGCGACCCGCTGGGTTACGTGCAGCCCGATCTTGCTCCACTGGTCGATCAGCCAGGCGGCGACGTATTTATAGGGCTGGTCGACATTGCGGTTGAGGAGTTCGAAGGAGATCCCTTCGGCCCCCGCTTCCTTGAGCAATTGCCTGGCCTCGGCCCGCGACTTTTCGATGTCGGGCCAATACCCGGCCATCTGCTCCAGCTCCGGCTTGGTTGCCGCCAACGGCGACCCCGGGAAGACGAAGCCGCCGACCGTCTGCACGATCGCGACCTTGGAGAGGCCCGGGGCGCCGCCCCACCGGTCGATTGCCAGGGTCAGAGCGCGGCGGACCCTGACATCATCGAACGGTTTTCTCTGGTGATTGGGCGTCACCGCGCTGGCGACATCCCAATCGCCTTCCTGCACGGTGAGCTTGTCGCCCAGCGCACTGACCAGTTCGTCGCGCGCCGACGGCGGCATGCCGCGAAACTCGATCGCGGCGCGGTCGCTGCGGATCGCGTCGACCCTTACCGCCTGCTTGGCGGCAAAGATCCCGGTGAAGCCGTCCAGATAGGGCAGCCCCTTGTGATAATAATCGGGATTGCGCACCCCCTTGATCGATTGACCGGTCTCGTACCCGGCGAATTTGAAGGGGCCCGAGCCCATCACGTTCTTCTCGTACCAGTGCGGGTCCTTATCGAGGATCGCCTTCTGGTAGATCCAGTTGAAGGGGTTGGCGAGCGCGGTCAGAAACGCGCCGGTTGGAAACTTGAGATGGAATACGACGGTCGTCGGATCGGGCGCCTCGACCTTGTCGACCATGACATAGTTGCTGACCCGCGCGCTCAGGACCCCGGCCGGCGGAAAGATGATCTCGTTGAAGCTCGCCGCCACATCCGCGGCGGTGAGGGGCGAGCCGTCATGCCACTTGACGCCCTCGCGGATCTTGAAGGTGTAGGTCCGGCCCGCGTCGGTCGGCGTCGGCATCTGCGTGCACAGATCGCAGACGAGATCAGTGGGCGAGGCCGGGTTGTCGGGATTGACCCGGATCAGGACGCTGTAGAACGGCGCCACCGCATGCGCCGTCGCATAGGTGCTTTCGCGATGGCCGTCAAAGCTCGGCGGCGCATCCGCCGCGATCATGTAGGTCAGCGTGCCGCCGCGCTTGGGCGTTTCCTCGGCGGTTGCGGGCACGGTAAGCGCGACGATGGCGAGGATCGCCGCGAGGACGAGTCGGTAGGCGAAGTCCACGGTGTTCCCCCCGGCGGATGCGCGCATGACGTTAAATCGGCTGAAGTTTGTTCGCGTGTTATCAGTAGGCCGCCCGGGGCGCTCACGAAAGCGCAATGCGCAGCCGCGGCCTCTCCAACCCGCTCGTCGGCGCTATTGCACCACGCTGCAGGCGACCCAATGCGCTGGCCGCAATTCGCGCAGTTCCGGGCGAACCTCCCGGCATTGCGCGACCGCGAGCGGGCAGCGCGGGTGAAAGACGCAGCCGGGCGGCGGGTTGATCGGGCTCGGCACCTCGCCAATGACCGGCTGAAACGCGCGCTTCGCCTCGACCGTCGGGTCGGGAACCGGCACCGCGGCGAGCAAGGCGCAGGTGTACGGATGCAGCGGGTTGTCGAACAGTTCGTCGCATTGTGCCAGTTCGACGACCCGGCCGAGATACATGACGGCGACGCGCTGGCACAAATGCCGCACCACCGACAGATCATGCGCGATGAACAGATAGGTCAGGTTGAACTTGTCGCGCAGATCCTCGAGCAGATTGATGATCTGGGCCTGGATCGACACATCGAGCGCCGAGACCGCCTCGTCGCAGACGATGAATTCGGGGTTGAGCGCGAGCGCGCGCGCGATGCCGACCCGCTGGCGCTGGCCGCCCGACATCTCGTGCGGGTAGCGATCGGCAAAATTGGGATTGAGGCCGCACAGCGACAACAGTTCGCGCACCCGGGCGGTGCGGCGGGTGGCGTCGGGCTCGACGCCGTGCACCCGCATCGGCTCGGCGATGATCGAGCCGACCTTCTGGCGCGGGTTGAGGGAGCTGTAGGGGTCCTGGAAGATCACCTGGATGCGGCGCCGCAGCGCCACCAGCTGCCGGCGGCCGAGCTTGGCGATGTCGACGCCGTCATAGAGGATTTCGCCCGCAGTCGGCTTTTCGAGACGCAGAATGCAGCGGCCCATCGTCGTCTTGCCGCAGCCGCTTTCGCCGACGAGGCCCAGGGTCTCGCCGCGGCGGATCGTGAAGTCGACGCCATCCACCGCCTTCACATCGCCGATATGGCGGCGCGCGATCATCCCCTCGGTGACCGGGAAGTGCATCTTGAGGCCGCGTACCTGCAAGAGCGGCGCCGCTTCGCTGGCCGTCGCGGTCATGCCGCCTCGCCTGCGACCGTGCCCAGATCGTTGCTGCGGTAGCACGCCGCGAGCTGCCCCGGGGCGCCGGCCGGCAGGAGCGGCGGCGGCGCGGTGGCGCATTGTTCGACGGCAAAGCGGCAGCGCGGCCGGAAGCTGCAGCCGCGGTCGAGCCGGGTCAGGTCGGGCGGCTGGCCCTCGATCGGGTCGAGCCGGGCCTGGCGCGGGCGGTCGAGCCGCGGCACCGAGTGCAACAGCGCCATCGTGTAGGGATGGTGCGGGTCGTGGTAAAGCGCGGTGGCTGTGCCGCTTTCGACGATGCGGCCGGCATACATCACGTTGACGCGGGCGGCGTAGCGGGCGACGACCCCGAGATTGTGCGTGATGATGATCAGCGCGACCCCGAGCCGGCGGGTCAATTGCTGCATCAACTCGAGGATCTGCGCCTGGATCGTCACGTCGAGCGCGGTCGTCGGCTCGTCGGCGATGATCAGCTTTGGGTCGCAGGCCAGCGCGATCGCGATCATGATGCGCTGGCGCATGCCGCCCGAGAGCTGATGCGGATATTGCTTGAGGCGGCGCTCGGCGTCGGCGATGCCGACCAGACCCAGAAGCTCGATCGCCCGACGCTGTGCCGCCCCGACGTCGGCGCCGCGATGCTGCTCGATCGTCTCGGTGATCTGGCGCCCGATCGTCAGGACGGGATTGAGCGAGGTCATCGGTTCCTGGAACACCATGCCGATGTCGCCACCCCGCACCTGGCGCATCTCCTCCTCCGACAGCCCCATCAGATCGCGGCCGGCAAACAGGATCTGCCCGTGGGTGATCCGCCCGGGCGGGTTCGGGATGAGGCGCAGGAGCGACAGCGCTCCCACAGATTTGCCCGACCCGCTTTCCCCGACGATCGCGACCGTTTCGCCGGGATCGACGGTATAGGAGACGCCGTCCACCGCCCGCACGATCCCTGCACCGGTGCGGAACTCGGTGTGCAGATCCCTTACTTCGAGAAGCGGCGGCAAGTGGATTCGTCCTCCCTTGTTCTGGCGTTGCCGCCGTTGGTAACGGGGGCGGGGGGCAGTGTCAACGCCGGCGCCGGGCGCGCTCCTCCCGGTGGTTTGAATTTCCGGCATCCCGTAATCTTCACCGAATTGTCGAGCGGATTACGACCGTTCCGGCGTGCGGGAGCGGCGCCGGCGGGCGGATCCGGACGCCGGACGGGTAAGAGGCGGAAGCGTTTACCCTTCCAGCGGTTCGCGGCACCTCTCGGGGCTCCCCGCGTCGGCAATCGGCGAGATCGCGCCCGCGGCGCTTGTGAAGCAGGCGAAATCGGTCGTATAGGGACGACATGCAGCAAGCCCACGACCGCGCTACGCGGGGCGGTGCTCCGGTCGGCAGCAATGCCGGCACCAGCATGCTGCAGGAAAAGCTCGCGGCGACGCGTACCTTCTGCCGATATGCGTTGCATCGCTTCAGTCGCGACGGCTGCTTTGCGGCGTCGGGCGCACTCAGCTATACGACGCTGGTGTCGCTGGTGCCGCTCGGGGTCATTGCCCTTGGCATCCTCTCGGCGTTCCCCAATTTCGCCGCGGTGCGGCAGGAGCTGCTGTCGCTCGTCTTCCGCAATTTCGTGCCGCAGATCAGCGAGCAGGCGGCGTGGTGGTTCCAGTATTTTGCCGAGTCGGCAGCCCAGACCACGGCGATCGGCATCGTCGGCATCGCCGGAACCGGCGTTCTCCTCTTGGTGACGGTCGAGGATCAGCTGAATGCGCTGTGGCGGGTGACGATGCCGCGGCCCTGGAGCCAGCGGATCGTCGCCTACTGGACGCTGATTACGCTCGGGCCGCTCCTGGTGGGCATGAGCCTCACGCTGTCGACCTATCTCGATACCGCCGCCCGCCGCGCCGGCCTCGATCCGCAGGCGCTTGCCCTATTCGCCAGCTTCTGGCCGCATTTCCTCGTGCGCTTCGTGCCGTGGCTGTTGGAGCTGATCGCCTGCACGCTGCTTTACTGCATCATCCCCAATTGCGCCGTGCGTTGGCGTGATGGCGCCGTTGGCGCGACGGTGGCGGCGATCGCGATCGAGATCCTCAAAATCGGCTTCGGGATCTACATCGGCGCGATGTCGTCCTACCAGACCGTCTATGGCGCACTCGCCGCCATCCCGATTTTCCTGTTATGGATGTACGTGTCATGGCTCGCGGTGCTGCTCGGCGCTGTGGTGGCGGCAAATCTGCCGACCTGGCGGATCGACGAACGGCTGACCCAGCTCACCAGCGGCGGGGTGCGGCTTGGCTTCAGCCTCGCTCTGATCGCCATCCTGGCACGGGCACAGCGGCGCGGCGCAAGCTGTAGCATCTCGTCGCTGGCAAATGAGCTTGGGGTCGCCACCTCGGTCGTCGACGAGCATCTTCAACGTCTCGCGCGCGCCGGATTTACCGCGCCGACCCAATCCGGGGACTGGGTGCTGGGGTGGAGCCCGGAGACCGCCACGCTGCACGACCTCTATCTCGCGCTCGGCCTGCCGCTTGCCGGCAGCTGGCGAGCGCGGCCGCTGGCGCCGTGGCAGGTGCAGGTCGCGCCGGCGATGGAGCGGATCGTCAAGGCGGAGGCCGCGGCGATGCGGGTGACGCTGGCGGTGCTGGTGGCCGAGATCAGCGCCCCGGCGGCGTTGCCGGCCGGTAATCCGCCGGTGAGGGCGGTTGCCGACGGCATCGGGTCGGAGTAGGGAAGCGCCACGGAGGCCTGCGCAGGATGACCGACGACATCGCCGAGGAGGAACCCTTCGCGCCGTTTGCGCGGTGGTTCGCGCTCGCGGCGACAAAGGAGCCGCTCGCTGAGACGATAATGCTCGCTACCGCGACGACGGGCGGGCTGCCGTCGCTGCGCGCGGTCTTGCTCAAGGGCGCGGACGCCAACGGTTTTGTCTTCTACACCAATCTGGAAAGCCGCAAGGCCACCGAGCTGTTTATTAACCCGCACGCGGCACTGTGCATGCACTGGAAGTCGATCGCCCGGCAGATCCGCATCGAGGGGACCGTCGCGCTCGTCGGCGCGGAGGAGGCCGATGCCTATTTCAGAACGCGGCCGCGCGACAGCCAGATCGGCGCCTGGGCCTCCGAGCAGTCGCGCCTGCTCGAAAGCCGCGCGGCGCTCGAACAGCGCTTCCTCGATTTCACCCGGCAATACGCGGAGCGACCGGCCGTGCCACGGCCGGCGAGCTGGTCCGGGTTTCGGGTCAGCCCCGAGCGGATCGAGTTCTGGCAGGAACGGCCGTTTCGGCTGCATGATCGGGTCGTGTTTGTTCGCGAGGGCCCCTTGACCGAGGGCAAGGCATGGCGCAAGGAGCGCCTGTTTCCATGACCGTCCACCCCATAATCGCGCCCGCGGCGGCACAACGCCTGCGCTTGCGCGCGACCTCCGCTTCGCTCGCGGTCGCCGTGGTGCTGATCGTCGCCAAATTCCTCGCCTGGATCGGGACGGGGTCGGTCGCGCTGTTGGCGAGCCTTGTCGACTCGCTGGTGGACGCCGCCGCCTCGCTGGTCAATTTCTTCGCCATCCGGCACGCCGCGACGCCGGCCGATCGCGAGCACCGTTTCGGCCACGGCAAGGCGGAACCCTTGGCGGCGCTCGGCCAGTCCGCCTTTCTGATCGGCAGCGCGGTCCTCTTGATGGCCGAGGCGATCCGCCGCCTGGTCTCGCCCGAACCGGTCGCCAACCCGCCGGCCGGGATCGCGGTGATGGTGTTTTCGATCGTCGTGACGATTGGGCTTGTCGCCTATCAGCGGCATGTCGTCCGCCGCACCGGATCCTTGGCAATCGGCGCCGACGAACTGCATTACCGCGGCGACATCATTCTTAATCTCAGCGTGATCGCGACGCTGGTGATCGGCCACACGTTTTCATTCCCGCTCCTCGACCCCATCTTCGGCGGCGCGGTCGGGTTGTGGATCATCTACAACGCCGTCAAGATCGCGCGCCTCTCGTTGACCCAGCTGATGGACCGCGAGCTGCCCGACCCCGAGCGCGCGCGCATTCGCGCGATCGCCGAGAGCCATCCCGAAGTCGCCGCGGTCCACGACATCCGCACCCGGATCGCCGGTCCGACCGCATTCATCCAGCTCCATATCGAGATGGACGGCGAGATGAACCTGTTGCGCGCACACGAGGTTTCCGACGCCGTCGAGGCGCTGTTGACCAGTGCCTTCCCGCATGCCGAGGTGATCATCCACGAGGATCCGGCAGGGATCGAGGAACGGGTGACCTTCCCCGCCCGCAGCCGGGCGCGATGACGCGCGGCGCCGGCGAGCGGCTGCGCGAACTGAAGGCGCGGCTCGATCGGCTGCGGCCGTTGAACCCGCAAAGCCTCGATGCCCTGGCGGCCTGGTACGACGTCGAGCTGACCTATAGCTCGAACGCTATCGAGGGTAACACGCTGACCCGCAGCGAGACCGCGATCGTCCTTGAAAAAGGCATTACGATCGGCGGAAAGCCGCTCAAGGATCACCTCGAGGCACTCGGCCACCGGGATGCGCTGCACTTTGTCCGCGCGCTTGCCGCGGCTGGCGAGAGGGTGCGCGAAATCGACATCCGTGAGATCCACCGGCTTGTCCAGGCGCGCGTCGATCCCGAGGAGGCCGGGCGCTATAGCCGGCACCAGCAGGCGATCGCCGGGTCGCCCTTGGTGCTGCCGACGCCGGCCGAAATCCCGGCCTTGATGGGCGATCTCGCAGCGTGGCTCGCCGGCGCAGCGGCCGGGCCCGAGACCGCCTTTGCAGCTCACGCGCGGCTCGTTGCGATCCATCCTTTCAGCGATGGCAACGGCCGAACCGCCCGGCTCCTAATGAACCTCATTTTGATACGGGCCGGCTACCCCCCGGCTGTCATCGGTCCGAAACATCGCGCGGCCTATATCGACGCGCTGCAAGCCAAGCAACTGCGGAGCGACCCGAAGCCCTATCAGCGCTTTATGAGCGCGCGGCTGGCGGCGAGCCTCGACCACTACGTGGCGATGCTGGAACGGGTTACGCCACCTTGCGCAGGGTGAGGCTCTCCCAAACCTCGCGGAGCGCGGCGACCAGCGCCTCGATATCGGCGTCGCTGTGCAGGGGCGTCGGCGTCAGGCGCAGCCGCTCGGTACCGCGCGGCACGGTCGGGTAGTTGATCGGCTGCACGTAGATCTGGTGCTGGCGCAGGAGGAGATCGGACGCGGTCCGGCACAGTGCGGCGTCGCCCACCATGACCGGCACAATGTGGCTGTCGTTCGCCATGATCGGCAGCCCGGCTTCGGTCAGCCGGCGCTTCACGTTCGCAACCCGCTCCTGATGCGCGCTGCGCTCGGATTGGCTCTCTCTGAGGTGGCGCACGGCGGCGAGCGCGCCGGCCGCGAGCATTGGCGGCAGCGCGCTGGTGAAGATGAACCCCGGAGCATGGCCGCGCAGGAAATCGACCATCAGCGCCGAGCCGGCGATATAGCCGCCCATGACCCCGAAGGCTTTGGCGAGCGTCCCCTGGATGATGGTCAGGCGGTGCGCCACGCCGTCGCGCTCGGCGATGCCGCCGCCATGCGCGCCGTAGAGCCCGACCGCATGGACCTCGTCGAGATAGGTCATCGCGCCGTAGCGCTCGGCGACGTCGCACATCGCCCCGATCGGTGCGATGTCGCCGTCCATCGAATAGACCGACTCGAAACACACGAGTTTCGGCCGATCCGCCGGCAAACCGGCGAGAATTTCGGCCAGATGCCCGGTGTCGTTATGCCGGAAGATCAGGCGCTCGGCACGGCTGTTGCGGATGCCGGCGATCATCGAGGCGTGGTTCATCGCATCCGACAAGACGACCATACCGGGCATGCTGCCGGCCAGGGTCGACAGCGCCGCGTCGTTGGCGACGTAACCTGAGGTGAAAATGAGCGCGGCCTCGCGCCCGTGCAGGACGGCCAGCTCGCGCTCAAGGAGGACATGCGCGTGGGCAGTGCCCGAGATGTTGCGGGTGCCTCCGGCCCCGGCCCCGGAGCGGCGCAGCTCTGCCGCGATTGCCTCCAGCACCACGGGGTGCTGGCCCATGCCAAGGTAGTCGTTCGAGCACCACACCGTGACCTCGGCGCCGATGCGATGATCGAAGGCACGAGGGAACTGGCCGCAACGCCGCTCCAGATCGGCAAAGACCCGATAGCGCCCCTCGGCGTGGAGCGCATCCACGCGCGCCTTGAAGAAATTGTCGAAGTCCATCTGGGTGCCGTCGCCACAAGAGAATATCAACGATACCATATGGGATGCCCATCCGCATGGCGCAGTGTGTCGCGCGGCCGCGCAGCGGCGGTTCGCGTTACTTCGTCGCAGCGCAAACGAAAGTGGCGTGGGTCGGCAGCAACAGCGGGCAGCTTTGCAGGTACCAATCGGTGTCGACTTGTTTGGCGAGCGTATTGGCGCTGCATTCCTGCTGGGCCTGCGTCTCTACCTCGGCGAGCGAGGTTTCGAGCGGATTGTAGCAGATCGCCACCCGCGGACCCGTGGGCGCCCCGGGCTGCGCCGCCCGGGGCGCGGCCGCGTAGGGATCGAGCGCGCCGCAGCCGGCGAGTGTTGCCGTGAAGGTCAGCACGAGCGCGGCGCTGCGCCCGGTCATGCCGCCTCGGCCAACGCGCGTTCTACGAACAACGCGGCCGCCATCAGCTGCGCATCCCGTCCGGGCCGGCCGATCAGCTGGATCCCGGTCGGCAGCCCGCTTTTCCCCCAGATCGCAGGCAGGGTGACGCAGGGCACCCCGAGCAGGGTCCACATCCGGCTGAACACCGGGTTGCCGGTATAGCCGAGGCCCTCTGGCGCATCGCCCGGTGCGGCCGGCGCCAGCATCGCCTCGCACGGCCCGAAAAACCCGTCGAGCCGCTGCCTTGCCGCCGCGGTCTCGGCGCACGCAGCGTCATAAGTGTCGGCGCCGACGCTCATCCCACTATCGAGCAGCTGGGCGAGCCGCGGCGACAATTCGGCGCTGTGCTGCAAGCGCTCAAAGGCGAGCCCGCGCACCAGCTCAAACCCCATGATGGTGTCCTGCGCGGCGGTCAGCCCGCGGTGCTCGGGGGCGACGGCGATCTCGGCGAGGCGGGCGCCGGCGCGTTCCAAGGCAACGCGGGCATGGTCGAGCGCTGCCACGGTGGCCGGTTCCGCTTCCTCCCACATCGGCGTCCGGTAAAAGCCGAAGCGCGGTGGGGAATCGGGCATCGCAATCTCGCGCAGCGCGGAGCGGCCGGCGAGCACCCCGGCAAAAAACGCGGCGTCGGCGACGTTCCTCGCCATCGTGCCCACCGTGTCGAGGCTGTCGGCGAGCGGTTTCACCCCGGCGCGCGGAATGAGCCCGAAGCTCGGCTTGAAACCGACGACGCCGCAGTACGACGCGGGGCGGATCACCGATCCGGCGGTCTGCGTGCCGAGCGCCAGCGGCGCCATCAAGTCGGCGACCGCGGCGGCCGATCCACTCGACGACCCGCCCGGGGTATGCGCCAGGTTGCGTGGATTGGCGGTCTTGCCCGCCGTAAAGCAGGCAAATTCGGTGGTGACCGTCTTGCCGAGAACGATCGCCCCGGCCGCCCGCGCCAATGCGACGCAGGCCGCGTCTGCCGCCGGGCGGTGGCCCTCGTAGATTGCCGAGCCATAGCCGGTCGGCATGTCTGAGGTGTCGATCAGGTCCTTGACCGCGATCGGGATGCCGTGCAGCGGCCCCTTCGGCTCGGAGGCGTCGCAACGCCGGGCGGCGTCGAGCGCCGCCTCGCGGTCAAGATAATGCCAGGCGCCGACGACCGGCTCGCGGGCGGCGATGCGCTCGAGACAGGCGCTGACGAGCGCCTCGGCGCTGAGCCTTCCGGCGGCGATCTCCCGCGCGGCGTCGCGGGCGGACAAGGATAGAGGGTTGGGCACGGCGGCCTCCGCGCTGGGCGGGATCGGCCGACCCTAGCGCCGATGCGCCGCCAGCGAAAGTGCGACGCGGGTCAACGGGCGCGGGGTGGTGGAGCCGGCAACACCGTCGTAAATCCGCCGCGGCACGGTACACTCGGCGCGGCGCCGGCGGAGCGCCTGCCGGGCCCGGGCGAATACCATGGATGAGCGCGGCTCAGACGACAATGACGACGCGGCGCGCCGGACGGCGGCGCTGATGGGATTTATCGTGATCCTCGTCCTGGCGATCGCCGGGGTGATCCTGGTCCGCGAGCTCAGAAATAAAGCCAACCTCGAAGACTGCCTGATGTCGGGGCGGCGCAACTGCGCCCCGATCGAGGTGCCGCCGCGCCCCTGAACACTGGTCGGGTCAGCGATGGCGCCCGCCACCGCCGCGCCCGCCACCACCGTGCCCACCGCCGCCACCGTGCCCACTGCCGCCACGGTATCCGCCGCCCCATCCGCCGCCGCGGTATCCGCCGCCCCATCCGCCACCATAGAAGAAGCCAAAACCCGTATCGGGGTAAATGTAACCGGGCGAACCATAGTAATAAGACAGGGGCGCGCAGCCGTATCCCGCCACGTAGTAGTATCCGGCCGGGCATTGATAGGCGTATTGCGCAGATGCGCGCTGGCTTATCGCGGAAGCGGCGACAAGGAGAGCGAAGCTGCCGAGCAAGAGAACGGTTCGCGGAAGAATTTTGACCTGTACCATCATGGCCTCCTGGAGCAGCGCTCCACCGAGAAGCATTCGCCGCTTTCGCCGTGCGCGCGCCAACCGGCCGGGCGGCTCGGACCGATCGGCCGCTCTGACATCGGCTTGATCGCGTCCTTACGAGGCGGCGCGGTAATCGCCGGGAACACCGTGCCCTTAGTGCGCCTCGCGCGGCTGCCGTCGCTGCCGGAGCTGCGCGAAGACCTTGTCAGCGGCCTTTTTCTGCGGGTCCGACATGCTCTGGTAGAGCGCGTCGAACACCGGGACGAGTTTGCCCAGAGCGTCGCCATGCGCCGTGGTCAGCCGCGAATACCAGCGCAGCTCGCCGATCGCGCTGGTGTCAGTGCTCTTCGCCCGTTCCTGAAAGAGAGCGTCCATCGTTTGCGCGTTGCTGCGCAGCACATCGGCGTAGGCCTTGAACAGTGGTTCCTGTACGGCGGTGATCTGAAACTGCTTGTGAAGCTCGGTTATCCGGGCTTCGACGCGCACGAGCGGACCCTGCGTTTGCGGCGCCGGGGTCGCCGCGGCAGGCGCGGCCGGGGCCGGAGCGGCCTGAGCCAGCAACCCGCCGGCCGGCGACCCGCTGGCGCGGGCAGGTCCAGGGGCCCCGACCAATAGCCCGGCCGATACCAGAACAAGGACGAGAAGGCTCCCGGCGCCCGCAATAGCCGGTGCCGTGCGCTTGCTGATGCTGTTCACGTCATCATCCTCCGTTATCGTGTCGCTGGGACCCGCCCCCGGTCCGGCGCTGCCCGCCGGGTGATCGCGCCAACGCACAAATTGCAACGTCGGCCAACGCCTGGACGGCCACCTTGATCCATGTCATTGCGACCGATAATCAGCAATGGGCGGCGTGCGCGGGTCATTGTCGGCAGCGCCGTTCCCCGCCACACTGCGCCCCCGCCCATCCTGCGCTGCGAGTCATGCGATGAAAAACCAGACGCCCGGCCATACCGGTCGCCATTTCCTGCAGATCCCCGGCCCGACCAATGTGCCCGACCGCGTGCTGCAGGCGATCGCGATGCCGACGATCGATCACCGCGGCCCCGAATTCGCCGAGCTCGGCAAGGAGATCGTCGCCGGAATGCGGCGGGTTTTCCAGACCGCCGGCACCGTCGTCGTCTATCCCTCGTCGGGCACCGGGGCCTGGGAAGCCGCGCTCGTCAATACCCTCTCGCCCGGCGACAAGGTGCTGATGTTCGAGACCGGTCACTTCGCGAGCCTGTGGCGGCAGATGGCGACGCGGCTTGGGCTCGATATCGAGTTTGTCCCCGGCGACTGGCGGCACGGCGTCGATCCGGCAGAAGTCGCAGACAAGCTCACCCGGGACCCCGAGCATCGGCTGAAGGCGGTGTGCGTCGTCCACAACGAAACCTCGACCGGGGTCATCAGCCGCATTCCGGAGATCCGCGCGGCGATCGACGCGGCGCGCCATCCGGCGCTTCTGATGGTCGATACGATCTCATCCCTCGCCTCCATCGATTACCGGCACGACGAATGGGGGGTCGACGTGACGGTGGCGGGTTCGCAGAAAGGGTTGATGCTGCCGCCCGGGCTCGGCTTCAACGCCGTTTCCGCTAAGGCGATGGCGGCGGGCAAAACCGCAAAGCTCACGCGCTCCTACTGGGACTGGCAGGCGATGAGCGAGACCGGGACCACCGGGTTCTTCCCCTATACGCCGGCGACCAACCTCCTCTATGGACTGCGCGAGGCGCTGAAGATGCTCGTCGACGAAGAGGGGCTGCCGGCCGTTTTCCGCCGCCATACGCGCCACGCCGAGGCGACCCGGCGCGCCGTCAAGGCCTGGGGGCTCGAGGTTCTGTGCGCCGATCCGCGCGACTATTCGAGCTCCTTGACCGCGGTCATGGTGCCCGAGGGCCATGATGCCGATCGGCTGCGCGAGATCATCCTCGAGGCGTTCGACATGTCGCTCGGCACCGGGCTCGGCCGCCTCCGAGGCAAGATCTTTCGCATCGGCCATCTCGGCCATTTCAACGATCTGATGCTGTGCGGCACGCTGTGCGGGGTCGAGATGGGCCTCGACCGCGCCGGCATCCCGCACCGCGCCGGTGGCGTCGCCGCCGCCCTTGAATACCTCGGCGCGCTCGACACTTGATTGCGGCGACCTAGCCGTTTGGCCGGTCGCCAAAGCTGGTGCAGACCGATTAAGTCGGAAAGGCGATGGCGATGTTGCCCCTCATTCTCTCGTCCGATTCTCATGTGTTCGAACCGCCCGATCTGTGGCAGACCCGCATCGACCGGGCGTTCCGTGATCGCGCGCCGCGGATCGAGCGGATCGACGGCGCCGACCACATCATCGTCGAGAAGGATCAGGTGCTCTCCGGGATCGGCCTCATCTCGAATGCCGGCGCGCGGTTCGAGGCCCCCGAGACGCTCTCCGCCCGCGGCCGCTTCGAGGACGTCCTCCGCGGCGGGTACGACCCCGAACAACACCTCAACGACATGGCGCTCGATGGGGTGGCCGGCGAAGTCCTCTATCCGAGCCAGGGGCTGTTCTACTTCAAGGTCGCCGACCCGGCGCTGATGTCCGCGATCTTTCGCGCCTACAACGACTGGCTGGCCGAGTTCTGCCGCACCGATCCCGAGCGCTTGAAGGGCATCGCGATGATCAACCTCGACGAGGTCGCCGACGGGGTGAGGGAGTTGGAGCGCGCCGCCCGCCTCGGCCTCTGCGGCGCGATGATCACCGAGCATCCGCCCGAGGACCGCCGCTACGACGGGCCCGAATACGAGAAGTTCTGGGCCGCCGCCGCGGGGCTCGGGCTGCCCTTAAGCCTGCACACGGCAACGAGGCGCCAGGGCAAGATCCGCGGGGTCGGCGAGCGGACGCTGCGCGACGCCAGCAGCCGCGCGACCAAGGCGTTCTATCCGGCGCTGTCGTTGTGCGATCTCATCTTCTCCGGGGTCTTCGAGCGTCATCCGCGCCTCAGAGTGGCGATCGTCGAGTTCGAGCTGTCCTGGGCACCGCACCTCCTCGCGACGATGGACTACACCTACCGCGAGCGCCACGACGAGGCGTTCTACCGGTTCCAGGATGGCATGCGCCCGAGCGACTTCTTCCGCCGCAACGTCGTCCTGAGTTTCCAGGAGGACGCCGTCGGCATTCGTCTGCGCGAAATTATTGGCGTCGACAACATGATGTGGGGCTCGGACTATCCGCACAGCGAGTCGACCTTTCCCCAATCGCACAAGATCCTGGCGGAGATCCTGGCGGGCGTGCCGGATGACGAACAAGCCAAGATCGTCGGCGGCAACACCGCGCGCATCTACAATTTCGACCTGGCGCGGCTGACCACCCGGGCTTGAAGAGCCGGCCGTCCGCCGCTTTGGTGACTAGCGGACTATCGCGGCGCCGTTGTCACCCTTGACCGGTCCGCTCGGGACCGCCGCAAGCTTGGAGCGGAAATAATAGAGAGCGTCTGTGAGGCTCCCTGCCGCGCGCAGACGCTGGCGGCCGCTCATGACGGTGAACTCGGGCTGGGCGGGCGACGGGATCGGGCCGAGCGATTTGACGATCGTATAGGCGGCGCGCTCGTGGGTATGGCGGAACACCGAAAACAGCGCCTGACCGTCGCGATGGTCGATCGCGTAATCGCGCCAGATCCCGCGGGCGACGTTGCGGCTGTAGAGCCCCAGGAGCTGGTTCAATTCGGAGCGGGTGAAATAGAGGGGGTGGCGCTGGCGGCGATTATCCCGCAGAGGCAGCACCGTCGCGTTGTTGAGGGTCATCGCCGACCGTCTGTTGTCATCCTTCTGTCATTTTGCCGATTTCCGCCGCAGCGTCCAGCCGTCTGACGGCTGCGCGGCCGCCCCGGGGCGTGGCGACGGTGCGACCGGTTGCCCCACCTTGCTGCCCCCGGTTCGCGGCGGCGCGGTTTGCCTCGCTGCGGCCGAGCGGATATGGTGCCCACTCTTGACCCGGCGGCGTTGGGGCGTGCGTGAGCGATATTTTCCGCGAAATCGAGGACGAGCTGCGTCGCGACAACCTGTTGAAGCTATGGCAGCTTTACGGGAAATACGTGATCGCCGTCGCGGTGCTGGCGATCCTCATCGCCGGGGGGGTCGTCGCCTGGCGCGACCACGAGGCGTCCGAGCGCCAGGCCCAGGGGCAGCGCTATTCGAGTGCGCTGGCTCTGGCCCGCGCGGGCAAGGACGGCGAGGCGGCGAAGGTTTTTGCCCAATTGGCCGGTGAGGGCGGCGGCTACAGTGTGCTGGCTGCCTTCGAGGAAGCCGAGCTGTTGGGCAAAAGCGGCGACAGGAAGGCGGCGGTGGCCGCCTATGACAAGCTCGCCGGCTCCTCCGGCATCGAACCCGAATTCCGCGGTCTGGCGGTGTTGTTGTCGGTCAGTGAGGGGCTTGCGGACGGCGATGCGTCGGCCGCGATCGAGCGCCTGAAGCCGCTGACCGCGGCGGACAATCCGTGGCGCGCCAGCGCCCTCGACCTGACCGCCGCGGCAAAGCTCAAAGCGGGCGACCGCGGCGGCGCCCTGGCGATCTACAAAGAGCTCGCCGACGACCTCGCGGCGCCGCCGGGGCTGCGCGCCCGAGCCGCCGAGATGGCCGCCGCGCTGAAATCCTAGGCAGCCTCCGTTGGCAATCAACCGACGCGATTTCGCCGCGCTGCTGTTGTCGTTTGGCGCCGCCGGATGCGGCCTCTTCAAGGACCGCAAACAGCCGCTGCCCGGCGAGCGGATTTCGGTGCTGGGGATCGGCGGCGGCGTCGAGCCGGACCCCAAGCTCGCCGCCACTCCCGTCACCCTCCCGCCGCCAGCAGTCAACACGGACTGGCCGGAACCGGGCGGCAACCCTGCCCATACGATGGGTCACCCCGCGCTCCCCGCACAACTCGCGCGCGCCTGGAACACGAACATCGGCGACGGCTCCTCGCGTTATACCAAGGTGATGTCGCAGCCGGTCATCGCCGGCGGCCGGGTCTTCGCGATGGATGGCGGCGTCCAGCTCAGCGCCCTCGATGCCGGCACAGGCAACCGCATCTGGCAGGTCGACCTCAAACCCGAGGACCAGCGCGGTAACGCCTTTGGCGGCGGACCGGCGTGGTGGAAAGACCGCGTTTACGTCGCCACCGGCTATGCCGAGGTGCTGGCGCTCGACCCGGCCGACGGCAAGGTGATCTGGCGCAAAAGCGTGAGTTCACCCGTTCACGCGCCGCCAACTGTGGCGGACGGCCGCATCTTCGCCGTAACCGTCGACAACGAGCTGAATGCCCTGGCGGTCGAGGACGGCAAGCATCTGTGGTCGCAAAACGGCATTCCCGAGACCGCGGGACTCCTCGGTGGCGCCAGCCCGGCGGTCGAGGGTGAAATCGTGCTTGCTCCCTATAGCTCGGGGGAGCTCTTCGCGCTGCGCGTCGAGAATGGCCGCGCCTTGTGGTCGGACAATCTGGCCGCGACCCGGAGCGCCAACGCGGTGGCCGGGCTCGCCGATATACGCGGCCGCCCGGTCATTGATCGCGGCAGGGTTTTCGCCGTCAGCCATAGCGCGCGGATGGCGGCGATCGATCTGCGCACCGGGGACCGGGTGTGGGAACAGGACATCGCCAGCAGCCACAGCCCGTGGGTCGCGGGCGAATATGTTTTCGTGCTGGCCAACGACAACGAACTGGTCTGTCTGACGCGCGACGCCGGCAAGGTGCGGTGGGTACACCAGCTGCAGCGCTATGAGGACGAGAAGGAAAAATCTGACCCGATCGTGTGGGCCGGCCCGGTGCTCGGCGGCAATCGCCTGATTGTGCTGTCCTCGCAGGGCCAAGCGGTTTCGATATCGGCGGCGACCGGCGAGGTGGTTGGCCAGCAGGACATGTCCGCCGGATACCTGCCCCCGGTTATCGCCAACAACGTCCTTTACTTGCTGAACGACGACGCCGATCTGTCCGCCTATCGTTAGTCGCCCGCCCCGCGTCACACCCGCGTCAGCGGGCATCCCTCCAGGCGGCTGGATTGGTGGTTTCGGGACAATGTCTTTCACCATCGCGATCCTCGGGCGTCCCAATGTCGGCAAGTCGACACTGTTCAACCGGCTCGTCGGCCGCCAGCTTGCGCTCGTCGATGATCTGCCCGGGGTGACGCGCGACCGCCGCGAGGGGGCAGGGCATATCGCCGATCTCGCCTTCCGGCTGATCGACACTGCCGGGCTCGAAGAAGCACCGCCAGAGACGCTCGCCGGCCGGATCCGGGTGCAGACCGAGCGCTCGCTCCATGAGGCGGATGTCGCGATCCTCGTTATCGATGCGCGCGAGGGGGTGACCCCGCAGGACCGCCATTTTGCCCGCTGGCTGCAGCGCACCGGAAAACCGGTCGTCCTCGTCGCCAACAAGGCCGAAACCCGCACCGCGCAGGGCGAATTGGGCGAGGCCTACGAGCTCGGGCTCGGCGACCCGGTGGCGATCTCGGCCCGACACGGCGAGGGTCTTGGCGAGCTCTACGAACGCCTTTTGCCGTTCGCCACCCCCGCGGAGACCGACACCGCCGCCGGTCTGCCCGAAACCCCCGCGGAAAAGCCGCTGCAGCTCGCCGTTGTCGGGCGGCCCAATGTCGGAAAGTCGACGCTGGTCAACCGTCTCCTCGGTGAGGACCGGGTGCTGACCGGCCCCGAGCCCGGCATCACCCGGGACGCGATTGCGGTCGAGTGGTCGTGGGCCGGGCGGCCGATTCGGCTGATCGATACCGCCGGGATGCGCCGCCGGGCGCGGATCGAGGCGCGGCTCGAGCGGCTCTCGGTCGCCGACACGCGGCGCGCCGTGCGCTTTGCCGAAACCGTCATCCTGGTCAGCGACGCGCTGGAGCCCCTGGAGCGCCAGGACCTGACGATCGCCAACATGGTCGCCGAGGAAGGCCGCTCGCTCGTGCTGGCCGCCGATAAATGGGACCTGGTGAGGGACCCCAAGGCAACGCAGGCGCGGTTGCGCGAGCGGGTTGACGACGCGTTGCCGCAACTGCGCGGGGTTGCGCTGGTCGCGGTTTCAGGGCTCACCGGTTACGGGATCAATGCCCTGATGAAGGCGGTGTTCGCCGCCGATGCGGTATGGAACCGGCGGGTGCCGACCGCCGCCCTAAACCGCTGGCTGGCAAGGATCCAGGAGCATCACCCGCCGCCGCTGGCGGCCGGGCGGCGCTTGCGGCTGCGCTACATCACCCAGGTCAATACGCGACCGCCATCCTTTGCCCTGTTTGCCTCGCAACCGGGCGAGCTCCCGGAATCCTACCGGCGCTACCTGGTCAACGCGCTGCGCGAGGATCTGGCGCTCCCCGGCACCCCCATTCGCCTGATGCTGCGCAAGGGCGAAAACCCCTATGCGCCGAGGTAGGAAGCGATTACTTCGGGCATCACGGTGACGATTTCGCCGTTGCGGGTGCATTCGGGCACGGCGAGTTCGAGGAAGGCTTGCGCGACGCTCTCCGGGCCCGGCAGGTCCGCCGGGTTCTCGCCCGGGAAGATCGTGGCGCGCAGCCGGGTGCGCACAACGCCGGGGTCGATCAGGTTGGCGCGCACCCCGGTGCGGACGATTTCGCCGGCATAGATCCGCACCAGGGTTTCCAGGCCGGCCTTGGCGACCGCGTAAGGGCCGTAATAGGGGAGGGCGTCCCGCGCCAGCCGGCTGGTGACAAAGATCGCCCGGCCCGAGGGGGCGGCGCGCAACAGCGGATCCATCGCCCGGATGAGCCGCCAGTTGGCGGTCAGGTTCAATTCGATGATCTCGCTCCAGAGCTTCGGGTCGATATGGCCGGCCGGCGAGAACACGCCGAATTCGGCGGCATTGCCGACGAGGATGTCGAGCCGGCCATAGCGCTCATAGATGGCGGCGGCCAGTTCGTCGATCTTGATGAACTCGCGCAGATCGAACGGCACCAAGGTGGCGCTGCCGCCGGCCGCCCGGATTTGGTCGTCGACCTCCTCGAGGCCGCCGACGGTACGCGCCGCGAGCACGACATGCGCCCCTTCGCCGGCAAAGAGCCGGGCGATTGCGGCGCCGATGCCGCGCGAAGCTCCGGTAATCAACGCAATCCTGCCGACGAGCCGGCCGGTGGCAATCGCGGCTGAGCTAGGCGCCGGTTTCATGGTGCCGACGTTCTGCGACGACGTAAATATTTGTACTCATGCCAGGTCAACCCGATTACGACGACATCCACCCCCGTTATCAGCATCAACCAAAAGGAATGAGTAAAACTGAACCGGTAGACCTGGTAGGTGACGAACAGCCCGAAGACGGTGAGCGCGACTGGATAGTACCATAGCTGTTCGCGCAGCAGACCAACGATCAGCCACAGTTTGATGGCTCCATGGCTCAGCAAATACAACGCCATGAAGCGCTGGGTGCTCACCGACAGGTTCTGCGCCCACTGAACAATGTAATTGGCAACAAAGTCGCGCGGGTCTTCCGTCAGTTCCGCGTGCGTAATCGTCCCGATGAGCCATGACAGAAAGCGTGGGCTAACGAGAAAAGCGCCCAGCGCCGCGAGCATCTCACCGCCGGCGAAAACAGCCTTGAGGACGAGGGTTATTTCGAAAAAGCGGTGTAGGTACTGCTCCTGCTTCGGCGGGAGAACACTCACGCGTTTTCGGTCAACAGCGAGAGCTGGACGGAGACCTTGCCATTGTCGGCGTCGGCCGGCCGGATCGGATAGTCGCCGGTAAAGCACGCATCGCAAAAGCGCGGCGCTAGCGGGTCGCGGCGCGCCATGCCCATCGCCCGGTAGAGGCCGTCGATCGAGAGGAAGGCGAGGCTGTCGACGCCGATGAATTCGGCCATCTGGTCAACGTCGAAGCGGGCGGCGAGAAGCTGATCGCGCGATGGCGTCGCAATCCCGTAGAAGCACGAATAGCGCGTCGGCGGGCTGGAGACCCGCATGTGTACTTCGCGCGCACCGGCGTGGCGGATCATCTCCACGATCTTTGTCGACGTGGTGCCGCGGACGATCGAATCGTCGACCAGGATCACACGCTTCCCCTTGAGGTCGGCGCGGTTGGCGTTGTGCTTCAAGCGCACCCCCAGATGGCGTATCTGGTCGGTAGGCTCGATAAAGGTGCGCCCGACATAATGGTTGCGGATGATCCCCAATTCGAACGGCAGCCCCGATTCGGCGGCATACCCCAAGGCCGCCGGCACGCCCGAATCGGGCACCGGCACGACGATATCGGCATCGACCGGCGCTTCGCGCGCCAGCTCGCGGCCGATGCGCTTCCTGGCGTCATAGACGCTGTCGCCTTCGAGCACGCTGTCGGGCCGCGCGAAATAGATGTACTCGAAGACGCAGAACCGCTTTGGCACATTGTCGAACGGGTGCACGCTTCGTACCCCACCGACGCCGATGATGACGATCTCGCCGGGTTCGACATCGCGGACGAACTCGGCACCGATGATGTCGAGGGCGCAGGTCTCCGAGGCGAGGATCCACGCGTCGCCGAGCCGGCCGAGGACGAGCGGGCGCACCCCTAACGGATCGCGCAGCCCGATCACCGAATCCTGAGACAGCGCAACCAGGGAATATGCCCCCTCGACTTGGCGCAATCCGTCGGTCAGGCGCTCGACGACGGTATCCTTTAGGCTCGTCGCGATCAGGTGGACGATGACCTCGGTGTCGCTCGTCGACTGAAACAGGCTGCCGCGCCGCACCAGTTGGCGGCGCAGATGGTAGGAGTTGGTCAGGTTGCCGTTGTGGCAGAGCGCCAGCCCGCCGAATTCGAAATCGGCGAACAGCGGCTGGATGTTGCGCGTCGCCACTTCGCCCGTCGTCGCATAGCGCACATGGCCGATCGCCATCGCGCCCGGCAGCCGGGCGATCACGTCCTTCGAGCTGAAATTGTCGCTGACGAGACCCGGACCGCGATGGGCGCTGAACTGCTCGCCGTCATAGGCGACGATGCCGGCCGATTCCTGGCCGCGATGCTGCAGGGCGTGCAGCCCGAGCGCGGTCAGAGCCGCCGCGTCGGGATGGCCATAAACCCCGAAAACGCCGCATTCCTCGTGGAAGTGGTCTTCGGCCATCCGCCTCCCTCGATCCGGCCATCCCGGCCATGACGAATATATGACGCCGCCCTGCCCATTGCGAGGGCAGGAGCCCGCCGGCACACCCCGGGGGCGCAGAGGGAGCGCGCCATACCCCTCAATGCTGGGTGCCGATGAGCCGGTCGAGCTCGCGCTTGTCGCCCTGCGGATAGTTTGGCGCCGGCGCCGAATCGGTGGTCGGCGGCGCCGGCGGGGCCGGGTTCGTCAGAGCGCGCATCGCCCGATCGGCCTCGGCTTTCTGCGCGGCATTTGGATCAACGGTTCGCAGCAATTCCTCGGCAGCAGTGGCGCCTTTGGCCTTCAGCGATTCGGGCAGAAATCCGCGCAACGCTTCGGCGCCTTGGTGCAGGTAGGGCTCGCTTTTCGCCTCGCGGATCCATACCGGCCGGTCGCTCGGCTGGATGCCGCTGAAATCCAGTAGGAGGTAGGCGAAGCAGACAAGAAACGCGCCGCGCGCCAGGCCGAAGATGAAACCCAAGGTCCGGTCGATCGGCGAAAGTCCGGCCCCCCGCACCATGTTCGCGAACATGCCGGTCAGGATCGTCAGGGCGATGATGCTGGCGACGAAGAGGCCAAACCCAGCGATCACCTGCGAGAGCAGCTTGTCGTGTACCCGCGGCTCGATTTGTGCGTGGACCCAATTGAATCCGTAGAGCGTGATCGCGGCCGCGCCAACCCAGGCGATGATCGACAAGGCTTCGCGGACAAAGCCGCGCGCGAAGGCGAACAGCGCCGACAATGCGACGATCCCGATGACCCCGATGTCGAGCGGGTTCATCATCAACCCCTAGGGCGCCGTCGCGAGCCGGCGCGAGCCGGGCGGCGGGACCCGGCGGGGAGCACCGTGCGGCGCCGCGGCCAGCCGCGCCACCAGTTCGCTCAGATGTCCGATCGGCACCATCGTCAAGCCGTCGTTGGTCCGGGTGGGGTGGGTGCTGCGTCCGGCGCTGCTCCCGGCTGGGCGGAGCGGGACCCAGGCCTCGGCGAAACCGAGCTTTGCCGCTTCCTTGAGGCGCGCCTCGGCATGGGCGACCGGGCGCACCCGGCCCGAGAGGCCAATCTCCCCAAAGACGACGGTGTCGGCCGGGACCGGCGTCTCGGTCAGCGCCGAGACGAGCGCCGCCGCGACCGCCAGATCGGCGGCCGGCTCGACGATACGCAAACCGCCGGCGATATTGAGATAGATGTCGTTGGCGCCGACCGAGAGGCCGCAGCGCGCATCGAGTACCGCGGTGATCATGGCGAGGCGCGTCGCATCCCAGCCGACAACGGCGCGCCGCGGCGTACCGAGCAGCGAGGGCGCGACCAGCGCTTGCACCTCTACGAGCACAGGGCGGGTCCCCTCGATCCCGGCGAAGACCGCCGCGCCGGCGCTTTTGCCGCCGTCGTCGTCCGGTTCGGTGTCGGCAGTCGCGCGGTCCGCCAGGAACAGCGCCGACGGGTTCGGCACCTCGACGAGGCCACGGTCGCTCATCTCGAAGACGCCGATCTCGTCGGTTGCGCCAAAGCGGTTCTTGACCGCGCGCAGGATGCGGAACTGGTGGCCGCGCTCGCCCTCGAAATAGAGCACGGTATCGACCATGTGCTCCAAGACGCGGGGCCCCGCGATCAGCCCCTCCTTGGTGACATGGCCGACGAGGACGACGATGAGGCCGCGGCGCTTGGCCAGCCCGATCAGCTCCTGGGCGGCGCCGCGCACCTGGCTGACCGTGCCCGGCGCGCTGTCGAGCGTGTCGAGGTACATCGTCTGGATCGAATCGATCACGACGAAATCGGGTGCCCCTTTGTCGTCGAGCGCGGCCATGATGTCGCGCACGCTCGCCGCCGCGGCGAGACGCACCGGGGTGTCGGCAACGCCGAGCCGCTCGGCGCGCAGCCGTACCTGGTCGATCGCTTCTTCGCCGGTGATGTAGGCAGCCTCGGTCCCGCCGACGGCAAGGCGGGCGGCGGCTTGCAGCAGCAGCGTCGATTTGCCGATGCCGGGATCGCCGCCGACGAGGATCGTCGAGCCCGCCACCAGCCCGCCGCCGCACACCCGGTCGAACTCGGCGATCCCGGTCAAGAGGCGCGGCGGTCCGGCGGTTTCGCCGCGCAACGCTACAAAGTCGAGCCGCTGCCCGCGTCCGGTCGGGCCTTTGGCGCCGAGCCCCTTCGGTGGGATGGCGCGCGCCACCTCCTCGACCATGCTGTTCCAGGCGCCGCAGGCCTCGCACCGTCCGGCCCATCGGGGAGCCGCCGCGCCACATTGCTGGCAGACGTAGCGCGCCTGGGTCTTCATGCCGCGCGCACCTCCATCTCGATCGGCCCCTCGGCGCGGCCGTGGACGAACTGGTCGACAAAGGGGTTGTCGGTCTTATCGATCTCGGCCGTCGCCCCCTGCCAGATGATCCCTCCCTTGTGCAGCATCGCGATGCGGTCGGCAATCTTGCGCGCGCTCGTCATGTCATGGGTGATCGAGATCGCGGTGACGCCGAGGCCGCGCACCAGATCGACGATCAGCCGGTTGATGACATCGGCCATGATCGGGTCGAGCCCGGTCGTCGGCTCGTCGAAAAACAGGATCTCCGGCTCGGCCGCAACCGCGCGGGCGAGCGCCACCCGCTTCTGCATCCCGCCCGACAGCTCGGAGGGGCTGAGGTCGCCGATTTCGGGCCCGAGCCCGACCGCGGCCAGCTTTGTCAACGCGATCTCGTGCGCCTGTTGGCGCGCCATGCCGCGCCCCTGGATCAGCCCGAATGCGACATTTTCCCATACGCGCAGCGAATCGAATAGCGCGCTGCCCTGGAACAGCATGCCAAAGCGGCGCATCAGCGTTTCGCGCGCGGTGCGGCCGATGCCGATCGACTCCTCGCCGTCGATGCGAATCGACCCGGCTTCGGGGCGCATCAGCCCGAGGATGCACTTGATCAGGACCGACTTCCCGGTGCCCGAGCCGCCGATGATGACGAGGCTCTCGCCGGCGGCGACATCGATCATGACCCCGTCGAGCACACGCTTCTCGCCGAACGATTTTTCCAGCCCCTTGACGGCGATCTTCGGGACCGGGGCGCTGGCGCCGCTCATCACGTGAAAAATGCCTGGGTCAGGAAATAATCCGACAAGAGGATCAGGATCGAGGCCGACACCACCGCGTGGGTTGTCGCCTGGCCCACCCCCTCGGCGCCGCCCTGCGAATAATAGCCCTGATAGCAGCCCATCAGCGCGACAATGAAGCCGAACACGGCGGCTTTTACCAGTCCGGAGACGACGTCCATTGTTGCCAGATACTGCTCGGTCTGGGTCAGAAAGGTTGCCGGGTTGAAATTGAGCTTGTAGGTGCCGACGAGAAAGCCGCCAAAGACGCCGATGATGTCGGCGACGAAGACGAGCGCGGGCAGGGTCAGGAGCCCGGCGAGCAACCGCGGCAGCACCAGATAGCGCAAGGGGTCGGTCGACAGTGTCGAGAGCGCGTCGATCTGGTCGGTGACGCGCATCGTCCCGATCTCGGCCGCCATCGCGGCCCCGACCCTCCCGGCCACCATCAGCCCGGCAATGACCGGCCCCAGTTCGCGCGTCACCGACAAGACGACCACCGTCGCGATCGCACCCTCGGCGTTGAAGCGGGCAAACCCGGTGTAGGATTGCAGCGCCAAGACCATCCCGGTGAAGAGCGCGGTCAGCCCCACGACCGGCAGCGAAAAATAGCCGACATAGACGATCTGTCGCAGGATCATGCGGGGGTAATAGGGCGGGGTCAGCCCGGTGCCGAGCGCCTGTCCGGCGAACATCGCCAGCCGTCCGGCCGCGGCGAGAAAGGCGAGAAAGGCCGCGCCGATCGACGCAAGAAAGGCGATCATTCCGGGAAGGGTATCGCGGAGGATTCGCGATAGACGCGGTGATAGCGCGAACCGAGCGCACAGAGGATCTCGTAGCCGATCGTTCCGGCATCGGCCGCCGCGTCGTCCACCCCATATTGGGCGCCCAAAAGCTCGATCATCGCACCGGGGTGCGCCAGCTCCGGAGCCACCGCCGATACGTCGAATGTGACAAGATCCATCGAGACCCGGCCAAGCAGGGGAACGCGCGCACCGGCGAGATAGCCGCAGCCGCGATGGCTCAGCGAGCGCAGCCAGCCATCGCCGTAGCCGACCGCCACCGTCGCGGCGCGGCCCGGCGTCTTCATGACATGGGCGGCACCGTAGCCAACCGACTGACCCCTGTCAATTTGGCGGACCTGCACGATTTTGGCGCGCAGCCGGACGATTTGGCGCAGCGGATTGGGGCGGCCGGGAACCGGGTTGACGCCAAAGAGGGCGGCGCCCGGGCGCACCAGGTCGAAATGATAGGACGGCCCGAGAAAGATCCCCGAGGATGCGGCAAGGCTCGCCGGCACCCCCGGCAGTTGCGCGACCGCGGCGGCGAATCGGGCGCGCTGGCGTTCGTTGAGCGGGTGGTCGGGACGGTCGGCGCAGGCGATGTGGCTGATCACTGCGCGCCAGGCGAAGGGCGGCGGGTTCGCGACGACGGCCGCGAATTCGCACGCGTCGAGGCCAAGCCGCGCCATCCCGGTGTCGACATGGAGGATGGCGGCGGCCTGCCCGGGGAGGGGCGCGTCTCGAAGGACGCAGAGTGCCAACGCAGCCCATTCTGCGATCTGGCCGGGCTCGTTCAGCACCGGGATCAGCGCATGCGCGGTGAAGTCTGCGGCCGTTCCCGGCAAGGGACCGTTGAAGACGGCGATCTCCGGCGCCCCGCCCAATCCCGCCCGCAGCGCGATGCCCTCGTCGAGGGTCGCGACGAAAAACATCCGGCACCCGGCGGCCAGGAGTGCGCGCGCCACCGGCACCGCGCCCAGGCCATAGCCGTTCGCCTTGACGACGGCGGCGCACAGCGCCGGGTCGGCCTGCCGCGCGAGCAGCCGCCAGTTTTCGACAATTCCGGCGAGATCGATGTCGAGAACCGCGCCGGCGCGGGCCGCCGCCGGGTCGGAGGCCATGCTCAGCGACCTCCCTTCGATCGGCTGGACCGGGCGGGGGCGCCGCCGGCTCAGGCCAGGGTGGGCCGCGCGTCGCGGAACGGCGTTGCTTTTTCAAATGCGTCGGCGACCCGTAACACGGTCGTCTCGGCGAAGGGCTTGCCGACCAGCTGGATCGCGACCGGCAGTCCGCCGGCACCGAACCCGGCGCACACCGTGATCGCCGGGTAGCCGGCGACGTTGAACGGAATGGTAAAGCTCGGCGCGGCAAAGCTGTCCCACGCCGGCACCTCGTCGATTTTCGGGGCTTCGGCGGTCTGCGACGCGGCCAGCACGATATCGAGCCCGGCCATCGCGGCATGGAGTTCGGCGCGCAATTCGCGGCGCCGGCGCACCGCCTGGACATAGTCGACCCCGGAAACGAGCGCGCCGAGCATCAGCCGTCGCTGCACCCGCTCACTGAAATCGCGTAGCCGGGTTCGCGTCCATTCTTCGTAAGCGGCGGCCCGCTCGGTCATCGAGATCAACGAGCCGCAGGCGCCCCAATCCTGCAGCGGCGAGAGCTGAACCTCGCGGATCTCCGCGCCGAGCCCGCGGAACGTGGCGATCGCCGCGTCGATCCCGGCGCGGACGCCCTCCGACACCTTGTAATCGACCTCGTGAAAATGATGGACGACGCCGATCCGCGTGCCCTTGATCCCGCGCCCGAGTGCTTGGGTGTAGTCGGGGACGGGCCGATCCGCGCTCGCCGGGTCGCGCGGGTCATGCCCGGCCAAGACCTGCAGCATCAGCGCGCAGTCCTCGGCGGTCCACGCCATCGGGCCGATATGGTCGAGGCTGAACGCGGCCGGGGCGACGCCGGCGCGGCTGACGAGGCCATAGGTTGGCTTCAACCCGGCGATCCCGCACAGCGCGGCGGGCCCCCGGATCGAGCCGCCGGTGTCGGTGCCGATGCCGCCGAGGATGAGCCCGCCGGCGATTCCGGCCCCGGTGCCGCTGCTGCTGCCGGCGGTGAAATGCCCGGTTTCCCAGGGATTGCGCGCCGGCGGCCGCGGCAGATCGAACGAGGGGCCGCCATCGGCGAATTCATGTGTCTGTGTCTTGCCGATGAGAACGGTGCCGGCGGCGGCAAGGAGCTCGGCGCAGGTGGCGTCGCTATCGGGGATATTGTCTTGCAGGATTTTCGAGCCGCAGGTCGTCGGGATCCCCTTGGTGTCGACGATGTCCTTGAGGCCGATCGGGATGCCGTGCAGCTTGCCCTTGGGGGCGCCGGTCATGATCGCCGCCTCGGCCGCGCGCGCCTCGGCCAGCGCACGCTCCTCGGTCAGATGGACAAAGGCGTGCAGCCGGTTGTTGAGCGCGTGCACGCGCTCAAAGCAGGCCCGGGTCAATTCGACCGGGGATAGCTGGCGGGCGGCGATCAGCCGCGCCGCCTCGGCGATCGTCGGGATGGCGCCGGTCATGCCACATCATCCTCGGTGAAGTTGAAGACATGCGCGAGCTCGGCCATCCGGCCACGCGGCTGGCGCACGCGCTCGGCCATCCGGACGATGTTGGCATAGACCTCTTTCAGCTCGGCCTTTTCCGCGCCGGTTATGTCGAGGCCGGCGCGCCGCAGCAGAAAGTCGAGCGCCTCGTCTGAGATATCGGCTGGCATGATCGGGTCTCCCCTGGCGGCTGTCTCGATCGCCTACAATACCTCCCGACGCAAACCCGCCGCCAGTCTTGTCGTGTCCTGTCAACCAACCGCCGAGGCAAAGCGCACCACCGCGATCGGCGGCAGCCTGGCGTCGACCATCGACCAGGAATCGCCGGAATCCTCGGAGATCCACAATCCGCCGCTCGTTGAGCCGAACGCGAGCCGCTCGCCCGTCTCGTCGACGCTGAGAGCATGGCGCCATACCAGGTCATAGGCGTGGCGCTGCGGGAGGCCCCGGGTCAGCACGTCAAAGCTGCGGCCGCCATCAGTTGTGCGCGCGACGACCACCCTGGCGTCAACTGGGATCCGCCGCTCGTCCTTGGCCGCCGGCACGAACCAGGCGGTTTCGGGATCGCGCGGATGGGCGGCGACGGCAAAGCCGAATTTCGCCGGGCGGATCGCGGTCAATTCATGCCAGTTGGCGCCGCCGTCCTCGGAGCGGAAGACCCCGTTGTGGTGCTGGCACCAGACGATCTCGGGATGGGCCAGGCAGTGCGCGAGGCGGTGGATGTCCTGCACGATCGGCTCGCCGCGTTGTTCCGGCGGTACGTATTCGGCGTACATTCCGCGGTTGATGTTGCGCCACGAGGCGCCGGCATCGGCGCTGGCCCACACCCCCGCGGTCGAGACGCCGATGCGGATCTCGGAGGGATTGCGCGGGTCGACCAACACCGAGCTGATGCCGGGCTGTTCGCCGCCGGCGACGCCCGCCCATTGCCGGCGCTCGGGCATGTGCCACAGCGCCTCGTTGAGCGCCCAGGACCGGCCGCCATCGTCGGAACGAAAGAGCCCGCCCGGCATCGTCCCGGCCCAC
>Ga0209415_10003391_pt1 | contig 29642 bp, 25 predicted proteins | sample PeaSoiSIISIP2007_FD_187696 | JGI IMG/M metagenome (GOLD analysis project Ga0209415, IMG submission 187696) | Peat soil microbial communities from Weissenstadt, Germany - SII-SIP-2007 (SPAdes) (version 2) | ecosystem: Environmental > Terrestrial > Soil > Wetlands > Peat | place: Germany...
AGCGCCAGGTCGCTGGCGCTGTTGATATTCAAACCGGCAGCCGTGATCATGGCCGGAGTCAGCGCATTGTAGTTCGTGGTAGCCAGCAGCGGAGCGGTAAACCACGCCCCACGGTTACCCACGTAGGAAACGTCCAGCACCGTTCCCCTGGCGATTTCCCGCTGGATGCCGAGGCTCCACTGCGCGATGCGCCCAGGGCGCCCGGCGTTTCTGTCGATCGAAATGAAGGGCGACTGCGGAGGCGCGTACCCGGGAGCAGTCTGGAACGGATAGTGCGCCGAGAAATCCGGCCACACCAGCGGTGCGTTGCCGAACGAATTGCCCGGGGCGAACGGGTTGCCGTTCTTCAGCAGACCGGCCGGGATACCCGCGACATTCTGATCGCTGTAGGTGTAGAAATCCGGCACGCTGTAGCTCAGATACGCGTTGTTGGGCGAGGCCGTGTACGATACGCCGGCGCCCAGACGAAGCACGGTCTTGCTGTTTATCGAGTAGGCGATTCCGAGACGCGGACCGATAGCCCACGGATAATTACCGTTCAACGGAGCGGTGCTATTGCCGCCATAGATCACCGCGCCGATGCGCCCGCCGATGGCAGCGTTCGGCGTATTGAACGCGGCGTCCTGCATGCGTCCGTGCTCCTCCGCAAGAAGGGTCTCAAAGTCATAGCGGAGCCCGAGGTCGATGGTTAGCCTGCGGGTGACCTTCCAGGTGTCTTGCGCGTAAAAACCCAAGCTGTGGTTGCCCAGCTTGAGGGTGTCCTGCGGCGACAAGTTCAGGCTGCTGTAGGCGCCCAGCAGGAAGCTGGCATATGCGAATCCGGTCGCGCCGTTCGCATACGTGATTCCCGTGGCAAACGGGTCGGCCGTTTCCGCCTGGCCAAACCCGAAAATCCCGTTGGAGCGCGAGCCGTTTGCAATCGGCAGGCCTTCAAAGATCGCTTCGCCGCCGAACTTGAACGTATGGTTGCCCTTGACCCAGGTGACGCTGGTGGTGAAGGTGGGCTTGGTGTCCTTCTGCCAAATAGCGGCGAATCCTACGCCTAGGCCGATGTTGGTGCCGCCCTTGCTGACATCCGAGATGCCGCCTATATTCGGAAATACGCCGGGGAGGTAAAACTGGTTAGTCCCGAATAGCTGGCTATTGTCGTAGGTGGCCGACGGCATGGTGTACAGAGTGGTCTGAAGCAGGCCCACGCCCACGTGCAGCAGCAGCGTGGGAGTGATGGTCTGATCGTAGTTAATTCGGGTGGTTTGCGACAAGCTGTTGGTGGGCTCCGCCCCGCTGAAGCCCTGTGTGTAGCCGTTCGCCGCCGGCGAAACTATCCGGTTGGCGGAGTAGAAAAAGGAGATCTTCTTGTTCGCGCTCAAGTTGTGATCCAGCTTCAACGTCGGGAGTTTGGTGTGAGTGAAGTTGTAGTACCCGGGAACGTTGTAGTTGTTGATGAGAGCGTTCGGGTTGGTTGCCTGCGGCAGCAGAGCCTGGACCTTCAGGGCCGCGGGATCCATCTGCGTCAGAGGAATCGTATTGTTCACGAATGGCAATCGAACCACCTGCCCGTTGACGGTCGTCTGTGACAAAGGATTGTAAATCTGATTACCGAGCAGCGGGTTGCCAAGCGCATCGACCTGGGGCACGCCGCCGAGTGTCAGTTGAGGATTCAGAGCCGTGGTGAAGTTGCCTTGCTGGTAGGCCGCTGTGGGAACCGAGTTAATGGCGTTGGCGGTCAGCGACTTCGTGATGAACTGCTCATAGCTGAAGAAGAAGAACGTCTTGTCGTGGCCGTTGTACACCTTGGGGATGTCAATCGGACCGCCGAAAGTGCCGCCAAAATCTTCGCGCCGGAGCGAATTACGCACCAGCTGACCGTTCCTCAGCGAGTTCGTCAAGCCCGCGTTGGTGTTGTAGGTGCCGGCGTTCAACGCCTCGTTGACCAGATAGTCAAAAGCGCCGCCGTGGTACTGGTTGGTGCCGGACTTCATGGTGTAGTTGATGTAACCGCCGCCCGCCTGGCCGAATTCGGCCGCGAAGTTAGAGGTCTGAATCGAGATTTCCTGAATCGCGTCGACGCCGGTCTGGTTTTGGGAGTTGATCTCTTTCCAGAAACCGCTAGTCGCATCCTGGCCCTCAATACGGATGCTTTGCGAGCTGGAAGGCAGCCCGTTGACGCGGAGTATCGCGTCGCTCCCGTACTGCGCGCCGGGGAGCATTTGCAGCGCCGCCAGAGGGTTGCGGACACCCGCCCCGTTGCTGCCGATAGTGAGGATCGGGATACTATTCAGAGTATCGGTGGTGACGTTGTGGCTCACCTCGCCGCTCTCCGTCTTCAGGAGCGGCGTTTGCTCGGTGATCGTGACCGATTCCGTGGTTGCGCCCACTTGCAGCGTGAAGTCCACCGCGAACGTAGTGTTGGCGGAAACCTCTACACCGGTTCGAACTGCTTTCTTGAATCCCGGCGCCGATACGGAAATTTCGTAGGTGCCGACCGGCAGCTGGGCGATCGTGTAATTGCCGGTGCCGGACGTCTGGGCACGATAGGTGACGCCCGTGCCGGCGTTTTTGGCTTCGATAGGCACATTTGGGACCACCGCGCTAGCGGGATCCTGAACTGTTCCGGTGATGGTGCCTCGATCGCTTTGGGCCATCGCAAACAGGGCGCAGAGCAGCAGAGCGCACGAAATCGACAAGGATCGCATTGAAATTCCCCTTTTTGACTACCCGGCAGGCTGCTCCAACCTCATAGAAACGAGCCTGCCCAACCGCATGTCAGTATACCGCTGGCTTTTCAACGCGTCAACACAAAAAGTAGGTAGATTGTCCTAGGGCTCGCTTCTACCTAAATCCGTATGAAATATGGCATCTAATCCTGAAATCCATAGCTGGAAAGCCCCCCTGGCACAGGTCGCCTGCTCTCGGGGAAACCCTGCGTCAGCCGGGAGATTCCAAGCGAATATCGAGGGTTTCAGGGCTGGCGGCCGATGCCCGGCGGCGCTTCGAGCGCGCCCAGAATGGCGTCCACAAGCTGCGGCGAACCCGTGAACAGGTCCGCGGGCGGCTGGCGAAAACGGAGCATATCGCGATAGATCACGTCCGCCAGTTGCGAGTTGATCCCCCAGCCGGCCAGGTAGGAAAGCCGGAGGTTGCTGTCCCGGTTGATGTCGGACCCGGCCGACCATTGCCCCAGATCGGCCCTCCGGCCCGTATACGTGGAGAAGAGAGCAACGATGGACGGCACCCCCACTTCCCGCAGCGATTCGGCCACGGGAGCATAATCCGGCCGGTCGAACCGCTGCTGCACCTCATCGACATTGATCTTTAGCGGCTCCACTTGGCCCATGAAGACCATATCGTAGCCCTCGCCGTTACGGGTATTGGCCCACACGGTGGCATTCGGGAACGATTCGAAGAACGTGGCCAGCTCGCTTTTCACCGTGCGCAGATCGCTTTCATAGAGCGGTACATAGAGCGAAAAGTAGCCGCCCGGATTCAGGTGCGCCTTCACCGCATCGAAGTATTCCTTCGAATAGAGGGCCGCGGTTCCCTTGGCGAACACATCCAGGGGATCCGACGCGATGATGTCGTACTTGTTGGTCGTGGTCATCACGTAGTGCCGGGCGTCGTCGTACACGATCCGGGTCTTCGGATTATTCATGACCTCGTAGTTCTGGCGGGCGAAGAAGCGCGTCGAGGTGGGCGGGATCACCGGCTCGATTTCGCAGATGGTGATGTGCTCGATCCCGGGATAGCGGGTAAATGTCCCGGCCGAGACGCCCGCGCCAAACCCGATCCCCAGGACCGATTTCGGATTCGGATGCAGCAGGCCGGGCAAATGGCCCACCATCCGCTGCAGCTTCATGTCATAGATTTCGGTGGTGGCTTCCACGTGGCCGTTGACGTTGATGTAGATCTCGCCGCTGTTCCAGCGCGAAATCGCGACCGAGGAATTCCGGCCCTCGGCGGTGTAGAGAATCGTGGATTGGCCGACGTTGAGCGGCATCCGCCGGCCGTAGGCGATCAGCTCGCCCGGAACCGGGCCGATGTTGAACAGCAGCACCATCGCGAGCACCATCGACGCCGCCAGCAATCCGGAAATCCCCACCGACTTCTGGTCGCGCACGTACGGCATCAGCGCCGTGAAGGCGCTGACAGCGGCAATCGCCAGCAGCACCCGCTGCGACTGTTGTGTGCCGATGGTCGGAACCAGAATCAGGCTGACGGCCAGGGCTCCCGCGATCGCGCCCAGGGTGTTAGCGGCGTAGATCCTTCCAACCACCTTCGCGGGATCCAGGCCCGGCCCGGCCACGGCGGCCAGCGCCAGCGGGAAACTGGCGCCCCACAGGAGCGCCGGCGGCAGGATCGCCCACAGGCAGCGCGCCATGTCGAGCTGGAAGGTGTACCAGGGGCTGCTCGAGAGCAGCGGATCGATCGGCCAGTAGGGGAGCGATCCCGCGATCATGTAGGCCGTCCAGGCGATGCCCAGCGTCAGCAGGATCTGGCACCATCCCAACGCCAACCGTGGCCGCACGGTTCGCGAGGTCCAGGCGCCCACGGTGGAACCGATTGCCAGCCCAATGAGAAAAACAGCGAGGATGATCGAGAAGACGTAGACCGTGGAGCCCAGCATCATGCCCATCAGGCGCGTCCACACGACTTCGGCGCCCAGGGCGCTCGCTCCAGAGAGACCGATCGTGAGGTAGATGGAGCCGCGGCTGTCGTCTGCCTCCGCTTCGGCGGCGTCAGGAGTGTTTCCGGTGTCCGCAGCCTCGATTCGCGCCGGAGTTCGTGCCGCCAGCGCGAGGCTGATCGCCGCCACAACCAGGTTGATAGCGACCGCGGCCAGCGTGGCGGCAGCGACGCCATACATCCTCAGCAGATAAAATCCCGCCAGCAGGCTCCCGAACACCGCGCCCACGGTGTTGGTGCCATAGAGCAATCCCCACCAGGAAGCGCCGCTGCGCGTGGATTCGATCCAGCGGGCGGCCGCCGGAAGCGATGCGCCCATCAGCGCTGTGGGCGGCAGCAGGCAGATCGCGGCCACCAGCGCGCGCAGCAGCATGTTCGGCAGTCCCACGCCGTTGGCGGCGATATACACCCGATCGATCAGCGGAACGCCGATCCAGACCAGCAGTCCGAACACGGCGATCCCGGCTTCGATCAAGGCGTACATTTTCAACGGATGCATCTGGGTGCGCAGACGGGGCAACCCGATGCTGCCGATGCACAGCCCGCCCATGAATGCGGCCAACAAGACGCCTACCGAAATGGTGGTCGAGCCGATGGCCAGTTCCAGCATCTGGTACCAGACCACCTCGTAGATCAGGGCGGCGCAGCCGCTTCCGAAGAACAAGACCAGCAGGACCGGCAGAAAGGGCGATGAGTGCGAGTCTTCGGACGGATTTTCGGCGAGCTGGGCCGGGAGAACTTGAGACATAACAGGAACTCGTGCGGTTTACGAGTATCCCATACATCGTGGATGCTGGCAAAAAGGGGCTGGTGTTAATCCATCAGGGAGCGCCCCTGATGATTCCAGCGCTGATCGGGGCAACGATCTGAATTCTATTAGGCATTTCGAATACGAACGTGGAATTGGTGGCTTCCTGTGGACTGCCGTCGAACAGAAAGACATACCTCAGGATCACCGAGTTGCCGCGCACTTCCTTCGACACCGGCTGAAACTTCCATTGCAACGCATTCTCGCTGGCCGGCTTTCCTAGCAGGGCATTCCCTGAAATCATTTCTGCGGCCGTTACGTTGCCGCTGGAATCCAAAGTACACTTAACTTCGACAGTTCCCTGCACACGCGCCATGCTCGGGATTCGTGGATACTCGGACATCGCAACGATCTTAGATGGTATCCAGTCTTGAGCGCACACTGATAGCGCAGTTAATGCGAACAGAACAGCTCTACCCATGGCCGGTATGATATCAAGCCAGCAGTTCGGCAAGCGTCCAGACGTGATCCGTAGTTAGGGGGACCGCTCCATTACTGTCGCGGCTCGGAAACACCCACGGAGCCGGGACGGTTACAGCCGCGCCCGTGAGGGCGGGGGATAAATCGCGAACTATCCCCCGTCCTGACGGACGGGGCTGAATCGCGAATCGGCGGGCCGAACGGGGCAGCCCCCCTGTTCACTTCGGCCCCAGCCCGTTCTTGCCCAGAAATTCCCGGATCGTCAAATAGATGCGGTCACGCTCGGCGGGCGTGAATCCGCCGTGCTTGCCTCCGGGGATGGTGATCAGCTGGTTGGGAACGTTCACCTTGGTCAGCGCGGCGTGCAACTGCACGGATTGCTGGTAGGGGACGGTGGTATCGGCATCGCCGTGAACGCTCAGGATCGGCGGCAGACCCGCGCGCACGTAGGTGATCGGGGAAACGCGCTTGGCGATTTCCATGCGGTTCGGCAGACTGCCGAACCAGCGCACCGCCGCGGCGGCACGATGAGGACCATCGATCACATCGGGAACGTCACTGACGCCGAACCAGTTGAGCACCGCCGCGACCTTGGGCATCGGGGTGTTAGCGGCGCATTCGCGGTCGAATCCTTCGCTTTCTGGAATGATGCCCAGCGCGAGCGCCAGGTGCCCTCCCGCCGACTCGCCCGTGACTACGATGCGATTCACGTCGACGTTGTACATCATGGCTTGCTGGGCGACATAGCGGAGCGCGCAGAAGCAGTCCTCAAGTGCGCCGGGCGCCAGTGTGTTCGGCCCCAGACGGTATTCGACGTTGACCACGTTCCAGCCCATCTCCATCCACGGCAGCACGTTCAGGATGGCGGCTTCCTTGTTGCCCGCCACCCAGAATCCGCCGTGCATGTAGATGATGGTGGGCTGGGGAGTCGTCGCGGTGCGGCGGCGGTAAATATCCATCTTGAGCTGCGTGTCGCCCATGGTCAGGTAGGTGACGTTGGGATACATCTGATATTCGTTGGCGACGTGCGTGGCCCAGGCCGCGGTGGGCGAGAGCTGGGAGAAAGCTGGCGCGGCTAACGCCAACACAATCGGAAGAAACTTGCGCATGGAGGACTCCATTCAGCGCGAGTATACACGAGCCCGGTCCTCGATCGCCTGGCGCTCGGCAACGGCGTCGCGATGTTCCTCCTCGCGGCCGTTCAAATTAGCATCGATGCAGATCAGAATCGCCCGCAGCGCACCCGAAAGTAGCGCCTGAGCGGCTGCCAGATCGGCTGCCAGCGAACTCTTCACCGTTTTGGAAGCCTTCCCGCAGAACTCCAATCCCGCGACAGTGGCGCGCGCGGCGCGCAAGGGCGCTTCGATCGCTTGTCGAAGAGCCGCCGCATCGCGAGTCTGCATATACGCCATCACCGCGCCGATATCGTCGTCCGCGGCGCCGCGCAGCTGGGCTCGTTCGCGGCGCGCTGCATTCAGCAACTCGTCTTGACCGCCGGTAATCGCCAGGGTTTTGATCAGCAGGCTGATCCCCAATTCGGCCGCGACGGCGGCAGCCGCAACGCCCGCGGGCGCCGGACGCGTCGCGCCGACAGAGTCAGAGAATGAAGCTAGCGATTCAGACCAGATAGACCGGGACATTCGTTTCACATAGAATGTACCAGAGGCTTCACTGTGCCCAATTTCCATCGCGCTCTGCTACTGCTCACGTTGGCGGCCCTTATCGGCGTTCCTGCGTTGGCTCAAGTGGATCTTTCCGGCGTCTGGGGCCCCACCTTTCACGAAGACAGCGCGGAACGTGGACTGGGTCCGGAACTGGTCGACTTCGCGGGCCTGCCGATCAATGCTGCCGCGCGCCAGTGGGCTCTGAGCTGGGATCCGGATCGCCTGGGCCTGCCCGAGCATCAGTGCCAGGTCCACACGGCGGCATACATTCATCGGGGCCCCCTGCGATTGCGCATATGGGAAGAACGCGATCCGCAAACGCAGGACCTGATCGCGATTCACATGTACAGCAGCACTTACGAGCAGAATCGCGTGATCTGGATGGACGGGCGTCCGCACCCGCCGGAATATGCCGCGCATACCTGGCAAGGATTTTCCACCGGGAAGTGGGAAGGCAACATCCTCAGCATCTACACCACGCACATCAAGCAGGGCTGGACTCGCCGCAACGGGCTGCCGTCCAGCGACCGGATCACCCTGGTGGATCATTTCATCCGGCATGACAGCCATCTGACGCACGTCAGTGTCGTGACGGATCCGATATATCTGACCGAGCCGCTGGTCAAGAGCGAGGACTATTTGCTCAACGACAACACCGGTGGCAACTGGCTGTGGCCTTGTGAATACGTAGAAGAGCTGCCCGGGCATGACAATACCCAGGTACCAAGTTTCATGCCCGGCGAGAATCCGTTCGTGCACGAATTCGCCGACAAGTGGCATATTCCGGTGGACGCCGCGCTCGGTGGTCCCGAGACGATGTATCCGGAGTACAGGAAGAAGCTCGCCGGGAAGTAGCAAGGCCGCTCGTTGCCTCTCGCGGTTCAGAAGCTGCACCGAACCGCGACAGTCATGGAGCGGCTTTTTACGAGAGCCCGATGATCCGGCCCGTCTCAGTATCCAGGTCGATGTCGTAGTATCCCGGACGCGTCGACAAGCCCGGCATCGTCGCCATCGTCCCGAGCAGCGGATACAGGAAACCCGCGCCGACGCTGGCACGAATATCGCGCACCGGCACCGTGAATCCAGATGGCGCGCCCTTCAGGTTCGGATCGTGGCTGATCGACAGGTGCGTTTTGGCCATGCACATCGGGATTTTGTCGAAGCCCTGGCGCGTATAGACCTCGATCTTCTTTTCCGCTTCAGGCGAGTACTCGACGCCCGCGCCACCGTACATTTCCTTCACGATGGTCTCGATCTTGTCCTTAATGCTCATGTCGAGCGGGTACAGGAATTTGAAATGGCTCGGTTTCTGGCAGGCGGCCACGACAGCGTGGGCCAGCTCGACCGCTCCTGCACCGCCCTCCGCCCAGTGATTGCTCACCACGGCGTCCTCGGCACCGGCCGCCTTGGAGATCTTCCGGACCAGCTCCATTTCCGCCGGCGTATCGTCCTTGAAGCGATTCACGGCCACCACGACGGGAATGCCGAAATTCCGTGCGTTGCCGATGTGGCGCACCAGGTTCGAGCAACCTTTCTCCAGCAGATCCAGGTTCTCCTTCGTGTACTCGTGCGCGAGCGGCTTGCCCGCGACGACCTTGGGACCGCCGCCGTGCATCTTGAGCGCGCGGATCGTGGCTACAAGCACCACGCAATCCGGCGTCAGCCCGCTGTAGCGGCATTTGATGTTGAAGAACTTCTCCATGCCCATGTCCGCGCCGAAACCCGCCTCGGTGAGCACATAACCGTCCGGCCCGGCGAGCTTCAGCGCGATCTGGTCGGCCACGATCGACGAATTACCGTGCGCGATATTCGCGAACGGTCCGGCGTGGACAAACGCCGGAGTGCCCTCGATGGTCTGCATCAGGTTGGGCATGATGGCGTCCTTCATCAGGACCATCAGCGCCCCGGTGACGCCGATATCGTCGGCGGTGACGGGCTCGCCTGCGCGGCTGGATCCGATGACCATGCGGCCGAAGCGCTCCTTCATGTCGGCCAGGCTGGTGGTGAGCGCCAGGATCGCCATGATCTCGCTGGCCACGGCGATATCGAAGCCGGTAACACGGGTCGCGCCTTTTTCTTCCGGACCCTGTCCGACGGTGATCTGGCGCAGGAAACGGTCATTGGTGTCGACGACGCGCCGCCAGGTGATAGTCTCCGGGTCGATGTCCAGGCGCGCGAAGCGGCTGCGCTCGGCCGGAGTCAGCTCGTTGGGATCGGTCTTGGTGATCCCCAGCTTCTTCAGACGCCGCAGCATGATCGCGGAGAAGCGGCGGCTGCCGTCTTTGGAGGCGGGCGTGAGCCGGTCGAATAGCGCCACGTCGTCGGTGGTGCTTTCGTGGAACATGCGCGCGTCGATGGCCGCGGCCAGCAGATTATTCGCGGCGATGATGGCGTGGATATCGCCGGTCAGGTGGAGATTGAACTCCTCCATGGGAACGATCTGGCTGTAGCCGCCGCCCGCCGCGCCGCCTTTGATCCCGAACGTGGGACCCTGGCTGGGCTGCCGGATGTTGGTGAACACCTTCTTGCCCAGGTGCGCGCCCAGCGCCTGGCTCAGACCGACCGTGGTGGTGGTCTTACCTTCGCCCAGCGGCGTAGGCGTGATCGCGGTCACGACGATGTATTTACCGTTCGGCGCGTTCTTCAGCCGGTCGCGAACGGACAAGTGGACCTTGGCTTTGGATTTGCCGTAGAGCTCCAATTCGTCGGGAAGGATGCCCGCTTCGGCTGCGATCTGGGTGATCGGCAGCGGCGTGGCGGCCTGGGCAATATCAATGTCGCTGGGGACAGGGGTAAGGAGGTTCGATAGTTTATGGGGCATTTTTCGGTTAGTTGCTCTTAACGAGTTTTTCCTCGGGCTCTGCCGTGGCTTTGGCCGCCCGCTTTGGGGGCGTCGCAACGTCGATCTGGACCAGCGGCTGCGGATGCTCCGGCCGGCTATCGCGATCGAGGAAATAGTTGATGTAGGAACTGGTCCCTTTGAGCGAACGATCGCGCTGCGGGATGTAGGTTTTGAGATCGTCCACCCGATTCGCAGCCTGGGCGCGATTGTAGACTTCGACCCAGATACACTTCTGTTCCGGGATCACTTCGCACTGGCCGTTGTGCGTGCCCCCGCAGGGGCCGTTGCGCAAATTCTTGGGACACGTCATGGGGCAGACGTATTCCATTAAACCCAAAACGCAATTGCCGCACGCCTGGCATCCGAACACCGGTTTCTTGAACGCGAGTTCCACGCTCTCGAGAGCGGCAGCCGCGGCGGGGCTCTTGTCGATCAAGCGCAGAGTACCGGTAATGACACTCCTTAACACGCGCGGCGTATTGGCCGGCTCGATAATATCGGCGACGTGGTTCCAGAAGGTCTGCTTCTGCGGATCGCGTTTGGGAGATTCGAAGAAGTAGAATCCACCCTTGGGAGCGTACTCCAGCTCTGCCGCGAGCTCTTCCCACTTGGGCGCCAAAACTTCCGAACGCTCGATGATCCAGCGGATGCGGTCCGCGTGATGGTCGCCGCCGATATAAGACCCGGCGAACCCCAGGCCACGCTGGATCGCGACCATCTTCGCCGCGCGCTCCAGTCTCGCGGCCATTCCCTTATCGGTGGACGCATCGACTTCCGCGCGGATCTGCTCCACCAATTCCTTCGATGCAAAACATCCCGGAGGATCGCCTTTATGGAATCGTTCGGCGGCCCGCAACGGCAGGACGTACACGTTTCCAAACACTGGCGTGCGCAGCCCGCGTTCCTCCATATATCGTCTTAGCTCGCGCATCTTCCGCGAATCGTAACCGAGCTGGGTAATCGCGTAATCCGCTCCCGCAGCGATCTTCTTTTCGAGCTTGAGATATTGGTACGCGCAATCCGGCTCCGTATATTTGAACGGAGAGACCGCCACGGAAATGTAGAACGGAAAACCCGTCCGCTCGCGCACTTCGCGGATGAATTCCACCATCTGGACGGAATCGAGATCGTACAGTACGTCAGCCGGGTCCTTACTGCCCTTCGGAAAATCGCCGGTAAGAGCGAAGACGTTCTCGATCCCGAGCGTCTGCAGCTCCTGAAGCGCGTTGCGAATATTCAGCCGGTCGCGTCCGACGCAGGTCAGGTGGATATTGGAGGTCAACCCGCTCGCTTGCATGGCGGCGCCTACACGAACCGGATCGAGCCCGGCCGAGCCACCCGCGAAGCTGGTCACGCTGCCCGCCACCACTCCCGGCGCTTGCATAAAGCCCGCGGCGATTTCCACTAAGTGCTCTTCCGTGCTCTTGGCGCCGGCAACCAACTCCACCATGTAACAGAAGCGGCCGGACGTGAGCGCTTCCCGGACTGGATTCGGTCCTGACATCTTATTTACCTAGCTCCTTGCGAACAATCTTGGTTCCTTCCACCATGGCCTTCATTTTCGCGAACGTCACATCGCGGGGCAGATGAAAACACCCGCAATCGGTCAGGACGTGGATTCGCTCGGCGGGCATCACTTCCAGCGCCTTGCGAATATGCTGGGCGACCATGTCGGGAGTTTCGATATCGGTATTCTTCACGTCGATCACGCCCAGGCCCAATTCGAAAGGCGCGTTGAACTCCTTGAAGAGGTCCAGATCCTCGCCACCGCGGCGCGCGAATTCGAGCGTCAACTGCTGAACCTTGGCTTTGAGAATCGTGGGGAACAGATAACGGTAGCTGCCTTCCCAGGAAGGTTTGCCATAGCGGTTGCCGTAACAGATGTGGACCGCGATCCTGGCGTCCACGCCTTCCACCAGCGTGTTGATGACGTTGACGCCCCACGCCAAATCCTCGGGGAAACCGGAGTAGTAAGGCTCGTCGATCTGGATGAAGGTGGCTCCGGCTTTAACCAGCGCCTTGAGCTCCATGTTCATCACGCGGGCGATGTCGGTGGCGAAAGCCTCTTCGCTGGGATAGAACTGGTTGCGGATGCGCTTGGTGAGGCAATGCGGACCGGTGACGCAGAACTTGGGGACACGATCGGTAAACGTGTTCAGGAACGTGAAATCCTGCACCAGGCCCATGGACGCCATGGGGAGCTTGCCCACCACGGCGCTGTCATAAAAATCGTAATAGAACTTCTTGGAGGATCGGTCGATCTGCACCCCAGGAAGCCGTTCCGCGAAGTAATCGACCATGTTGTCGCGGCGCAACTCGCCATCGGTGATGACGTCCAGGCCGGCCGTTTCCTGATCCTTGATGGCGGCCTTGACCGCTGCATCGTAAATCTCATCGAGATCGTGGCGCGAGATGCGGCGTGCGAAATAGTCGGTCTTGAGCCGCTCGAGCCAGCCGGGCATGGCGTAGCTGCCGACGATCGCAGTGGGAAGAATGGGAAGAGTCATTAAAATTGGTTACTCCCTACGCGTCGTGTAAAGGATGGAAGTATGCGTATTCGCGCGGTACTTAAAGGGCCGGAAGTGCACATCATAACCCTCGCGCTGCGCTACCTCTTTTAGTAGAGCACCGTTGACCCAATTGAGCAGTGAACCGTCCAGTTTCCCGGGGCCGAAGAAACCGGTGCGGTATTGCGCCAGGTCGGTGACGAAAATATCGAAAACTTGCATGTAACCGCGCGGGTGCAGCAGCGGCAGCGTGCGGATGAAACTCTCGAGTGCGCCTGAGCTCAGGTGGAAGCGAAAGTCGGTGGGGGCGTCCTGCAAAATATCTTCGAGCTTGCCGGCGTCGAGCCCGTCGGGAAAAGGAAACTCGGGCAGGTCTTCGAGCTGTACCAGGCGTTCCTCCAGCCGCATGGCAGCCCACAGCTCCTGCCAGAAGGGAACGCCGTGCTGCGGCCCGCCGAAGCTGTCGAACCCGGCTTCGAGCATGTGATAGATGCGGTCCCGGAAAAGTTCCGCGGGGATGCCGTACTTGCCACCGATACTGTTCACCGCGGCGGTGGGCACGTATGCGCGCACTTGCACGAAATACAACTTGCCGTCGCGGCGGACGACTTCTTCATCCGGCAGGTTGTCGTACACATTTGTTAGATGCACCTGAAGGATCTTGTGGCGCAAATGGGCCAGCGACTTGATGGGGTTGATTGCGTCTACCTGGACGAAGCGGCACTGATCGATGTGCTTTGCCACGGTGAGCCTGGCTTTATTCAGGGTGTCCTCGGAATAGTCACCCATGTAGAAACAGACATGGGGATACAGACTCGTTCCGCGCTGCTGATCGAGTTCGTGGAACTTATCGAGCCACTGGGCGCAACGCGATCCGTTACCGACTCCGATTTCTAGCAGATTTACCTCGGCGGGCAGCTGGTTCTTGGAGCGAAGAACGCAGAGCAGGTCCAGGAATTCGGCCACATCGTCGGCAATGGCGCGGGGATTATGGCCGTCGGAAGAGCCGCCTGGGAGCGCTTTGTCATACCCCTGGCCGGTAGCGGCTTCCCAGGCCAGAAGATGACGCCAGAAGAATCTGTTGAACTTCCAGACGATGCTGGATCGCAGGGATTGGAACTCTTCGAGCGGGAGACGGCAGGCATCCTCCTCCGCTCCGGATTGGGCACGATGAATCGCGCGTAGCAGATCGCCACGCAAGGTTTCGGGGACCACCTGGCGCGTGTCCACGTGGACGTCCATGATGGGGGCGGGCTGACCGAAAGCGTTGTAGCCCTGGGTGGCGGTAACGGCCTCACGAAAATTGGATTTGTACTGGATCCAGTCGAGTTCTACCTGGAGGCGCGCAAACTGACCTTGGTCGATGAGCCCTTCTTCCACCAGCGCGTAAACGGCTTCAATCACGCCCTGCGTGGTGGCGGCGGCCTTCACCTTAAGGTGGTTCAGTTTCAGGATCATGCTGACTAACTACGCGGAAGGATTTCGACGAATCTAACAGAATAGCGCGTCTTGCAGCGACGTAAACGCAGGTTGGCTGATGGCGGGTATCCGCGCGGCTGATAGAGCCTACCAGCGGTCGAATTCGTCGCGGAAGTCCCGGTGGGCGTCGCGCATTTCGCGGCGAAACTCTTCCCGGGCCTCGCGCAGCTCCCGCTGGACGTCCTGCCTCGCCCGGCGGAGTTCCTCCCGAGCTTCCCATCCGGCCCGGCGGACGTCGTCATTCGCCCGCCGGACGTCGTCCCGGGTCCGCCGGATTTCATCGCGGCGGCCGTACCGGTCGTAACGGTCGTGGTACCCGCATCCAGCGGTCAATAAACAGGCGAAAAGAGCGATCAAACCGAGAGTTTTCATAATCCCTCGCGTAAATTTCCTACGCTAGCCGGGGCGGGCTTGTTCGATCTTTTTTTGAGCAGCAAGGAAACCAGCCAGACCAGCCCCGCAAGGGCGACGATCACCATGGCCCAACGCATGGCCGCCACCCAAAAAGCCGTATTCAGTGTCGGCCACTGCAACCGGAACTGGCGCAGCACGCCCCACCGGTCGACCATCCAGTGCCAGGCCGTGTGGGCCACCAACGCCGAGAGGATGATGGTTCCCATCCGCTCGGCGACCACGTAGCGGAACAGCAAATCCAGCAAGGGGATAGAGACCGCCAGCACCAGAAGCTGGCCCAGTTCCACGCCCAGATTGAAGGACACCAGCGAGGTCAGCAGGTGCGATCCCGCGAACTGCAGCGTCTGGCGCAGGGCGAAGGAAAAGCCAAACCCGTGGACCAGCCCGAAGGCGAATGTCACCATCCAGCGGCGGCCCACGCTGCTGGCTCCGACGATGTTCTCGAGCGCCATGTAGAGGATGGACATCGCGATCAGAGTCTCGATCAGCGGCGGGAACCACAGCGCATCCGGACCCAGGCCGTAGGCCGAGGCGATCAACGTGAACGAGTGCGCCACCGTAAACGACGTCACGATCAGGAGCAACTGGCGGAACTGGCGGAACGGAATCACCAGGCACAGCAGGAACAGCAGGTGATCGGTGCCGTCCAGGATGTGCAGGAATCCGGCCTGGACGAATCGCAAGGAAGCCTGGTACCAGCGAGGATCGAGCGTGATCAGCCCTTCATCGCCCTCAAATTCGAATGCGCGAAGCGGGCCGTCCGGCGGAAGAAACCGCAGCACCGTGACCACACGTATCCCGAGCCGTTCCACGCCGGGACGGATGGAGAACTGGGATCGATCGGACTGAATCGGATATTGTAACCATGCGTCCAGCATCACCTGATCCCAAGGGACCTCGGTGCTCTCGGGAAGCCGCGGACCGTTGATGTGGGCCAATGCGGTGTCGTATGACGCGAACGACTTGTCGGATTCGAGCGATGGGCGTACGGCCAGCAACTGCGGAGTCGGCAGCCGCCTGTCGTTTTCGTTAACTTCGACGGCTCGCACCAGCCACACCGTGGCTGCGTCCTGCAGGAACTGATCCGCGCGGGAAAGATCCAGATAACCCGGACCGGCCTTTGGAAAGTCGATGTCGCGCATGGACTTGAGGGGGACGCGGACCAGTAGATCGAGTTTGTCGCCGGAGGGATGCAGGAACATCTGCACCGTCACGTCGTTGGGGATGTCGTGCGCGGCGGCGCTCACGGCGAACGTGATCAGCAGCAACCGCTCGATGACTCTCGCGGCTCGGAAATACTTCTTACAGAGCCGCGACAGTGATGGAGCGGTTCGGACGAACATAGCTACCGCTTGGTCTGGAGGTTATGATACCCGAGCTGCTTGCGGGCTTCCGTCAGCGTCTTCCCCTCATTCACCAGCCGGCGGATTTCCGACTCTGCGGCGTCGATCTGTTCAGCGTTGGTCAGGATCGCGTCTTCATGCGCCTGGGGAATCGCGACCACGCCATCCGCGTCGCCGCGCAGGATGTCGCCCTGATTGACGCGCGCGTCACCAATGTTCACCGGCCCGCCCATGGCTTCCACCTGGATGCGATCCTTGCCGGTACGCATGGAATAGCTGCGGCTGTAAATGGGATACCCGAGTTCACGGGCCAGATGGGTGTCACGACATGCCCCGTCGATCACCGTTCCCGCCACACCCCGGCGGTTTGCGACCCAGGTCAGGATATCGCCCCAGACCGTGGCATTCTCGCGGCCGCCGTTGTCCAGCACCACGACGCCTCCCACGGGAACGTCTTCGATGTAGTCGCCCACCGTGCCGGGCGGAGTTCCCGCCGGTCCGTACAGGATCGTGAAGGCGCGGCCGGTCAGCCGAAATCGCGGGTCCAGCGGCTTGATGTTCAGACATTGTCCGGCGATGCCGAGCCGGTCCATCGCATCGCTGATCGCGGTGGTATCGAGCTTGGCGGCCCGTTCAACATTTTTGTCGTTCGCCATTATTTACGCCTTCTTCAGCATGTTTTCGTAATTCCCAGCCATCACCTGGCTGATCGGAGTGCCCGAGCGAATCGCCTGCGCCAGGGCATCTTCGCGTTGCATGATGGCTTCCGCGGCTTCCAGCACACGTGCGATTTCACCCTGCGCGACGAAGACCACTGCGCTGGCATCGGCGATCACGTAGTCGCCGGGAGACACGATGACGTCGCCCACCGTGATCGGTTCATTGGTAGCGACTTCGACGATCCGGCCGCGCGCGGTCCGCGCCGTGTGGCTGCGCGCGAACACCGTGAAATCGAGCTTGCGGCTGTCATCGATATCGCGAGCGGGACCTTCCACGATCACGCCAGCCACGCCGCGAACTTGAGCACCGATCGACAGATTCCCGCCCCAGGACGCAGCGTCCAAGCCCGTGCGCTGCTCCACGACGATGATGTCGCCGGGCTTCGCGGCATCGATCGCGGTCGTACAGAGATGACGCGTGTTGGTCCGGCCTTCGGCACGGTCGAGCTTGACCGTCAATACTTGTCCGGTGATGCGCCGGTCGGTCGAAAAGCGCTCGATCCCGGTGACCGAGCCCTTCAGTCCGAGCTTATCCAGCGCGTCGGAAACAGCGCAGGAATCCAGGCGGCTCAGCCGAACTACAAATTCGTTCATATGTCTTATCGCTCGGGTCTCCAGCGCGAGAAGCGGCGCTCCAGGCGCTCGGCGATCCAGGTCAGCAGAATCCCGGAAAACGCGATGACGATCATGCCCACGAAGAGCGTGTCGGTATTGAAGGTTTGTCCGCCGTAGGCGACCATGAAGCCGACGCCCTGGCTGCTTCCCACCATCTCGCCGACCACCACTCCGATCAGGCCCAATGCAACTCCTTGACGGATTCCGGTGAGGATGAAGGGCACCGATCCGGGAATCGCCAGCGTTGTGAAAATCTGCCAGTCGGAGGCGCAGTAGGCTTTCGCGGCGCGCAGCAAATCCCGATCGAGCGCCCGGACGCCGCCCACTGTATTCACGAGTATCGGGAAGAACGCCGAGAGGAAAACGATGAACACCTTCGACCAGATTCCGATGCCGAACCAGATGATGATCAGCGGCACCATGGCCACGCGGGGCGTCGCATACAGCGCGTTCAGGAACGGATCGAAGAACAGCCGGAGCCGCCGATACCAGCCGATCAGCACCCCGAACACAACGCCGGTAATCGCCGCCAGAGCGAATCCGATGGCGAAGTTGGTGTAGCTGTACCGCATGTCGGCGAGTAGCGTTCCCTCCACCAGCGTGTAGCGGAATTGCTTCACGATCGCCGCGGGACTGCTGAAGAACAAGGGCGAGATTAATCCCGCCGACCAGCAAGCCTGCCATGCGCCGAGCAGGATTACCACCGAGAGACTGCCCAGAATCACAGCCTCGTGCTTGGCGTAGAAGCTTTGGTGGGGACGTCCGGATGGTTCTTTCGCACTCATATTACTTTTCTGCCAGAACCATGTTGAGGTGCTGAGATTCCTCTTCGATCAGTTGCCAGATGGAATCTTCGATCTCAAGGAACTGAGGATCGCGCTTTAAAGACAGCGTGCGAGGCCTTCCAAACGGAATCTTGAAAACACCCTTAAGCCGGCCCGGACGCGCGCTCATCACCGCGACGCGGTCGGCGAGATAGACCGCTTCATTGATCTGGTGGGTGATGAACAGAACCGTCTTGCGGTCCTGCGACCAGATCTTCAAGAGCTCGGCCTGCATGAATTCCCGCGTCTGCGCGTCGAGCGCTGCGAAAGGCTCGTCCATCAGCATCACCTTCGGATCGGCCGCCAGCGCGCGGGCCAGGTTCACACGCTGCTGCATGCCTCCGGAGAGTTCGTTGGGGAAGTGCCGCTCAAATCCGTTGAGTCCGACCATCTTCACGAAGTGCTCCGCACGTTCGCGCATAGTGGCTTCATCGAACCGGCGCTGCATTTCCATCCCATAACGGACGTTTCCGGAAATGGTTCGCCAGGGCAGCAGGCTGGAATGCTGAAAGACGACCGCGCGGTCCACACCTGGCCCGTTGACGCGCTTCCCGTCGATGCTGACCGTGCCCTCTTCGTACGGCAGCAGGCCCGCAACAATGTTGAGCAGCGTCGTCTTGCCGCATCCGCTGGGACCCACGATGGCCAGGAATTCGCCGTCCTCAACCGCGAGCGAGACATCGCTCACCGCGAGCACTTCCCGGTCCTCGCGCTCGAACCAGTAACGTTTGGACAGGTGCTCGATGGACAGCTTAACCATTTGTTACTTAAACGCGAGCTTGGCCTTACGATCTTCTTCCGCCTTGATCGTCGCGCCGAACAGCGTCTCGAAGAACTTCTCCTTTACCAGACGCTCGACGGTGCTGTTGTCGACCACTTTGTGGAAGTCGTAAGCCTTCATCTGCGCCGCGATCTGCGGATCGGATTGCTGCTCCACCACCGCTTTGACCGCGGCGGCCAGCACGTAAGGCACTCGTTCGAAGGCCGTGGGCTTGGCATACAGGTCGTAGATCCGTTCCACATCGGCTTGGGGCTGCTTGTCGTAAACCATGTAGGCCTTCACCGCGAAGGCCTTGTCCTCATAGAACCGCTTGATGGCTTCGGCCTGCGCCTTGATCAGCAGCTCGGGCAGCTTGGGGTTGGCCTGGATCTGGCTCTTCTTCATCAGGTAGCCGGTGGAAGCGAAGATATCGTCGTGCTCGGCCAGATTCGCCAGCGTCTTAAACCCCGCGTCTTCCAACTTGAAATACGCTGGCGCAGTCAGCATGGTGGCGTCGGCACGACCGCTTTCGAGCGCTGCAGCGCGGCCGCTTACGTCGGTGCCCACTGGAACCCACGCGACATCGCGCGGCTTCAATCCCGATTTCGCGAGCAGCGCGACCACGTATCCATACGGCGCGTCGCCCACCTGGCCCACTGCAATGCGTTTGCCCTTCAGGTCTTTGATACTCGTCACATCTTTGCGAGCCATCAGCGCAAACGTGCCTTTGTTGAGCGAGCTGCCCACCAGGACCATCGACCCATCCTTGGAAGCGGCCTGCATCAATTGCTCCAGCGACGAATTCACCAGCGCGGCATCTCCGCTGACCAGCGCAGCGATACTGCCGGGATGCACGACGAACTTCAAATCCACGTCCAGCCCGTACTTTTGGTAATAGCCGCCTTCCTTCGCCAGGAACAGAGGCCACTGCGAACCGCTGCGGTTGGGATAGATCAGCGTGATCTTTTGGGCGAACGCGGCTGGCGCCATCAGAGCGGCCGCGATCAGGAACGCGAGCCAGACTCTGGGTCTCATGAGCTCACTCCTTTGGCCTGCGGAACGTCGAGCTTGAAGAGCTTCTTGGCGTTGTCCTCGAAGATCAGTTTCTTATCGGCGGCGCTAAGCCAGTCGAAAGCTTCGATCAGGAAGCGCGTTTCATCGAGCCACCGGCCCGTTCGCGGATCCTTGACCGTACCCACACCAGGCCGTTCCGTGCCGAACAGGCATCGATCCGCGCCGACGGTTTTGATCAGCAGTTGCAGCGATTCGCTGGAATAGAGCACCGTGTCGTAGTACAGATTGCGCATCTTGTCGGAAAACCGCTCGCCGCCCTTGCGGAGCGAGCTGGCTTCGAAGCGCGCCCAATGGTAGGGAATCGCGCCGCCGCCGTGCGAGACAAGAATCTTCAGCGCCGGAAAGTCTTTGAAGACGTTCGATTCGAGCAACGATACGACGCCAATGCTCTCCTCATTGATGAAGTGCAGCGAGTAAGGGAGGCGCGGCGACCGGCAGCCCGCCTAGTGGATGTGGCCCGGGATATCCAGCTCGACCATCTTTTCGTATAGCGGATACCAGAAGCGATCACCCAGCGGAGGAGTCGTGGTAGACGTAGCTTCGCTAGGATCCGGATTCAGCAGGCATCCGACGAATCCCATCTCCTTGATGCACTTTTCCAGATACGGCAGAACTTCCTTGGGGCTGACGCCGGGACTCTGCGGCAAACCGCAAACTCCGCGGAACACATTGGGGTAGAACTTGGTCTGCTTGTAGATGATGTCGTTGGTCTCTTCGATGAACCAGCGCACTATCTTCGGGTCCTCGCTGTGCATCATCTGGTAGGGACGCGGCGAGATGAGCTGCATGTCGGTCCCGACTTCCTTGAGCTGCTCGAGATGGGAGGTGCCGCCGAACACGGGCGAGTTCAGCGCGTCCTTGATTTCCTGGTCGGAAGCACCATGGCTGCCGCGGCCGTGGGCGCCGCGATGGGACAAGATATTGGCCTTGTAGACATAGAGCTTTTCAGGGGCAGTAACGTGGCCGTGTGAATCGATGATCATGCAACTCTCCGCTCGTACATCATACCGAACCCCACTTCAGGTTCGCGGGTCCGCAATTCGCCCAGCCAGTGCGGATGCGGCCACGGTTGCGGCAGACGCCAGATAGTGCCGAGCCTTGGGATGCCCATTGCGGCCGGGGAAATTGCGCGCCTGCGTGGAGATCATCGCCTCCTGTTCGCTCATGGCGCCCATGTTGACCGCCTGGTTCGAACCGGCGCTGGGCGGGAAAATGATTCCGCCCGCTTCGACGATAATTTCGAGCAGTCCCTCGCGCAACGCCGCGAGATAGACGCCCCGGGTAACCGGAACCACTTGCAGCCGGACATTCGGATGCACTTTCTTCCCATCGAGAGCGTGCGCCAGAACGCGGATATCGCCCAAGCGTCCTCCGGTGCTGCCGCCGATTTCGGCTAACTGAATTTCGATCCCCACGGTTTGGCCGATCGGTTTGACGTTGCCGACGGTCGGGGGACAGGCCACTTGCGGCTCGAGCTGCGCCACGTCCACATCGATGACCTTGGCATACTGCACGTCCGGATCGTTTTTAAACAGCTCGAAGTGCTTCTTGCGCGAGTATTTGTGTGCGTAGGCAGCAGTCTTTTCGTCCGGATTGATGTAGCCGGCTTTGGCGCCGAGGTCGATCGCCATCAGCGGGAACAGCATGCGATCTTCAATGGACAGGTTTTCGATGAACGGACCGGCGTACTCAACAGCTCGATAGACTGCGCTATCCTCGCCCAGAAAACCTTCCAGATACTGGGCGACGTCGCGGGGCGTGGTGCCGGCCGGCGGCGGCCCGTGAAGAACTACTTGGATGGTTTCGGGGACGCGGAACCAGGCTTTGCCGTGCGCGTAACCCAGCGCGGCCATGGAGTTGTTCCCCACCCCGGTGGAGAAAACACCCAGCGCGCCATAGACAGTGGTGTGCGAATCGCAACCAATGATCACGTCTCCGGGCGCCCACAAACCGTTTTCGATGATCACGTGATGGATGCTGCCAGAGCCCGAGTCGAACACGTTGCGGATTCCGTATTTGGCCGCGAACCGGCGCGCTTCGGTGAGAACATCCGCGTCGGCCTGGCTGGGCGGGGAGAAGGTGTGATCGAAGACAAACACAATGCGGTCGGGATCGAAGATCGTGCCGCCACCCATCTCGTTTTCGAAAACCTTCGAGACCAGGTTCGAGCTGAGATCGTGCAGCACCATGCGATCGACGTTGGCGACGACGATATCGCCCGGCGCGACTTCTTTCTTGCCGCTGGCCTTGGCCAGGATCTTTTCGATCATGTTCATAGCGGCAAACCTTGCCTCACTCGTGCCCAATGGCCACGATATTCGAGAGCCACCGCTACTGAATATTTGTCGCGGAGCATCGCACCGTGGGCGGGACGCGGTGCTGCGTCGCCAGTGCTGAAGAGAAGCACCAGATCCTCGGCGCCCGCGCGGCGGAATGCGCGTTCCAAGAGTCCGGAGAACTGGTAATCCGTAAGTCCAACTCCCTTCGACAATTCCGCCGTCAGAATCTCGCGAGCCATCTGTTCCGCACGCCGAAGCATGGCGATTTCGGCGTCATCCGTAAGATCGAGCTTCACGCCGGAGATGCCCACGTTGGAAGTTGCCAGTGGCAAGTGAATCTCATGCGGCAACCTAGGCAAGTCAAGCACGCCGAGTTTGGTCCATCCCCGTTCCGTACAGAGTTGCAGTAACGTCGGCACAAGCTTCGACGCGGGACGGATCTCTTCGAACACGGTCACCGACTTGATCCATGGATACACGCGCGGCGAAAGCCCGCACAAAAGGACGGGCGCCTGCTCGCGGGGGATCACGATCAGTGAGCGGTTCCAGTAGGGCATGTAGTTGGTCAGATGCCGCCCTTCGGTGGATCGCCATACGTCGGAGTACACCAACAGCGCCGGCAAATCCTGCGCGACGAGCGCAGCACGCGCCTTTGCCAGCCGGGCTTCGAATACGGAAGGCGGCAGGTCGGCCTTGTCCCAGGTGATGAGTCCGCGTTTCATTTCGTGAACAACTTCTTCTCGGTTTTATTGAGCCGCGTGTTGCCGGTTTCCGTGATCAGCAGCGTATCGCCGAAGACCATGTAGCCCGAAAGAGGCAGATACGTGTTGGGATGCGCGATCACGACCATGTCTTGCTTGAGCACGTAATCGACGTCTTCCAGGATGTGCGGCGTTTCGTCCGGATACAGACCCAGGCAGTGCCCGCGCACACGCGTGTACTTCGCTCCGGTGTACTCGCCATAGCCGTACTTGCGAAACACGTCGTTTTGCGCGCGCGCGGCGTCGGCGGCGGTGATACCGGGTTTGATGAGATCCTGCGCGGCGCATTGCGCTTCTGAAAATATCTCGAAAGACTTGCGCTGTTCCAGCGAGGGCTCGCCTAGGATCAACGTTCGGCAAATCTGAGCGTAGTAGCCGTTGACCTGCGGCGTCAGTTCGGTGGTGACGGAGTCGCCTTTTTGGAATTTGCGCTCGGTGGGCGGCTTCATGCCGACGACTTCGGTCCCACCGGACGCGATCAGCATGAAATTGTCTTCGGCGCCGTTCTCCTTTAGGAAGGCCTCCACTTCGGCGACTAGCTCGAACTCGCGCATGCCGGGCTCGGCAACTTCGACGAACCTCTGGTAGCCTCGATCCGCCAGATCGCAGGCTTGTTTGATATAGCCGATCTCTTCTGCCGTCTTGACGCGGCGCAGTTCTTCGACGTCGGCCGTCGCCGAAACCGGCAGCGCCCCGCAGGCCGCGACGAACCGCTCTTCCATGAACTCGAGTCCGGCGACGGCGGACGCACCGCCAGCGAACGCCTTCTCGAAGTCGGGTTGCAACGTGCCAGACGCGTTTTCGGCGTCCCAAGGATCGCTGAAGGTGGTGTTGATCTCGCCCGATCGCGCCAAGCGCGCGAGTGCGTGGTCACCCGAGAAGTTCAAATTCACCAGGCTACGAAACGGATCCTTGCGCCAGGCGTTTCCGTAAAGCAGGATCGAATCCCAGCCGCGCGCGGCCATCAGATCCAGCAACTGTTTGCGCCGATGCTCGTTGATCACCGTCGTGCTCAAGGTGAAACGCTCTCCAGGAACCACTCTGTCGGAAGCTCGCGACCCAAGCCCAGCGCCCGTGCGCGCTTCACCACCGCCGAACCCACTGCCGCGAATTGCGTCCCCGCGCCGGTATTGTTGTTGAACAGCGTGATCTGATCGGGGCTCGTTCGCCCGGGAAGCTTGCCGGCGACCAGATCCTGAAGCTCGCCGATATCTTCCCAGCGGACGATGCCCTTCTGCGCGGCTTCCCACACATCGGGCGACTGATCGTTGCGCGCGACTTCCTTGGAGTGCACGAAGTACACGTCGGCGCGACGAATGGTCTCGTCGTCGATCTCGCGGCGTTTGTTGCTCGCGTCCGCGCCACCGATGGACGCCACGTACATTCCTTTTTCGACCCAGTGGCCGTCGAACACCGGATCCCATGCGGCGGTCGCCGCTTGCACGAAATCGCTGCCATCAACGGCTTCCTGGGGCGTGCTAACGGCTCGGACTTCGCGACCGAGTTTTTCAGACATGCTCCGGCAGAACTCGCGGCAGTGCTCCTGATTCGGGCTGAACACCTTGATCTGATCGAAACTGTATTGCGCGGCCAGGAATTCGAGATGCGCGCTGGCCTGCCAGCCGCTACCGAACAATCCGAGGACTTTAGGTTTCGCCGGAGCCAGATAGCGCGCGCCCACCGCGCTCATAGCCGCGACCCGGACCTTCTGGATCACGCCGTCGGGCATGATCGCCACGGGCTCGATCTTCTCCACGTCAAACAGGATCACCAGGCCGCAATACTTGTTTCCCGTCGCAACCGGCAGAATACGGCGACGCTTGACGCCGGCGGTGTAAGAAAAGCCCGCCATGTCGGAAGTGATGCGCAGCGCCCACACGCCGCAATCGAGGCTGCCGCCTTCCTGCGTTTTCATGCGGTACTGGAAGCCTGGATGCTCGCGCGATTCAGCCGGCAGATACACCTGCGAGCGCGCGCGATTGAGCGCCTTGCCCTCGGCCAGTTCGCGATAAATGCTCTCGGTGGCCGCGATCGCGTCCTGCGGAGTCAGCGCCTGCTCCACTTCTTCATTCGTTAACAGCAGCGTCATGATTCGAGCAGGACTTTCCCGGCAGGCGATTTCAGCAGAGGGATCAGCCCGCCCGCGCGCAGCATGTCGAGCAGCAAGCCTGACGGCGCGCGTCCCTGAACGGATTTGCCTGTCGTCAGATTCTCCACGATACCTGCTTCGATGTTCACCCGGATGCGATGGCCGGTTTCGACCAGATCGTGGAGGCCGGGAGCTTCGAGCAACGGCAGTCCGATCTCCGGGCCGTTGCGATAGAACGTGCGCGAGAAGAACTCGGCGATCACCGCACCGACCCCGGTGGCCTTAATCGCTTTGGGCGCGATGGCGCGTCCGGAAGAGCACCCGAAATTCCGCCCCGCCACGATGATGTCGCCCTTCTGCACGTTCCTGGGAAAGTCTGGATTGGCGTTTTCGAGGACGTGCTTGACCATTTCACCCATGCCGCGCATGACGTAGGCCGTGGGCGTGATCATGTCAGTGGGAATGTTATGGCCAAACTTCCAGCAGTTTCCTTCCAGAATTAGAGGGGTCATTATGCTCGTACGGGAATCGGGACAGGACGCGCCGCGCGCAATCGGGCGGCGGCAAACAAAAGCAGGAATCCGATGCCGCAAGAAACCAGATCCACGGTGAAGGAATTCGCGTAATTGTGCGTTCGATCGAAAATCATCCCGGCGACTAGACCACCCGAGGAAGTCCCGACGCCGAAGAACATCATGAATAGCCCCAATATCGTCCCGACCCTTTCCGTCCCAAAGTGCTCGAAGGCGATGAGCGGGGGCGCGTTAAACACTCCGCCATATCCAAGACCGAACATCGCCGCCGACCAGTAGACCACCGGCGAGCCCGCCTCTACTGCCAGCAAGCCGCCGATCCCCGCAGCCAGACACACGATGCTCCACAGCAGCGACACGCGCGACGAATATCTGTCAGCGATCGCTCCGCCGCCGATCTTGCCAACGGCGCTCGCGCCCAATAGCATGCTTAAGGCGAAGGCAGCATTGGTGGGAGTGACTCCGTGCCCGGTCATGTACAGCGCCAGGTGCTGCTGGATCCCGGTCAGCGTATGCGCGGCGAAGAACAGGCCGAATCCGAACATCCAGAACATCGGCGTCTTGATCACGTCGCCGGCCTTAGTCAGGCTGTGCCGATGCGCGGAGGCAGGCGCGCGCCTGACACCTCTTACCAGTACCAGCGTCACGACGAAAGGAATCGCCATCAGGACGGCTAATGCGACAAACGCGTCTGACATGCTAAACGTCTCGATCAGTTTCCGGGTCAAGTTCGGCGCGATGAAGCCAGCGATTCCCACTCCGGCGTTGATGACGCCGATAGCCAGGCCACGCTTGGTCGCAAACCACGGCGCGATCAGCATCGAGGTCGGCACCAGCGAGACCGCGGCCGTTCCCACTCCCAGCAAGACGCAGAACGCGTAATACTGCGTCAGACCCGCAATGGTCGAAAGCAACGCAAGCGACACGGCGCTGATGCACATCCCCGTCAGCAGCACCTTTTTCGGTGTGAACCTGTCGGTAAGCTTTCCGATGAACGGACCCAGCACGCCGATTAGCAACAGCACGATCGAGCCGCCTGCCGACGCCTGCGCCGCGTTCCAGTGATACGTTTTTCGCAGGAACGGATAAAAGATTGGGAGCGAAAACAGGGCGAAAGAAAACGCCACCATCAGGATGGTGAACGAGGCGGTTAAAACCTGCCAGCCCGCCACAGATTGACGTTGCCTCAATGCCATCTCTTTCGCGACTGCTATGTTAGCAGAAGGGCCCCGAATTGGGATTTACCATTGCCGAAAAAATTCTCGCCGCGAAGTCCGGGCGGACGTCTGTGCGGCCGGGCGAGATCGTCGACGCTTATCCCGACCTGGTGATGAGCCACACGGCGACGTGGCGCTCGGTCAGCGTGATGCAGAAGGTGGGCGCGACCAAGCTCTACGATCCGGACCGTTTGGCGGTGGTGTTGGACCACATCGCGCCCGCGAAAACCGAGAAAAACGCCACGGATCAGCAGGTAAGCCGCAATTTCGCGCGCACCAACGGGATCAACAAGTTTTACGACGTGGATGCAGGGATCGCGCACCTGGTGCTGATGGAAGCGGGACACGTCGCGCCGGGTGACTTGATTGTCGGCACCGATTCGCATTGCACCATCTACGGTAGCCTGGGCGCGCTCGGGACTGGGATCGGCTATACCGAGGTCGCATCGGTGTGGATCACGGGCAAGCTGTGGATGAAGGTGCCGGAGACATTCAAGATCGTCCTGACGGGAAAGCTTGCGCCGGGAGTTTATTCGAAGGATCTGATGCTGTATCTGATCGGGACCTTGGGCGCCGACGGCTGCGGATACAAAGCAGTCGAGTTTCATGGCGATGCCACCTCCGGTCTCAGCGTCTCCGAGCGCATGACCATGACCAACCTGGCAATGGAGATGGGCGTGAAGTGCGCGTTCGTGCCGCCGGATGCGAAGACCGAAGAGTATCTACGCGGGCGGCTGGATGTCTCCAAGCGCTACCAGCCTGTGTCCGCGGATGCGGACGCCGCTTATGAGAAAGAGTTGCCCGTGGACTTAGGCAAGCTCGGACCGATGGTGGCTTGTCCTCACGAAGTCGAGAACACCAAACCTATTCAGCAGGTCCAGGGCACGCGCATCGACCAGGCGTTCCTGGGATCGTGCGCCAACGCCAAATACGAAGATCTGGAAGTGGCGGCTCGCATTCTGAAGGGCCGCCGCGTGCATCCGAACGTGCGGCTGATCATTACTCCAGGGTCGAAGCAGATTCTGCTGGAAGCCTCCAAAACCGGCGTTTTCCAGACGCTGCTCGAAAGCGGCGGGATGTTCACCAATCCTGGTTGCGGCGCTTGCGCGGGCGATGGCGGAATCATGGCCGACGGCGAAGTCTGCCTCTCCACGGCGAATCGAAATTTCATCGGGCGCATGGGCAGCAGCAAGGCCGAGATCTACCTTTCGAGTCCCGCGACGCTAGCCGCCTCGGCGATCAAAGGCGTGATCTCCGATCCACGAGAATTCTTTTAATCCTCCCGATATGGAATCGACCATTCAAGGCCGCGTCTACAAGTTCGGCGACAACATCAATTCCGACATCATCATCCCGGGGCGTTATCTGATTTACATCGATCGCGAACGTCTGGCTCAGCATGCTTTCGAAGTGTTAGGCGAAGGATTCCCGGCCAAGCTGCGCGAGTTTCAGATTCTGGTCGCGGGCCGCAATTTCGGCTGCGGCAGCGCGCGCGAACAAGCGGCGACGGCGATCCAAGGACTCGGGATCCAGGCCGTGGTGGCGTGTTCCTTCGCGCGGACGTTTTATCGCAACGCAATCAATGACGGTCTTCCGATTTTCGAATGTCCCGAACTGTATCCGGACGTCCACGAAGGTGATTCGCTACGGATCGATCTGGCGGCCAGCAAGATTCACCTGCGCGATAAGTCGTACGCATTCCCCCAGCTTCCCGATTCGGTCAAGAAGATCCTGGAGCTGGGTGGGCTCGCTGCGTATCTCAAAACCCAGCTTCAAAAAGGGGACAGCCTGTGAAATCCTGCACGCTACGAAGCGTTTGGCATGCAGAGGCTGTCCCCTTTTTGACGAACTGAGTTAGAGTAGGTCCCATGCGCTTGTTTCTCTTCGCCGCCCTCGCGGCATCATTGTGTGCTCAAGTGCCTGCCCAAGCCCCCGATCAGGGGAAGTGCACGGGCACACCCAAACCTTTCGCCCCAGGCGCCGGCGATTGGAACGGATGGGGCGTGGACGCATCCGGCTCACGCTTTCAGCCGACGCCTGGTATCGCCGCGGCCGACGTGCCCAAGCTCAAACTCAAATGGGCATTCGCGTTTCCGGGCCCCGTTAATCAGCGAAATCAAGCTCAGCCCGTGATCGTCGGCGGGCGCGTGTTCGTGGGCAGCGCCAGCGGTACCGTGTTCTCGCTCGATGCCGCGACCGGCTGCACCTATTGGACCTACGAGACCGGCAACATCGCACGCACCGCGATTCAGATCGTCAAGCTGCCGAACGACACGCGCTGGATCGCCTACTTCGGCGATAGCGGCGGAACGGCGCACGCAGTGGATGCGCTCACCGGCCAAGGGATCTGGAAAACGAAAGTCGACGATTTCCCGCTCGCCCGCATTACGGGATCGCCCGTCTATAACAACGGCCGACTGTACGTTCCCATGTCCTCGGGCGAAGAGACCGGATCGGGAGCAGCCAACTATGAATGCTGTAAGTTTCGGGGCAGCCTGTCGGCGCTCGACGCCAAGACCGGGAGCATCATCTGGAAAACCTACACGATTCCCGATCCGCCCAAGCAGTACAAGACGACGGCCGATGGGAGAAAGATGTTCGGACCGGCGGG
>Ga0209415_10003393_pt1 | contig 29632 bp, 34 predicted proteins | sample PeaSoiSIISIP2007_FD_187696 | JGI IMG/M metagenome (GOLD analysis project Ga0209415, IMG submission 187696) | Peat soil microbial communities from Weissenstadt, Germany - SII-SIP-2007 (SPAdes) (version 2) | ecosystem: Environmental > Terrestrial > Soil > Wetlands > Peat | place: Germany...
CGGGTCACGCTCGGGTGCGCCGACCCCCGACTCCGCCCAAATTCATACGCCATCAGAGTTCGCGCGAATGATGCGGGTTAGGAGGTCGCGAACTTTTTGAAGCGTAGTAGGAGTGAAGATGCAAGCAACGTTGATGTGGGGGCTTGGTGCCGAAGCTGGCAAATGGGGGGTGCGAAGGCTTCTCGACACAGTTGAGGCGGCGGTAGAAAGGCGCCTGGCGATTTGGAAGACGAGGCTTAGAGAGTGGCGCACGGAGCAGCGATCGTACTGCGAGAGGCTACTGCTGCTGTTGGTGAGGTCGGAGAAAAACGGATGGTTGGCAGTGGAGAGGGGGGTGGTGAACGTTTTTGGGGAGCGGCCTGAGGGCAGTCCTGCCGACAGCTTCGACAGAATCAGACTCGCCGGGACGGAGCAGATGGTGAAAGATTTCTCAGACGCGTTCAATACGTTGCGGCGGCGGGGTGACGTCGAAAGGGTAGCTCAGACGAATGGGATGCGGGCGGTGCAAGAAGAGATAAACGCGCAGCTAGCGGTATTGGGACAGGCGGAGCGTGAGAGGTACCGGTTCAGGCTTTCAGTCGCGGGAACGCGGGCGGCTGATGAGCGCATGTGGCAGTACTGGATGGTCCGGCGAGCAAAGGAGATTCGTCGCCGGTGCGTGGTGCCCGCGAAGACAGGTTGACTTTTGGAGCAACGAAGGACGTTCGTTGCGAGGAGGCGAAACGGTGACAGTTGACCGGAAGCATCGTCTGCAATGCATTCTTGAGAATCGTTCCCAGCTTCCGGAAATCTACGAACCCTCAGCGCACCGACCGGGCACTCGAGCGGGGTCTGGGCAATGGATTTCCGGTCGGCCGCTTCGACCGGAAGAGTCAGCTCTCGACAATCGGCGCGAGATCACGTGGCTCGATGAAGGCAAGATGACAGCCCTCAGCTATCAGCCATCAGCTCGGAGCGGTTCACGCCCGCAAGGGCCGGGAAGGTTGCCGGGCGAACTCTTTGCGGAGCGACCGCACGTCGCGCTTGGCGACACCTCAGCCGCCAGCAGTCCACTGACGCGAACGAAGCGACCGGTCGCCGACCGCTTCGGCGTGTCGTGGATGATACCAACCAGATCCTCGAAGAGCTGCCCCGCCTCAGCCTTCCTTCGTCGGAAGCGATCCGATGTAATCCATCTTGCCGAGGTCGACACCGTTGTGGCGGAGGATCGCGTAGGCCATCGTCGCATGGAAGAAGAAGTTCGGCAGCGCGACGTGCACCAGGTAGTCGTCGCCGCGGAGCCACTTCCCGCTCAGCCACGGCGGAGATACCTTGCGCTCCTCGGCTCCGACCAGGTCCTTCGCCTGCACGGTCTCGAGGAAGCTGAGGCATTTCTGGATCCGCTGCCGCAGCTCGCCGAACGTCTGCTCCGTGTCCGGATGGGACGGCGCCGGCTTGCCGCCCAGATACGCGGCCGCGTATTTCGCCTGGTCGCAGGCGGATTGCACCTGGCGGACAAACGCGAACTGATCGGGCGCCAGGCGCGCCTGGGCCAGCACGTCGACCTCGAAGGATTTGGCCTTCGCGTACGCGGCGGCCTTGTCCATACACCGCTCGAGATTCTGCAGGGTCTTGGCGAACAGCCGGATGGCATCGTTGTGAGTCATGTGAGCCTCCTTTCGTGACCGCTGGACGATAGCCCATGGCGTACCCTCAAGCGAGCCCCCGAAACGCTGGGGCTGCGGAACCCAGCTGGCAGCGCGAGAAGCGCCGGGTTGGTGATGCGCGGCTGCGATGTGCCATTCATCATCGCGGTCAGCGGGCCGGCGTGGCGATTCCCTGAAGACCGGCCAGGTCGCGGACCACCACGTCCTGCCGCGCGTACTTGATCAAACCCTCGGCCATCAGCGCCGCCATCGCTTTGCTGATGCGCTCGCGCGAGGCGCCGACCATCTCGGCCAGGTTCTCGTGCGTGATCGGCAGATCGACGCGCACGCCGTCGCCGTTCGGCACGCCGAACGTGGTGGCCAGATCCACCAGCGTCAGCGCCAGACGGCCGCGCAGGTCGAGCGCCACGCAGTGCACCAGGCGCATGGCGAAGCGCGCTTGCCGCTCCAGCACTTTGTTGAAGAAGCGAATCATCACCGCCGGCGGCTGGCCGGCAATGATGCGCTCGAAGTCGCGCCGCGGCACGACCGCCACCGTCGTCGCCGTGAACGCATCGGCGGCGCTCCAGCGCGGCCGCTCGCTCTCGACGATCGGGAACCCGAACATCGCCCCCGGCTGATAGAAGGCGCACAGGATCTGCTCGCCGTTCGGCAGGACGATCGAGACGCTCACCGTGCCGCTGACCACGAGAAAGACGCTGCCGCGATGCGTCCCTTGCGGGTAAATGGATGCGCCGCGCGCGAAGCGACGCACCAAGGCGGCGGCGAACAGGGCGTCGACGGCACTGTGGTCCAGCCCGCATTCGGTGCTGACCGCGGTGCGGACTTTGGCGTCGTTGACGATTTCCGACTTGTGTGACATCGGTCACGGAACGCGGGTTGCGCCTTAGGTACGTGATACGCACGAAGATCGCAATAGGAGGCGACGCACATGAAGTCATACGAGTTGATTTCGGCGGACTCGCACATCGTCGAGGCCCCCAATCTGTGGGAGAAATGGCTGGAAAAGGAGTTCTTGCCGCGCGCCCCGAAGCTGGTAAAAGATTCCGAAGGCGGCGACGCGTGGCAGTATCGCCCCGGCACACCGCCGGTGCCGCTCGGGTTAGTGACCACGTATCCGGGCCGCACCTACGAAGCCTTCAAATGGACCGGCGCCAAGTACGACAAGATCAACCAAGGCGCGTTCAACGGTGGCGCGCGTCTCAAGGAGCAGCAGATCGACGGCGTCGATGCCGAGGTGCTCTATCCTTCGCAGCGCACCATGCGCCACTTCATGCATGACGATGACAGCGAGTTTCACAAGGCCGGCATCCAGGCTTACAACAACTGGATGGCCAAGGAGTACATGGCGCCCGATCCGATGCGGCTGATCGGTCTGGCGCAGATGCCCAACCTCGGCGCCGAGGAGATGATCACCGAGATGCGGCGCGCCAAGCAGATGGGCATGCGCGGCGTCATCCTGTCGAGCTGGCCGAGCGGCGCTACGTCGCTGTCGGTCGAGGACAACGCGTTCTGGGCCGAGTGCGAGAAGCTCGACATGCCGGTGAGCATCCATCTCGGCGTCGCCTCGAAGCAGGCCGCCAACGCGCAGCAACAAAAGATCACCACCGGCATCTCGGAGTCCACCGGTTTGCTGACGTCGGGGCAGAAGACCGTCGTCGGCTACTCGTGCGCCGGCTTGGACAACATGCCGATCATTATCGCCGAGACCATCTTGTCGGGCTTGTTCGACAAGTTCCCGCAGCTCAAGCTCATCTCCGTCGAAGCCGGCTCCGGCTGGGTGCCGTATTTCCTCGAGCAGATGGACGACCGCTACTACCGCAATCGCCATTGGGCGGGGGTCGACCTGCAGATGCTGCCGAGCGAGTACTTCCACCGCAACTGGTCGCTGACCTTCGTGCGCGACTTCTACGGCGTCCGCAACCGCCACGCCGTCGGCATCAACAGCATGATGTGGTCCACCGACTATCCGCACCACATCTGCGACTGGCCGTACTCGAAGAAGGTCGCCTCCGAGATGTTCGCCGGCGTGCCGGACGACGAGCGGCATCAGATCTGCGCCGGCAACGCGACCAAGCTGTACAAACTGTGATAACAGTGCTGAGTCCTGAGTGCTGAGTAATGATTCCTGAGTGCGGGGTTGTGCATTGGGTTGGCGGTTATGGCGGATCTGATTGACACGTTCGGCGGGCACTTCATGAGCGAGGTGCCCGATCCGTACCCGGTGTATGCGCGGCTGCGCCGGGAGGAGCCGGTCGTGCTGTTGGATCTGCCAATGGCGCCCGGCTACATGGTCACGCGCTATGACGACGTGACTGCCGTGCTGAAGGATGCGGCGTTGTATTCGTCGCAGGCCAATGCCAAAGGCATCGGCCTCGTCATGGGACGGACGATTCTGGAAATGGACGGCAAGGAGCACACGCGCCACCGCAACATCATCTCCACGGCGTTCGTGCCCAAAGCCCTCCAAGGCGAGCTGCCGGGCGTGATCGCCTCCATCGCCCACCAAATGATCGATGGCTTCGCCGGCGATGGGGACGCCGACATGGTGGCGCAATTCACCCGAACATTTCCGTTGCGGGTGATTGCGCACATCATCGGCGTGCCCATCGCAGACTACGAGACATTCAAACGCTGGTCGCTCGACGTCATCGGCTTCGCCGACGATCCACCGAAGGGATTCGAGGCGGCGGGTAAGCTCGTCGACTACCTTCGTCCGATCGTTGAAGCCCACAAGGCGGCGGCGAGCGGAGATCTGCTGAGCACCTTGACCCATGCCGAAGTCGACGGGCAACGGCTCACCGATGAAGAGATCTACAGCTTCTTGCGTCTCCTGTTGCCGGCCGGATCCGACACGACGTACCGTCTCATCGGAAACACGTTGTTCGGATTGCTGACGCATCCCGACCAGCTCGACGCGGTGCGGGCGGATCGCACGCTGGTCGCGGCGGCCATTGAGGAAGCGTTGCGTTGGGAAGCCCCTGTGCAGTTCGCCGCCCGCGAAACGACGGCCGCGACGACGCTGGCCGGTGTCGAGTTGCCGGAAGGGGCGCAGGTGCTCACCGCGATCGGTTCGGCCAACCGCGACGAGCGTCGCTTCGAGCACCCCGACCGTTTCGACATCCGTCGCGGTGCCGACGATCACGTCGCGTTTGGGTTCGGACGCCACTTCTGCGTCGGCTCGCATCTGGCGCGCCTCGAGGCGATCACGGCGCTCAATGCCATCTTCGACCGCCTGCCGAACCTCCGCCTCGATCCGGCGCACGACTGCGGCGTCGTCGGCCTGGCGTTCCGCTCGCCGAATCGTTTGCCGGTACGGTTCGACGCGTGAAAGGGAAACCATATGCCTGAGTTCCAGACTTTGCTCTATGAGGAGAAGGACGGCGTAGCGTGGGTGACGCTCAACCGTCCGGACGTCTACAACGCCTTCAACGTGCAGATGCAGCGCGAGCTGCACGAGCTGTGGCGTGGCTTACGCCGCAACGACGCGGTGCGCGTCGTCGTGCTCACCGGCGCCGGCGACAAGGCCTTCTGCACCGGGATCGACCGGACGGAGACGATGGGTGAATCCGCGAAACCCGGCGAGGGCGCGCCCAAGCGGGTCGTCGGTTCCGCCTCGACGCCGTTCATGTTCGACGATCCGGGCGCCAACATCGGGCCGAAGAGCTGCGATCTGTGGAAGCCGGTGATCGCCGCCGTCAACGGCATGGCCTGCGGCGGCGCGTTCTATATGCTGGGCGAGGTCGAGTTCATCATCGCCGCCGAGCACGCCACGTTCTTCGATCCGCACGTGACCTACGGTATGACCGCCGCCTTCGAACCGATGCACATGCTCCAGAAGATGCCGTTCCACGAGATCATGCGCCTGTCGCTGCTCGGCAATCACGAGCGCCTGTCGGCCAAACGGGCGCACGAGATTGGTCTGGTGTCCGAGGTCGTGCCCGCGGACAAGTTGCGGGAGACGGCGGCGTGGGCGGCGGAGGCCATCGCGTCGGCGCCGCCGCTGGCGATCCAAGGGACGATGCGCGCCATCTGGGCGGCGCGCGAGCTGACACGCTCGCAGGCGCTGTCGCTCGGCTACGCGTACGTCGGCATGGGGACCAACCAGGAATCGATCCGCCAGGGCCAGGCGGCCTTCGCCTCCGGCAAACGCATCAAGTGGAAGCTGCGCTAACGTCGAGGCGCGGCGAGCGCCCTCGACATCAGTGCCGTTACCTGTGGCCGCACCACAGCAACGCGAAAGAAGGATCGCGCCTGTGTGCTCTTTCCCCATGCTTTTGGAGACGGACACTGTACACGGTCACGGCCGGAGCTTGATCACCGCAACTTGCGGGGTAACAGCGCCGCGTTGCCCGCGTCGTGCGCGGCTACACAGTCGACTCGTCGATCTTCCGATAAATGTCTGTGCCGAGATCAGTGAGTCTCGTGTGTATTTCCGGCCAGTGCTCCTTGTCCTTCTTGCCCTTGTCAATCACCGGAAACACGATGGTGGCGAACAGCGGTGACTCCTGCAGCTCATACTTGTAATCCGTCGCTGGAAAGAGCGCCGCGACTTTCGCCCTTCGCTCCACCCTGTCGTCGCCGCGAAATCCGAGCCGCACTTGCGCATGATGGTTCCGAATCTCCAACCCCACCGAAATGCCGCGGATGCTTTTCCAGACTCCTCCGTCCTCATAGCGTACCGGCACCGGCTTACCGGCAAACAGCCCTTCCCGCCGGATCGGTTCCCAAAACTCGCTGTACCCTCGCCTTTCCTGACTGCGTATTTGGATGTCGATGGCCGGACGAGCGGCGGGGTAGAAGAAAATCTCGCGATGAGTGTTGGCGTGCGCTTCAATGAGGTACCAGTCAATCTCGCTGTCCTCATTCCGCAGGTTGCACGTCACAATCATCAGCTCTTCGAACTCCTCTGCTATCAGGGCTGCAACGTCGGCTTCCTTCAGTCGCGCATATGCTTCGAGCCTGCCCCAGTGATCCCAATCAGCACGCCCGAACTGGTTTTCCACCACGAGGGTTCGCCGCGTTCCATCCTCTTCATCGACGTGCACCGCCACGATGTCGGCTCTTCGGGCGCCGACATCCGATTCCGTTTCCGCATCCTCGAATGAGCCTATGATTTCCTTCAGCGCGTTCAAGTTCTTTGCCAGGTCAGATGAAAACTCCGTCTCGGAACGATAGACGGTAGACAACGGCACAAGCTTTTGGAGATCCATCACGCTTCGCTCATACCACATCAAGTGTCCCAAGTCCCCTCATTTGACCCCCGCCCGTCCCCCGTGGTACACCCTTTTGTGAAAGGTTCATACCCTATGCCACGCAATCCACAGACCACCACCGCCTTCACCGTTTCGCTGCCCGTCCCGATGGCGCGGCAGATTGAGCGCGCCCGCAAAGCCGAGCACCGCAGCCGCTCCGAGCTGACGCGCGAAGCGTTCCGCGTCTACTTTCGCACCAAAGCCGACGAAGACGAAGGCCGCGCCGCCGCCGCCCGCGCCCGCGCCGGCATCGGCCTGTCGCGCGCCTACGATAACGCCGACGAGTTCATTGCTGATCTGCACACGGCTGCTCGCCGCTTGAAGCCGAAGCGCCGTTCCCGATAAACCACCGATGCATGCGCATCCGACGCACGGCTGACCTCGAACGCGCCTACGCTGCCGCACCGGAAGCCGTGCAAAAGTCTCTCGACCGGCGGCTCCCCTTTCTCGCTCTGGACTTCCGGCATCCGTCGTTGCGCTCGAAACCATGGCCACCGCACGGCGCCGATTGCTACCAAGCCAACCTCACCCAAGGCTGGCGCTTCTACTACCAACGCCAGGGTGACGAGGCCGTGGTGTACTGGATGGAGAAGCACCTCAAGAAGGGCGGCTGACCTCTCACCCATGAACCCCACTTTCAACCTGCTCGTGCTGCGCTGACGCGACGCTATTCCGGGAACTCGAACCCCGCGAACGGCCGGGCGGAGCGTGACGCCATGATCCCCCGCTCCTTGCGCAACGCTTCCATACTGACGAGCTGCCCGGTGTAATCGGGCGGCTGCCGCAGCATCCACAGCACGCCCTCGGCCGGCACCTCCGTGGGCTCCCAGGACGAATGATCGACGTTCGGCAGATTGGCGACGAAGCCTTCCGACGCCACCGGAAGGTCGATGCGAAAGGTGTTCACCGCGATGCGATGCGGTTGCAGCTGCCGCGCCGCGTCGATGCTCAGGCGTTCCAGGGCCGCCTTCGACATGCCGTAGATCATCAAGCCGGGGAAGGCGTGCAGCGCCGCCGCCGACGAGATGTTGAGGATCACGCCTCCGCCCTGCGCGATCATGTGCGGCGTGACGGCGCGGATGGCCAGCAGCGGCGCCCGCACGTTGACCGCCATCATCAGATCGTAGCGCTTCATCGGCACCTCGAGGTCGCCGGGAAACGTGATGGCGGCGTTGTTGATCAGGATGTCGAGGCGGCCGAAATGCGCGTGCGTCACCCGCACCATGCGTTCGACGTCGTCATCCGCGGCGAGATTGGCGGGCACCGCCAGCCCGTGTCGGCCGGCCGCCTCCACCTCGCGGACGGTGGCGTCGATCGTGCCGGGCAGCTTGAGCGGCGCGCTGTCGGTGGCGCGCGCCGCACAGGCGACGTCGACGCCGGCCTGCGCCAACGCCACCGCGACGGCGCGGCCCACCCCGCGGCTGGCGCCGGTGACCAGTGCGACTTTTCCCTGCAGGCCCATGGCAGACTTTTCCTATCACGTCGCGCCGCGGGAGCAAGCGGCGCCGATTGTACGCCTGGCGATCTGCTGTTAGCGTGACGAAGTACGTTGCGCGGCGACTTTCATCACCACATCGACACCGATCCGCTGGACGGGAAGTTCGTCCGCCATTCCGCCGGGCAGCTGATCGATCGCGCGGCGGCCGTCGGCTTGAACGTCCTGGCCATCACCTGCCACGAAGCCGTGCCGTACGACGCCGACGTGACGCGCTACGCCGCGGAGCGCGGTGTGCTGCTGCTGCGTGGGATGGAGGCCACGGTGGACGGCCAGCACGTGCTGCTGCTCAACTTCCGTGAGTTTCCGCCCGGCGTCTGCACCATGCGCGAGGTTGTGGAGCGCAAGACTTCCGACGCCTTGGTGATTGCGCCGCATCCGTTCTATCCGATCGGCAGCGCCGGCGGTTCGCTGCTAGCGTGGCATCACCGCGTCTTCGACGCGGTCGAGTTCTCCGGGATGTACACGGCGCTGACCCCGTGGTTCAATCGACGCGCCGTGCGCACAGCCCACACCCTGCGTCTGCCGGTGGTCGGTGACACCGACACGCACTATCTTTGGCAGCTCGGGCGGACGTTCACGCTCATCGACGCCCCGCCGCAGCCCGCTGCGGTGCTCGATGCGATCCGTCGCGGACGCGTGCAACTGGTCACGCAGCCGTTGACCTGGTCGCGAGTCGTCCGCTTCTTCGCGGAGCAGCATGCGAGCGTCGTGTCCCTGCTGGACAGCCTGCAGTACATGGCGCGGATCCTGCGCCGCACGCGCGCGGCGCGGCCGCCGATCGAGGCGCCCGGGTTTCGGCTGCGTGATATGGAAGACACGTAGTCGCGGCGTGTCGTGAACGACTATTCGCCTGGGAACTCGGTGGGGTTCTGCCCGTAGCACGGGTTCTTGCGCCGCCGGTTCGCCGCATCGAAGATGTACTCGTTGTAGACGTTCTGGCCGGCGCAGAGATACCCCAGACAGCGTTCGCGCGACCCGTACCATTGCTCACCGATTGGCAGCTCGCAGTCGAACGGCGAGCGCGGGCGGTTGATGTCGATCTCCGTCTGAGCCGGTCGTCCGTCGTGGACGATCTCCGAGTGCGGCGCGGCACTCGACTTGCCGGGTTGTTGACCTGTGGATTTTGCCGATCCACCGGCGTCCGCGGCGAGCACGGACAACGCAACGCACAGTGCGACCACGAAGGGCACCAAACAACGATGAACCGCGGGCGATCAATTTGCAACCGTCTCACCGAGCCCGCTTGCGTCACTCGATATCGTAGGTGACCTGCAGCGTGGCGGACACCGAGACCGTGCCGGGTTCGATCGGCGTCGGCGGGCGCGCTTCCATGGCCATGGCACGTGATTCAAAGTAACGCGGCTGCACGATCGGTGAGGTCGTCGTCGTCGCGCTGGCGACGGCTTTCAACTTCACGCCGAGCGCGCCGGCGATGCTCTCAGCCTGCGCCCGCGCTTCCGCTCCGGCCTTCTCCAGTGCGGCGCGCAACGGCTCGTTGCGATTCGAGAGCGTGAACTGGAGCGCGCCGACCCGATTGGCGCCGGCGTTGATGGCGGCATCGATCAGGGTACCGACGGCGTCGATCTTGTGGGTCTCCACCTGCACCTCGTTGCGGGCCACGTAACCGATGATGCGCGGATCGCGGGGCTCGCCTGGCTTGACGGATTCGTAGCGGGGCTCCAGCGCATAACGCGTCGTGGTAATCTTGTCGTTCGTGCCGATGAGCGTCTTCAGAGCCGCGGCGACCTTGGCGCTGCGCGCGGCGTTCTCGGTTGCGGCATCGGCCGCCTTGGTCGACGTGGTTTCGACGGCCATGGCGAGGATCGCCAGATCGGGTGAAGCCGTGACCTCGGCTTGGCCGGTCACCGAAATGGTGCGTCGTTGCGGCGACACCTGCTCCTCGGCCAGGGCTGTGTGCGCGGCCCACATCGCCGTGAAGACACTCGCTCCCGCGGCCAACACCCAGTAGATCGTCGAGCGCTGCATGGGCATCTCCTTTGCGTTGTATCTCTCAGACGCGCCGCGGCGCACCACATTCACCGGATCGCCGTGACAATAAATGTGCATTGAAACCGGGCGCCAAATCTGCCATCAGAGAAGCTGGCTATCCGCAGCTCCGGAATTCGCTTACACTGATGGTGGAGCTCATGCAAAGACGCTTCGGTCTCATACGCTCAACCGTGCGGCTCATCGGTTGCGGCGTGTTGTTGCTGCTGCTGGCCGGCACGGATACCCCGGCGGCGGCGCTGCAGAAGGTGGCCTCGATGACGGGGCAGCCTTCCCTCTTCGGCAGCGTCAGCGCGGCCGCGAGCTCGACCTCGGGTTTGGATGCCCGTCTGCATAAGGTGATGACGCGCTCCGAGCGTTTGGCGGACCGGTTGGTGGCCCTGGCGGGTCAGGTGGGCTTGCTGTGGCTGTGGATGGTGAGCTCTGCGGCGATATGTTTGCTGATTGCCGCGTTTGCATCGGTTGCCGATCGGCGCATGCTCGACCTCCGCGGCAACGGCCCGGGTGCGCTCTGGCGCTACCTCGCGGACGGTATGCGCATGTTCTTCCGCATTTTGCGCGATCGTCGGACGCCCTATCTGCCGCGCCTCGTGCTGCTCGCGGCCCTGGTGTACTGGTTGCTGCCGTCCGATCTCATCGCCGACGATTCGGTGCTACCGGGATTCCTCGATGATTTCGTGATCGTCGTCCTGGCAGCCAAGGCCTTCATCTATCTCTGTCCCGACTCCCTGGTGGAACTGCACGCGACCGCGGTTGAGGCGAAGGTCTAGGGCCTGCGGCCGGCGTCATTATTCTCTGGACCGCTCCCCGTTGGGTCGCTGCTGCCCACCAAGTCCGAGAAGCTCCTCGCAACGCAGGTCGCGGCAAAGCCCGGGCATTGAGTGACCGGCAGACGCGGATAGCGCGTGTACGTCGGATCGGATTCGGCGCGCCGACAACGGTAGAACACGGAACCGCGGACGTTTCCGGCCGGCTGGCAGAAGTGGCACCGCGCGCAGAGCCCTATCTTCGGGTCGAAGCCGTTCATGCGGGACGCGGCGTGCGCTCACGCGGCGAGCGCCTGCGCGGACGCCGGCTGAACATCGATCAGCGTGATCTCTCGGGGCGTGCACAGGCGGATGCGTTGTCCGGTGATCCCGAGCCCGCAGTTCACGTACAGATAGCTGCCATCGCGCGCGAACAGCCCGCGATCGAAACGGGTGATGAACTCGGCGAGATTGCGCACACGCCCGTTGACCCACGGGATGCCGAGCTGCCCGCCGTGCGTATGTCCCGACAACGTCAGTGCGACGCCGGCGGCTGCGGCGTGCGGGAAGATGTCAGGACGATGACACAGCAACAACACCGGCTCGTCGGCGGGAATCTCGGCGAGCGCGGCGTCCAGATAGGGAGCGTGCGTTGCCCCGCGCGCCCAGTCGGGGCCGCGGTCGTCGAGGCCGATGATGTGCAGTGGCTGCCCGTTTATCGCGATGACCGCGCGCTGATCGCGGAGAACGGTAAACGGCGTGAGCCGACGCAGCGCCGCGACGACGCGCTCGGCGCCGGCGTAGTGGTCGTGGTTGCCGAGGATGGCAAACACCCCATGGGCGGCGCGCAAATCCGCCAGCAGCGGCAGAAAGCCGTCGAGGTCGGCGGAGGGCGCGTCGGCGATATCGCCGGTGATGCAGATCAGGTCGGGACACAGCGCGTTGACGCGCGCCACGAAGCGTCCGAGTTGATCGCGGCCCAAGTTTTGGCCGACGTGAATGTCGCTGATCTGTACAATCCGCAGGCCGTCGAATGATTCGCGACAGTGTCGCAAGGGCAGGCGAAGGTGGGTGATGCGCAGCCGGCGTTGGCCGATGCTGTAGCCGTAGACGAAGACGAGGCCGACGGCGGCTGTGCCGGCGTCAGCCAGCCAGCGGAATGCCGTATCCACGTCGGAATCAATTGCCAAGCCGGCGACGGTGGTGCGCGCCTGCACGGCCATGGTTTCCAGCAGTGCTTTGGCCCCCAGCCAGAGCGCGCCGGTGGCCAGCAGGAAACCCATGCAGAACAGGCAGGTGAAGGCGAAGGCGAAATACGCACGCGGCACGCCGCCGAGGGATCGATGGCTCCGGCGCACGCGCTGCGTCCGGATCGCCAGCCAGCGATTGAAGCTGTAGATGAGCAGCGGCCCGCCGAGTCGCACCGCCGGCGACAATGATCTGATCGGACGCGGATCGAGCCACCACAGGAGACCCCACTGGGACAGACTCACCGTGATCACGAGTAAGCGAAAAAAGTTCTGGAAGAACGCACGCACCAACCAGGCACGCGCCCGCTGCGCTGTGTGGGCAGCCCACGATGTGGCGGACACGCGTTCAAGGTAGCGAAATTGAGGCCGTGTGACCAGCACTACCCGGCGCACACGCGCCTGGACGCGCCGCCGCCGCGCCGGTACACTGCTGCGATGAACCGGTCGCGGCGCCCAAGCGCGACGGGCGCGCTGGTGTTGGTCAGCTTCGCGTGCAGCCTCGCCTGGGGCGAGGTCGGAGGGACGGGTATGGCGTTGACGTTATCGAGCCCCGCATTTCAGGCCGCAGCAGAGATTCCGAAGCTCCATACGTGCGACGGTGCGGACGTGTCTCCGCCACTGCGCTGGAGCGGAGCGCCGGCGGGCACGAAGAGCTTTGCCGTAATCGCCGACGATCCCGATGCGCCCGTTGGTACGTGGGTGCATTGGGTGCTGTACGATCTGCCGGCGGACACGACGCAGCTGCCGCAGGGTGTGCCGAAGGATGAGACCATCGCCGGCGGCGCCAAACAAGGAACGAACGACTTCCGTCGTGTCGGCTACGGCGGACCCTGCCCGCCGCCGGGAAGACCGCACCGCTACTTCTTCAAGCTGTACGCGTTGGATGCTCCCACCAACCTCAAGCCGCGCGCCACCAAGGCCGAGGTCCTGCGCGCCATCGAAGGTCACGTGCTGGTGCAGGCCGAGCTGATGGGGACGTATGGACGGTGACTGAGCAGAACGGATCACGAACGAGTCACGAATCACCAGTTGCGATGTCCTCCGGAAAGTCGGTGCTGGGTTTCATCTTCCAGTCCGGTGCCCGCTTCTGCAGGAAAGCAGTAACCCCTTCACGCGCGTCGGGCTGTGAGCCGGCCCACCAGAAGAGGCGCCCCTCGACGTCTTCCGCGTGCCGCATGTCGTTCTCGGCGAGATTGTGCCAAATGAGCCGTTTGGTGAGCGCCACCGAAACCGGCGCGGCGTTCAACGCGATGTCCTCCGCCAAAGCGCGCACGGTCGGCATCAGGTCGGCGTCGGGAACGACGCGGCTCAGCACGCCGAAATCGAGCGCCTCACGGGCGGTGAGCGTCCGTCCGGAGTACAGCAGCTCCGCCGCCCGACTGACACCGATCAGGCGCGGCAGGATCCAGGTGCTCAACGCCTCGGGGATCACGCCGCGGCGCACGAAGGCGAAGGCGATCTTGGCGCTTTCGGCGGCGATGCGGATGTCCCACTGCAACGTCATGGTGATGCCGACGCCGACGGCGGGGCCGTTGATGGCGGCGATGATCGGCTTCTTCATCTCCCACGGCCGTACCGTGGCGGCGCGCTCGCCGCGCACTTGCTCTTGATACGCCGCGTCGGCGGCACGGTCGAAGGCCGCCCCGCGTCCCTCGGATAAGTCGGCGCCGGCGCAGAAGCCGCGGCCCGCCCCCGTGACGATGACAACCCGTACCGCATCGTCATCGTCGCACTGCGTGAACGCCGCCGCCAACCCCCGTCGCATGGTCGGCGTGTACGCGTTCAGCCGCTCGGGACGGTTGAGAGTGATTGTTGCGATGCGATCCGCGATCTCGAGATGGATCTGCTCGTAGCCCATGCGAGGACCTCCGTTGACGGGCAGATTACACAACTTGGGGAGCCCACAATAGCCGACCGCTCGCGCGTCGCGCCCTGCGGTTCAGTCGTCGTGATGCATGCCCTTGCCCTTGGCCTTCTGCCGCCTACTGGCCGCCTTCTTGGCGGCGCTCTCGGCGGCGGCTTTGAACTCTAGCACCGACTGCTTGAGGGCCTGTCGTTCTATGATCTTCCGGAACGGTCCGGGAACCCAGAAGCCCATCGCTACCGCTTGCCGGCAGGTGACGCGCGTCCGCTTCGGTCCGAGCTTCTCGAAGACGTAGGCGCCTTCGATCGCTTCGAGGTCGCCGTCGACCTGCTTCCACGTCAAGTTCGTCGGCTTGTGGTACTCGTACTCCAGCACGTAGCGGATGCTCTTCAGCTTCATGTCGACGCGTAGCTCGACGCGCTTCGCCAGCCCGTTCAGGTAGCGTTCAAGTACGCGCGTCTTCTCGACAGTCGAAAACCAATCGGGATAGGCATCGAAGTCGGTAATCGTCGCGAAGCACTGCGGGACCGACGCGTCGACCTCGGTGGTGAACTCCTGCTGCTCCATTGCCGCCATGCGGTTGCCGATTATGTCAAAACGCCGCCCGCTTTGCAGCTGCTACCAGGAGCGGATCGCGCGCTGCCAGGGATCGAGTGGCAGCGGCGGCGTCGGCTCCGCCGGTGAAAGCGGTTCGAACGCGCGCACCGCGCTGCGCGTGCTGTCGTTGAGCAGGAGCAAGACGGTGTGGGCGCCGTGGTTGATGACCGCGAGGTCGATGCGCTTGTCCTCGTTGAAGTCGCCCGCGGCGATCGCGACGGGCCGCCGGCTGGCCGGAAAATACAGCGGATCGGCGAACGTGTTGTTGCCGGTGCCCGGCAGTATCGAAATGCGGTCTTCGCTCTCATCCGCCAGCGCCAGATCGATCTGCCCGTCGCCGTCGAAGTCTTCGGACACCAGGGGCCGCACGCTGGTGCCCATATCGCCGATGGTCGGCGCCGCCAATCCACCCCTTTCTCCCTTGAGGATCGACACCTTCTCATCGCGTTGATTGCCGACGACGAGGTCGATGCGGCGGTCGCGGTCCATGTCGCCGGTCATCAGAAACGTCGGGTTTGGCACGACCGGAAAATTCGTCACCCGCGGAAAGCGTCCGCGTCCATCGCCATAGAGGACCGAGATGCTGTCGGACATGGTGTTGGCGACCGCCAGATCGAGATGACCGTCGCGGTCGAAGTCGGCGCTTGCGACCGCGCTCGGGCCGGTGCCGACGGCGACGAACAGCGGTGCGGCGAAGTTGCCGGTGCCGTCACCGGCTAGGACGGCCACATCGTCGGCGCCGAAGTCGGCGACCGCGAGGTCCAGCCGACCGTCGCCGTCGAAGTCGCCGGCGACCAGTGCGCGCGGTTGGCGCCCGACCTTCAGCGTCGTGCGCACCGCAAAGTTGGCGCGGCCGTTCCCCAACAAGACCTGCACGGAGCTCGTATCCTCATTCGCCACCGCCATATCGAGGTGATGATCGCCGTTGAAGTCGGCGATCGCTGCGGCAACCGGATCGGCGCCGGCGTCGGGAATCTGCGGTCCGGAGAACCCGCCCATGCCGTCGCCGGTGAGCAGCGTTACCGAATCCGCCAGGTGATTGACCGCCACGAGATCGATCTTGCCGTCGGCGGTCACGTCTGCCGCCAGCAGACTAGTGGTTCCAGCGCCGACACTGAAGTCTTGTCCTTTTCGAAACCCGCCCTTGCCGTCGCCCAGCAGCACCTGGACGCTGCAGCGCAGTCCGTCAACCAGCGCGAGATCGAGAGCGCCGTCGCGGTTGAAGTCGGCCGCCGCAATGGCACGCAGATTGGCGTTGCGCTGAATGCGTTGCGGCTCCCGAAAGTCGCCCGTGCCGTCTCCGATCAGCAGGGAGACGCCGAGATCATCGACGAGCGCGAGGTCGAGTCGTCGGTCACCGTTGAAGTCACCCGCGACCACCTGCCGCGGCCGCAGCCCGGCCGGCGATGCTTGCAGCGCGGTAAAATTCCCCTTGCCGTCGCCGGCGAAGATGCCCACGGCCTCGCCATCGGTGTCCATCACGGCCAGATCCACTTTGCCGTCGGAGTTGAAATCGCCGCTGGCGATCAAGCGCGCCGGCAGCTGCGTATCGACCGGATGCGCTGGTGTGAATCCGCCGTGTCCGTCGCCGAGCAACACCGTGATCCCATCCGCATGTCCGACGAGGAGATCCAAGTGCCGATCGTTGTTCACGTCGAGTGCCAGGATGTTGTATGGATGCGGCCCGGTATCAAAGCGTTCCGGCGCCAGGAAGCCGCCGCTGCCATCGCCGCGTTGCACCCGGATTTCTTGCTGAAAGCTGCTTACGTACGCGATGTCCAAGTGTCCGTCGCCGTCGAAGTCGGCGAGCGCGACGCTGTCGGGAGTGGCAGGCGTGCGCACGGCCAGTGCCGTCGAGAACATCCCGTGCCCGGCTCCGAACAGGATGGACAGACCACTGTCATCGGTCACGACCAGATCGGGCAAGCGATCGTCGTTGAGCAAACCGGCTGCGGCCGCCGTCGGCGCCGGACCGGTCGAGAAGTCGGTCCGTGTGACGAACGAGACGTCCGCCAGAGCGGGGTAGGCGGCGAGGAGAAGCGTCACGGCGATCAGCCGTCGCGCGCAGCGCACGGAGACGATGCTCATCGAGATCGATCGCCTATCAGATCTACACGGTTCTGTCGTGATCCCGGACGCCGGCACGGTTGTGCGCGCGCTATTGCGGGTCGGCGAGATCCGGACGGAAGTCCGGATGCGCGGCCAGCCACGCCGCGGCGCCGCGGATCGACTCTTCGTTTTTTTTGTTGATGAAGCGGTAGATGGGTCCTTCGAACCAGCGCAGCAGCGGCGTGGCCATGTGAAACGACTCGCGAAAGCGGATGCATGAGCGGTTCGGGCGCAGCGGCTCCAGCGACATCGAGCCGCTGAGCCCGGTGCGCAACATCATGTAGTCGTAGCCTCGCGTCGGCTTGACGTTGGTAACCAGCTCGAAGGACTCACCGCGGCGCCCGAAGGGCAGGGGGTAGATGACCTTGCGCAACAGGCCGTTGCCGTTGGCGTCGCCGGGGTAGACGATCTCCACGTCCAGGACGGCGGGTGCGTACTCCTTCCACAGATCGTAGCGTTGGAACAGTGCCCAGATGCGTGCCGCGGCGAAGGGCATTTCCATCTCGAACTCGTGATGGCGCACGCTGCTTCCTCCCGTTTGAGGTCGACTGTCGACGTTCGCCCTTGCGTATGCCCTTGTACGGAGCGGGGTGCAAGCCCAAGGGCAATCACAAGGATCGCCCCTACATGAGCGACGACGCCCTTCAGGTCGTAGGGGCGAATCTTGTATTCGCCCTTCTTCCCCTCAGCGCGGCGGCATGCGGATGGCGCCGTCGAGCCGGATGATCTCGCCGTTCAGATAGACGTTCTCGGCGATGTGCACCGCCAGTGCGGCGTACTCGTCCGGCCGGCCGAGACGTGACGGGAACGGGATCTGCGCCGCCAGTGCTTGGCGCTGCGGGTCGGGCAGCATCGCTAGCATCGGCGTGTCGAAGGTCCCCGGCGCGATGGTCAGGCAACGGATGCCGTCGCGCGACAAGTCGCGCGCGATCGGCAGGGTCATGCCGACGACGCCACCCTTCGAGGCCGAGTATGCGGCTTGGCCGATCTGACCGTCGAAGGCGGCGACCGACGCGGTGTTGATTATCACGCCGCGCTCGCCGTCGGCGGCCGGTGCATTCTTCAGCATCTCCGTGGCGGCGAGGCGGAGGACGTTGAACGTGCCGATCAGGTTGACCTTGATGCACAGCTCGAACATGTCGAGCGGCATCGGCCCTTGCTTGCCGGTGGTCTTCATGGCGGTGCCGACGCCGGCGCAGTTGACGTTGATGTGGATGCCCCCAAACTTCGCCGCCGTCTTGTGCACCGCGTTCGTGACCTGTTCGGTGTTGGTGACGTCGGCGGGGGTGAAGATCGCCTTGTCGGCGCCGAGCTCCGCGGCCAGCTTCTCGCCGTTCGAATTCGGCCGATCGAGGATCGCGATGCGCGCGCCCTTGGCGACGAATGCGCGCACCGTTGCCTCTCCCAACCCGGATGCGCCTCCGGTGACCAGTGCTACTGCGTTCTCGAGTTTCATTGCCCTTCCTCCGTTATCATGCGTGCACGTGTGAACCGGGCGTGCGCTGGCTGCGTCGTTCGCGGGGATACAATTAGCATCGCGCGCGAGCCGAGCAAGGTCGCGCTGCCAACCGGCGGCGCACTATCAATAAGAGGCGTGGTTACGGAAGTGCAGGTGGAGCGAGATCGCGACATAATAGATCGGAAAGAACAGCGACACGGCGGCCAGCCCGCGTGACGGGGTGGGGAACTGGGCCAGCAGCACGAACATGCAAAGGCCCCACAAACCGCCGAGCGCGTACGTCGTGCGCTGCGCCGTCCGGTTCTTGCTGGGATAGAGGTAGCGGATCGGCACGAACACCAGAAACGAGAACAGCAGCAGCATCGCCACGTTGAACCAGACCGCGCTGCGCAGCGTGTAGAAGTAGAAGACAACGACGTTCCAGTACGACGGAAACCCTTTGAAGAAGTGATCCGCCGTCTTGGCGTCGAGCTGACAGAAACCATAGCCGCTGGCAAGCAGCGGCAACGAGCCGATCAGCAGCCCCGTCGGACCGCGCGGGATGAGCCCCGCGTGATACGCGAGCACGACCGGCACGACGACGTAGTTGAGGTAGTCCACGATGTCGTCCAGCTTTGCTCCATCGAAGTGCGGCAAGATCTCCTTGACACGCACGCGGCGCGCCAGCGTGCCGTCGGTGGAGTCGATGAAGGTGGCGACGGCCATGGCGACGAATGCCCAGCCGTAGTTGCCGCTCGCTGTCGCTTCGAGCGCCAGGAATCCCAGCGCGGCGCCCAGCGCGGTGTACAGATGAACCCCCCACGCCGCCAGGACGGGTGCGGTCATCGCCGACGCAGCGGGGCGCAAAAGACAAAGGCCTCGGACCCGGTGGTGGGCCCGAGGCCTGCGGGTGGCGGGTCAGGCCGGTCAGATCTTCGAGACGTTGGCAGCCTGTAGTCCCTTCGGGCCTTGCGTGATTTCAAATTCCACGCGCTGGCCTTCCTCCAGGGACCGAAAGCCTTGACCGACGATGGCCGAGTAGTGCACGAACACGTCTTGCCCATCGTCCTTGGTGATGAAGCCATAGCCTTTCTGTCCATTGAACCACTTGACGACGCCTTGAACCATACGCGCTCCCCCCTTTCGTTGCTCTATGTGTTTCAAGGAAAGCCGATAGTAAGGCCGATCCGTTCAAGCTGGAGCGGAGGTCACGCCGCTGGCCGCCGGTTTGTACCTTTACCACTCGGAGCCTTTCGCCTCGAAACCCGGCCACCCCATAGCATGTGCTCGCGCGGCTGTGCAACAAAAATTAGCGTGCCGCCGACCGTACCCTCTACCTTTACTCCCTGGATGGCAGGTGGTATCGTTTTTGCCCGCAAGTGTGTGCGCCAACCTGCTCCGATGAGAAAGCGACTGCGTTTGGTGATGATCAGTATCGTTGTGCTGCTGCTCGCGGCCGTAGGCGGACTCGTCGGCCGCAGCCTGTGGCAACAGGGCCAGCAGGACGCGGCACAGAAGGGACTCGAGTTCTTGCCGGGCGTCGCGCAGCACATCCAGGACTTCCATCGGGTGAAGGTGCAGGACGGCCGCAAAGTGTGGGAAGTGTCGGCGCAGGATGCACAGTACTTTGAAGAGGACAAAGCCGTTGTGGTACGTGACGCGATGATGCAGCTGTTCACCAAGGACGGCCGGGTCGTCGGGCTCAAGGGCTCGGAGGCGCGGATTACACTCGATGGACGCGACGTCAGCCGTGTCGACCTGAGCGGCGACATCCAAGTCACCTTGGCGGACTACATCGTCCGCACCGACCGTGCGACGTACGATTACAGCCGAGAGCTCATTTCAACGCCCGGAGCGGTGGAGATTTCGGGGCGCGGGGTGCAGCTGCATGGCGATCGGATGGAAGTGCAGGTGCGTCCGGAGCGGGTGACCCTGTTGCAGAACGTCTCGATGCGGCTCGAGCCGGCGTTGCTGAAACAAGGAGGCGGCGACGCACCGTTCTAGCGCAGGCGCCGTGCTGCTTGGACTGATGCTGACGGGTATGCCTGCTCGCGGCGGCCGGGCTGAAGAGGCCCATGCCGCCACGCGCGGACCATCGACCGCCGATCAGGCCGAGCCGGGCCGCAATCCACTCCTGGGCGCGTTGTCGTTCACCTCGAGCCGCGAGCCCATCACGGTGACGGCCGATAAGCTGCAGTTCGACTACCGCGAGCGGGTGTTGACCTACGAAGGCGGCGTGGTGGTCACGCAGGGAGACATGAAGCTACAGAGCAACACCCTCACCGTGGCGTTGGACGAGCACGCCGAACAGCGCGTCAAGGAAGTCGTGGCCGACGGCGAGGTCAAGATGTCGCAAGGCGAGCGTTGGGCCACGGGCGGGCATGTCGTATTCGATCAGACCCAACGCACCGTGGTGCTCAGTCAAAGCGCCGTCGTGCACGATGGCTCCAACCAGGTGAGCGGCGAGCGCATTGTGGTCTACCTCGATCAACAACGCAGCGTCGTCGAAGGCGGAAGCGGGCGGGTGCAGGCCGTGCTCATTCCGTCCAAAGGCGAGACCCCCCACGCCGCGGAGGGTACGCCGTGAGCCACAACGGCCAGAACGGTCGCGGCGTGCTGCGGGCCGAGGGCCTGTGGAAATGTTTCGGCAGGCGCGAGATCCTGCGCGCCGTGTCGCTCGAAGTGCATGCCGGCGAAGTCGTCGGATTGCTCGGACCCAACGGCGCCGGTAAGACTACCACGTTCTATGCCATCGTCGGCCTCATTCGCCCCGACCGCGGCAGCGTTCAGCTCAACGGGACCGACGTGACCGCGCAGCCGATGTATATCCGGGCGCGCCACGGCATCAGCTATCTGCCGCAGGAGCCGTCGGTGTTCCGCAAGCTCTCCGTCGAGAACAACATCCTTGCCATTTTGGAGACCCTCCCGTTGACGCGCGAGGAGCGCAACGAACGCCTGGCCGACCTGCTGGAGGAGCTCAGCATCGCACATCTGGCCAAGAGCAAAGCCTACTCGCTGTCCGGCGGCGAGCGGCGGCGCGTGGAGATTACCCGCGCTTTGGTGACCGCGCCGACCTTCATGCTGCTCGACGAGCCTTTTGCAGGCATCGATCCGCTTGCTATCCTGGAGATCCAGAGCATCGTGGCGCAATTGAAGGAACGGGGCATCGGCATACTGATTACGGATCACAACGTGCGCGAGACCTTGGGAATTTGCGACCGCGCCTATATCCTGAACGACGGCGCGGTCTTGGAAGAAGGCACACCGCAGGAGATCGCCGGCAGCCGGCGGGCGCGGGAGCTCTATCTCGGGGAGCGCTTTACGCTGTAGGACCATGGCACTCGAAACCAAACTCTATCAGAAGCTGAGCCAGCAACTCGTGATGACGCCGCAACTGCGGCAGGCCATCAAAATCCTCCAGGTGTCGCGCGCCGAGTTGGAAACCTTGATCGACGAAGAGCTTGCCGAGAACCCGGTGCTCGAAGAAGGCGTCGAGCAGAGCGAGCAGGAGGCAGAGACCCCGCGCACCGAAGAGGTGCTCGATACCGGCGCCAACGGCGCCGAGGAATGGCCGGAGGCGCCCGAGCAGCGCGAAACCACCACGGAGATCGAAGCCAGCGACCGGCTGGGCGAGATCGACTGGAAGGAATACCTCGACAACTATCGCAACGACTGGCACGGTTCCTCGGCCACACCGGCGGACTATGACGACGAGAAACGCTCGGCGCTCGAGAACACCTTGGTGCGCACGCCGTCGCTCACCGAACACCTCATCTGGCAGCTGCGCATGACCGGCATGAGCCCGGTGGAAGAGTCCGTGGCGGCCCTGCTCATCGGCAACATGGACAAAGACGGCTACCTGCGAGTGGCCATCGAGGACGTCGCCTTTCAGAGCGGACAGGACTTCGACGTCGTGGAGACCGCGTTGTGCCATATCCAGGAGCTCGATCCGCCGGGCGTGGGCGCGCGCGACCTCATCGAGTGCCTGCAGTTGCAGATCAAGGCCGACGGCAAAGCGGACTCGATCGTCGCCACCATCGTCCACGACCACCTCGATCTGTTGGAAAGCCGCCGCTACGACAAGATCGCCCGTGAGCTGAACGTGTCCATCGAGGACGTGGTGGCCGCCGCGACCTACATCGCGACGTTGGAACCCAAGCCGGGCCGCAACTTCGGTGAAGGCGACATCCGTTACATCACGCCCGACGTCTTCGTACAGAAGATCGGCGACGAGCTGGTGGTGACACTCAACGACGAAGGCTTGCCGCGCCTGCGCGTCAGCAACTTCTACCGGCAAGTGCTCGGCGAAGGCGGCACGGCCGAGGCCAAACGCTACGTGCAGGAGAAGATGCGCGCCGCCGCGTGGCTCATCAAGAGCATCCAGCAGCGGCAACGCACCCTCTATCTGGTGACGCAGAGCATCGTCCGCTTTCAACGCGAGTTCTTCGATAAGGGCATCTCCCAGCTCAAACCCCTCGTGCTGAAGGACGTTGCCATGGACATCGGCATGCACGAATCGACGGTGAGCCGCGCCACGGCGAACAAGTACGTCCACACCCCGCAGGGAACCTACGAGCTGAAATTTTTCTTTACCTCGAGCTTGCAAGGCGCCGACGGCGACGAGGTGTCGGCCGAGAGCGTCAAGGACCGCATCCGCGAAATCATCGCCAAGGAAGATCCGCGCCAGCCGTTCAGCGACCAACACATCGCCAAGATGCTCGGCATGGAACACGTCGGGATCGCCCGGCGCACGGTGGCGAAGTATCGCGGCATGATGGGCGTGCTGCCGTCCTCGAAGCGACGCCAGGCGTTCTAACGGACGTCAGAACGGAGAGCGCATGCAAGTGATGGTCACCTTTCGGCACGTCGAACCGAGCGAAGGGCTGCGCCGCTACGCCGACGAGAAGGCGCAACGCGTGCACAAGTACCTGCGCCGCCCGATCGAGGCGCACGTCACCCTGTCGGTCGAGAAACAACGGCACATCGCCGAGGTGCAGGTCAGTGCCAACCATCTCAACATCACCGCCACCGAGGAGACCGATGATCTGTACTCGGCGATCGACCTGGCGATGAGCAAGATCGAGCGCCAAATCAAAAGGCGCGTCGCCAAGTACAAGGACCACAAGGGCGCCGACAGTGTCGCGGCGGAACGGCGCGCGACGCGCGGCACCCGCGAGCGCAGCACCGCGCGCATCCGTACGCAGCGCGTGGCGGTGAAACCGATGTCCGTCGACGAGGCGGTGCTGGAGCTGAAACTGCAGAAAAATGACTTTCTGCTCTTCCGTAACGCCGCTACCGAAAGCTTGAGCGTGATCTACCGCCGCAAGGACGGCAATTACGGATTGATCGAACCGGAACTTTCGTGACACGCACAACCGCAGGAAATGGCATCCCCGATCCGACGATCGTAGCGCGATGAAAATCACCGACATCCTTCCCGAATCCCTGATCATTTCCGATCTCAAGGGGCCGACCAAGCAAGACGTGCTGCGCGAGCTGGCGGAATGCCTGGCCACGCAGCACTCCGACATCGAGGTGGGCCGCCTCGTCGACGTGCTCTGGGAGCGCGAGCGCCTCGGCAGCACGGCGATTGCCGACGGCATCGCCATCCCGCACGGGAAACTGCCCGGCTTGAAGACGGTGCTCGGGGCCTTCGGCCGGCACCCGCAGGGGGTGGATTTCCAATCCCTCGACGGCAACTTGACGAAGCTCTTCTTCCTCCTGGTGGCGCCCGAGGATTCGGTGGGTCAACATCTCAAGGCGCTGGCGCGGGTCTCACGGCTGCTCAAGGAGCCGTCGTTTCGCCAGCAGCTGATGAGCGCGCCCGATCGCAGCGCGCTCTACCGGATCATCCGCGAGGAGGATGAGAAGTACTGAGCCGCCGACACGCTGCCACGGCGCACGGCGGCGCGTAGTGCGCTCCCGCCGCAGCGGTGGCCCGGCGCAAAGACTACCGGCCGGCGGATGAGCGACGCGACCGTGTCCAAGAGTCTGGAAATCAAGAACCGGCTGGGTCTGCATGCCCGCGCCGCCGCGCAGCTCGTGCAGATCGCCTCGCAGTTCGACGCCGCGATCACCGTCGTGAAAGATGCCCAGACCGTCGACGGCAAGAGCATCCTTGGACTCATGATGCTGGCCGCGGGCCAGGGGACATTTGTCGAGGTCAGCGCCTCCGGACCCCAGGCGTCGGAGGCGCTGGCAGCCATCGAGCAGCTGTTCGACCAGAAGTTCAACGAGGAATAATCGGCTTGACCCACATGGTGTGCATATACTAAGAAGAAAACTCGAGGGATTTCGAGAATCCACTGCGAAAATGCCCATGCGGCCGCAGGCTGCGGCGGCGAAGGAGACCCTATGGCACTGAAAGATTTCCTCTTCACCTCGGAATCGGTTTCCGAGGGGCATCCGGATAAGATGTGCGATCAGATCTCCGATGCCATCCTCGACGCGCTCCTGGAGCGTGACCCGGATAGCCGCGTCGCCTGTGAGAGCTTGACCAAGACCGGCATGGTCGTGGTTGCGGGCGAGATCACGACACGCGCGCAGATCACCTATGCCCAAGTGGTCCGCGACACGGTCTGTGAGATCGGCTACAACCACTCCGACCTCGGGTTCGATGGCAATTCGTGCGCCGTGCTCACCGCAATCGACCGGCAGTCGCCCGACATCTCCCAGGGCGTGACCGAAGGCGAAGGGCTGCACAAGGAACAAGGCGCGGGCGACCAAGGTCTGATGTTCGGCTTCGCGTGCGACGAGACGCCGCAGCTCATGCCGATGCCCATCATGATGGCGCATCAGCTGGTCCAGCATTTGTCCGCGCTGCGCAAGACCGGCAAGTACCCGTTCCTGCGCCCCGACGCCAAGTCGCAAGTCACCATCGAATACCGCGACGGTCGGCCGCGCCGTGTCGACGCCGTCGTCGTCTCCTCGCAGCACAGCCCGGATGTGAAGTACGAGACATTGCGTGAGGTGATCGTCGAAGAGGTCATCAGGAAGGTATTGCCCCCCGAGTATCTGGATCAACGCACCAAGTACCACGTGAACCCCACCGGCCGCTTCGTCGTCGGCGGCCCAGTCGGCGACTGTGGCCTGACCGGACGCAAAATCATCGTCGACACCTACGGCGGCTACGGCCGTCACGGTGGCGGTGCGTTCTCCGGAAAGGATCCCAGCAAGGTCGATCGCAGCGCCGCCTACATGGCTCGCTACATCGCCAAGAACATCGTCGCCGCGGATTTGGCGCGCAAGTGCGAAGTGCAACTCGCGTATGCGATTGGTGTCGCCGAGCCGATCTCCGTGCTCGTCGATGCCTTCGACACCAGCGAAGTTTCGAACGAACGTCTCGCACAGTTGGTCCGCGATCATTTCGAGTTGAAACCGGCCGATATCATTCGCGCCCTCGACCTGAAGCGGCCGATCTACAAGCGAACCGCGTCGTACGGGCATTTCGGGCGCGCCGCCGAAGATGGCTATTTTACCTGGGAGGGCACCGATCGTGCCGACGCGCTGCGGCGGGCAGTGGGCGCCTCGACGACGCGCCCGAAAGCACGCGTCGCGGCAGCGCAGGCGGCGCTGTAGGACAGTATCCCACCCGCCCGCGGCACGTGCCGCGAGCGCGTTCGCGCCATGACAAACTCCGAGAGCGCCCCGCGGGGCGCTCTCGCATTTCACACACATGAGGGGACCGATGTCAGCCAAACACTATGACGTGAAGGACATGAAGCTCGCCGCGCTCGGCAAGAAGCGCATCGACTGGGCCGATCAGCACATGCCGGTGGTGCGCAAGATCCGCGAGCGCTTCGCCAAGGAGAAACCGCTGCGCGGCATCACCCTCGGGGCGTGCCTGCACGTGACCACCGAGACCGCCAACCTGATGCGCACGCTCAAGGCCGGCGGCGCCTCGGTCGTGCTGTGCGCCTCCAATCCGTTGTCGACTCAGGACGACGCCGCCGCGGCGTTGGTGAAGTTCGAGGACATCCCCACCTTCGCGGTGCGCGGCGAAGACAACAAGAGCTACTACAGCCACCTGCGCGCGGTGCTCGATTCCAAGCCCACGATTACGATGGACGACGGAGCGGATCTGGTCAGCCTGCTGCACACCGAGTACGCCGCCCAGGCCGAGCTGGTGCGCGCCAGCATGGAGGAGACCACCACCGGCGTGATCCGCCTGCGTGCCCTCGAGCGCGACGGCGCGCTGCGCATTCCGGTCATCTCGGTCAACGACGCCGATACGAAGCATCTGTTCGACAACCGCTACGGCACGGGCCAATCGACGATCGACGGCATCATTCGCGCGACCAACGTCCTGCTCGCCGGACGCACTATCGTCGTCGCCGGCTACGGCTGGTGCGGCAAGGGCGTCTCGATGCGGGCCCGCGGCATGGGCGCGCAGGTGATCGTCACCGAGGTCGACCCCATCCACGCCCTCGAAGCCGCGATGGACGGCTTGCGCGTCATGCCCATGCGCGAGGCGGTCAAACTGGGCGACGTGTTCATCACCTTGACCGGCGACAAGCACGTCCTCCGCGAGGAGCACTTCCTGTCGCTGAGCGACGGGGCGATCCTGTGCAACTCGGGGCACTTCGACATCGAGATCGACCTCAAGGCGCTGAAACGGGTGAGCCAGCGGGTCCAGAAAGACGTGCGCCCCGGCGTCGACGGCTACGTGCTGCGCAACGACCGCACGGTGTACGTCATCGGTGAAGGACGGCTGGTCAACCTCGCCGCCGCCGAGGGGCATCCGGCGGCGGTGATGGACATGAGCTTCGCCACGCAAGCGCTCAGCACCGAGTGGGCCGTACGCTGCAGCCGCAACGGCGGGCTGGCCGTGAAGGTGCATGACGTGCCCAAAGACATCGAAGATTTCGTCGCCACCCTGAAGCTCGAAAGCATGGGCATCAAGATCGACCGCCTCACCCCCGAGCAGCGCAAGTACCTCACTTCTTGGGGCGAAGGAACGTAACAACAAGTGCTGAGTGCTGGGTGCTGAGTGCTGAGTCGAAAGAACGGTTCTAACACCCAGCACTCAGTACTCAGCACCCAGCACTTCTCTCGATGAGCGCGCCCGACACATTCTCCGCCCTCAGCGCGGTGCAGCGTGCGGAGCGTGTTCTCGACGCGGGAACATTTCGGCCGCTCAGCGATGTGTCGGCCGCGGTGCCGTTTGTAGCCGGGGCCGGGTCGATGGCCGGCGTGCCGGTGCTGCTCGCGTTGACCGACGGCCATGTGCATGGCGGTACGATCGGCGTCAACGAAGCGAGCCTTCTGGCGCGGCTGGCCGAGTCGGTGAGCAGCGGTCGCGACGGGCGCGTGCTCATCCTCGGCTTCGATACGGGCGGCGTCCGCGTCGAAGAAGGACCGCGGGCGTTGGCGGCCGCGTCGGCCGTCGGTGTCGCCTTGGCGCGACTGACGTTGCTGGGTGTGCGCGTGGCGGCGGTGATCAGCGGGCTGCGCGGCTGCTTCGGCGCGCCGTCGGTCATGGCGGCGTTACCCGAGCGCATCATCATGACCGCCGACGCGCACTGGGGCCTCACCGGTCCGAAGCTGCTCGGCGGCATTTTGGACGGCGCGACGCCGGAACAAGCCGGGCTCACGGCGACTGCAGCGACAACCAGGCTGGCTAACGGCGATGCGCACGCGGTGATCCCCGACAGCGCCGATGCGGTGCGCGTGCAACTCAGCGATTTCGTCCGCACCGCGGTCGGCCCGCCCCGGACACTCGAGGAGCGCATCGCCGCGAGCGCCGAGGTGACGGCGGTGCTGCAGGCCCGCGTGCAGGCGGCGGGACCGTCGCAGCGCGTAACCCCCAAGCCCCGACGCCGCGACCTCCTACGCTACTCGTTCCGCGGCCAATGGCAGCCGACGGGACCCGTGCAACGGCACGGCCTGATTCATGCCGCGCTCGGCACCCTCAGTGGACGTCCCGCACTCGGCATCATCGTCGGTCCCGAGCAGCGGAGCGGCGGCGGCGTCGGCATCGAGGAGGCGGCGGTCGTCTGCGACATGATCCGGCGCGCCGCGCAGCAAGGTGACACCGATCGGGCGGCGATTCTGACGTTTCTCTTCTGTCAGGGGCACGCCGTCGACTTCGCGCAGGAGCGTTTCGGCCTCCACCGCGCGCTGGCGGAATGTCTGCGGGCGATGGTGGCCGCGCGGCTGCGCGGCCATCCGGTCGTCAGCGTGCTTGGCGGCGGCACGTACGGCGCGGCGTATCTCGCGTTGGCCGCACCCAGCCATCGCATCCTGGCGATGCGCGGAACGTCCGTGGCGCCGATGGCGCCGCAAGTCCTGCAGGCGTTCCAGGCGCTGCGCGGCCGCCACGCCGGTCACCAAGCGGAGGCATCGCTTGCCGAGTTGATTCCCGACGTCCGGATCGTCGAAAGTGTCATCCGCCTGCCGCGCGCCCTGCGCGAAGAGCTCACCACGCTGCTTGAGACGGTGCGGCCGGAAGTCGACGCGGCGTGACCGGGGCGTCGCGCGAATTTGAGGGAGAAGGAATATCACATGAGGCACGTTCCATAACTTCCTTGAGTGCAAGGTGCATTCGAGTGTATGAGATGCACGTGAACGCAAAGGTGTTGCCCCGCAGGCACTGGTGCGGGTTGGGGATTTCATTGATACGCCGAACTCAAAGTTGGGCGGCAAACGACCATGGCGAGCGACTCGACATATCATGATCGATTCCTCGAGCGCGCCCTCGACCCCAAAGCCTGGGAGGACACTGCTAGCCAGCTCCTTGAAGCTGCGAAGCTCCTCGAGCCAAAGCTCGATGAATTCTGGTCAGGCGCGACGCACCATGCATGGTCTGACTCCTGGCGCGGGTGGGCCGATGAGTTCGTAGCCATCTACTTCATGCTCTCGGCCTACGCCATCGAGAACCTAATGAAGGCCAGAATTGTCCGGAGCGGCCGCGCTCAGCTCGCGGAAGAGTTTCAAAGGCGTTGCCGGCTTCCCAGCGTGCTCAAGACCCACGACCTGTGCAAGTTGGCGATATGTTCGGGGAACGTTGGTCTCGCGGAGGGATACGAGGACATCCTCAAGAGGCTTACGCGAAGCGCAACTTGGTACGGGCGCTATCCCGTGCCCCTCGCTCCTCGCGGTCTTGAACCCTTCTCTCGTTCTAGCGACGGGTCTCCCATATCGCTGACGGAGCCTGTCAATGAAAATGAGACAGTCGGCATCCGAATTTAGTGTAGCGTCGGCGGCTGCGAGAGCGTGATCGA
>Ga0209415_10003394_pt1 | contig 29630 bp, 28 predicted proteins | sample PeaSoiSIISIP2007_FD_187696 | JGI IMG/M metagenome (GOLD analysis project Ga0209415, IMG submission 187696) | Peat soil microbial communities from Weissenstadt, Germany - SII-SIP-2007 (SPAdes) (version 2) | ecosystem: Environmental > Terrestrial > Soil > Wetlands > Peat | place: Germany...
GCGTCGCCGAGATTGAGCAGTCGCTTGAAGAGCTGCAGGGCGTCGAAGAAGGCCAATCCGGCCTGGTAGCCCCCTCGGGCACCGAAGGTGACGATGGACGGGGCACGGCCGCCGAGGTAACGCTCCGCCAGTTGGTGGGAGGGATGGTCGGGCAATCCCACGAAGCTCACCCACTCGACCCGGGGATCGTCGGCCAGATAGTCGGCGACGGCACGGGCGTTGGCCTCGTGCCGGTCGAGGCGGACCGAGAGCGTCTCCAACCCTTGCAACAATTGGAATGCGGCCAGAGGCGAAAGGGTGGCACCGGTGTTGCGCAGCTGTACCGATCGGGCCCGGACCGTGAACGGCCGCTCGGGGAAGTCCCGGGCGAAGACGACGTCATGGAACGCCGGCTCGGGCTGGTTGAACAGCGGAAAGCGTTCGGCGTGTTCCGTCCACGGGAATGTTCCTCCGTCGACGATGGCGCCGCCGAGGGTGGTGCCATGGCCTCCGACGAACTTGGTCAGCGAGTGGACGACGACGTCGGCACCGTGGTTGATCGGTTTCAACATGAGCGGGGTGGCCACCGTGTTGTCCACGATGAACGGCACCCCGGCCCGGTGGGCCACGGCGGCCACCGCCTCGAGGTCGACGATGTTGCCGGCCGGGTTGCCGATCGTCTCGCAGAAGACGGTGCAGGTCTTCTCGTCGATCAGCGCGGCGATCGACTCGGCCTTGTCGTCGGGAGCGAATCTGGCTTCGATCCCGAGTGAGGGCAGGACATGGGCAAAGTAGGTGAAGGTCGCTCCGTACAACTGTGGTGTCACCACGAAATTCGAACCGGCCGTGGCCACGGTGAGGATGGCGTAACTGACGGCCGCCATTCCCGATGCCACCACCAGCGCGGCCGTTCCCCCCTCGAGAGCGGCGATGCGCTTCTCGAGGACGTCGTTCGTGGGGTTGTTGATCCGGTTGTAGTGGAATCCCGGCACTTCCAGATCCAGCACCGCACCGGCGTGTTCGGCGTCGATGAAGTCATGGGCCACCGTCTGATAGATCGGTACGGCCACGGAGCGGGTACCGTCAGCGGTGTATCCCCCGTGAATGGCGATGGTCTCGTCGCGCACGGCTCAACGGATCCGTTCCGGAATCGTCGTCAGCCAGTTGGTACACAACTGTGTGGCCACGGTACGCCACGGCCACGGGGTCCGCTCTTCGACATCGCCGAAGGGAAAGGATTCGAGGAGCGCCGGATCTCGTTCACCGGTGGTGATCCTTCGGTGCAGGTCCTCCAACTGTTCCCGGTCCTCGGGGGCGGCGCAGTGGCGCGGAAGAACGGGGGTCTCGTTCCTCTCATGGCGCACGTACCGCCTGATGTCGCGCTGGTATTCGCGCAACAGGCTGGTGGGCCCGTACTCGGGATGGCCCTGGAGCAGGACCACGGTGGACCGCTCGACGGTTCGGGCGGCCACACTCCAGCCCGCCTCCTCGGAGAGCAAGGGAACCTCGTACCCGGCCGCTCGTAGAACGCTGGTCGGCACGGAGTTGAGGCGCGAATGAGGAAGGACGATCGCCGGCCCGAGCCCGGACGCCAGGGCGTGCCCGCCATCGACCGCCTGGATGAAGACACCGGCGCACTTGGACGGCAGGCGTTCCCGTTCGATCCCGTCGAAGACCTTCAGTGCGGCGTGGGCCGACAGGCAGGACAGAAGCATCGACGGAACGGTCCTGCTCGCCCATGTGAGGAGGTGGACCAGGTCGGCCCAGTAGAGCTCGTCCTCGATGGCCGGCTCAAGGGGATTGGCGCCGGTGACGATCAGTAGGTCGGGAGGGTGATCGAAGAGTTCTGACCACGGTGTGTAGCGCTGGGCGATGTGCGCGGCCGTGGCCTCGCCCCTCGGCACCCCGGCCACTGTGTACAACCGGACATCGAGGTCAGCAGTCCCCGAACCGATATCGAGGAGGTCCAAGAATTGGTGCTCGGTCTGGACAAACGACCCATCGGGCATGTTGTTGACCAGCGCACACGTCCAGCGAGGCTCGGGGAAGCCGGCGGTGTCCGTCCCCGGGTGATCGACCAGGGGTGCGTCAAGGTGCAGTCCGACCATGGCTCAGTATCGGCATCACCCGTGCACTTCCTGAGGGAGTGGTCGCGGTCATGACCGCGGCGCGACGGGGCGACCAGCAGCACCGGCGGTCCCCCTCATACCCGTCCATTGTTGCCCTTGAGCTGGACTTCAGCCCAACAATCGTCAGGCAGATCGGAGCGATGACATGAGTCCGGTCGCCTCGGCTGTCCGGAAGGGACCGATCGGCATGCCCATTGAGATCATCGGAATGGTGGGCACGAGAGATGCCTCGGAGATCCAGGGCCCCCTGGTCGACGGGCCAGTCGTGGACTGGACGGATGGGCCGGTCATCGATCCCGGATATCTGGCCGACATCTCGAGTGCCCACGAGAGAGCCGGTTTCGACAGGGTGCTGGTGGGCTACGGCGCCGTCGGCCCCGAGGGTTGGGCGGTGGCCGCCTCGGTCCTGCACCACACGACCCACCTGAAGGTGCTGGTCGCCCACCGGCCCGGGTTCGTCCAACCGGCGCTGCTGGCCAGAAAGGCGGCCACGCTCGATCACCTCACCGGCGGCGGAAGGATCGCCATCCATTTCATCACCGGCGGCGACGAGGCCGATCAAAGGCGTGAGGGTGATTTCGTCCCTCACGACGCCCGCTACCGCAGGACGGGCGAAGTCATGTCCATCGTTCGCCGGATCTGGGAGGAGGACGCGCCCTTCGACTTCGAAGGGGAATTCTTCCGGTACGAGGGTGCCTTCAGCTCGGTCAAACCGGTCTTTCCGGGAGCGATTCCGCTCTACTTCGCCGGGGCATCGCCGGCCGCCGTCGAGGTGGGCGCGGCCCAGGCCGATGTCTACGCCTTCTGGGGTGAGCCTCGAGCCGCCGTGGCGGAACGGATGAACTCCATCCTGCACGTGGCACAGACATTCGGACGTACTCCTCGCTTCAGCATCTCACTGCGCCCGATCATTGCCGACACGGAAACAGAGGCATGGGAGAGGGCCGAATGGATCGCGGAGAAGACGGCCGAGCGGATCGAGCTGGCCAAGGAACGAATGGCCGGCCATGAGGAGTCGTACCAGGGGCTCGGCGGAGCGGCCAACCCGACGCTCTCGGTCGAGCGCGACACCGGCGGCACGACGTCGGTCGGCCGAAAGCGGCTCATTGAGATGTCGGCGCAACGAGAGGTCTACGACGAGCGACTTTGGATGAAAGTGGCCAACCTGACCGGCGCAGCCGGCAACTCGACGGCGTTGGTGGGCACGCCGGAGCAGGTCGCCGAGGCCATGCTGCGCTACTGCGATCTCGGGATCACGACCCTGCTGCTCAAGGGGTTCGACCCCGTGGTCGATGCCCTCGAGTTCGGCAAGGAACTCCTGCCCATGGTGCGAGAAGGGGCAACACGGCGTTCCCCCGATTCGGTCCTCACGGCCTCGAGGACATCCTCCGGATCGGAAGGGTGAAGGTGGATCGCTGACGTCGCTCGGCTGATCATGCCGAGGCTTCTTTCGGTTTCGACCGACCTTGGTAACGTCCACAGGGACGAAATATGGCGACCGGCTCCGCAGCGCAAACCGATCAGTCAGCCGACACCACGCCCCTGTCTCTGTGGTGGGCTCCCCTCGACGTCCCGGCATCCTCTTCGGAGCGTTTGGCCACGTGCCTCTCGCGCCAGGAATGGACGCGTGCCGATGAATACGTCCGCCCGCTCGATCGGGAGCACTTCGTTGTCGCCCGGGGGTGGCTACGACATTTGCTGGCCGGCCTGATTCGCTGCCGGCCGAGCGAGATCTTGATCTCGACCCGCTCCGGGGGGAAGCCCGTCGTCGAGTCTTCCGACCTTAGGTTCAACGGATCCCGCAGCGGCGGAATCGCTCTCTACGCCACCAGTTGGACAACGGAGGTCGGTGTCGACATCGAAGCCATACGGACCACCGCCGCCGACGACGTCGACGAAGTCGACGAAATTGCGACCAGGTTCTTCTCGGCCCATGAGCGCCGGGCGTTGGCCGCTATGGCTCCGGAACAACGTCTCGTTGCCACTTTCCAGTGTTGGACCTGCAAAGAGGCCTACGGCAAAGCCATCGGATCGGGCCTGTCGTTCCCGGTCACCACCTTGGACACGTGGTCCGAGGCCGGCGGGCCGGCGACTATCTCGGGCTGGTCCGTTCACCAGGTCGGGCTGTCCCCGGGGTTCGTCGCCGCCGTCGCCGGAGAGGGTCTCGAGGGGTGGAATCCGACCGCTCCCCGGCAGATCAGCCCCCCGGATCCGGACCCGTCGCCCGCTATCATTGACGCCTGAGCGGCGCCCTCGGGGATACGGTTGGGCGGTTCTCCGGGGGGGAGTGCAGATGGGAGCCGACGTTGTGACATTGGGAGCAACCTTCGTCCCCCTGATCGACCAGGTGGGCGCCTCCTCGCCTCAGAAGATCGCCGTGACGGGACCGGACGGAGCCGTGACCTACGCCGAGTTGTCACGGCGCGCCGAGCGTCTGGCCCGGCACCTTGGACAGGTCGGTGTGCGTCCGGGCGACCTGGTGGGACTCTGCGTGAACCGTTCGGTCAGTCTGGTGGTCGCCGCGCTGGCGGTCTTCAAGGTGGGCGGCGTCTATGTCGCCGTCGACCCCCGGTACCCCGACGAGCGGATCCGATGGATGCTCGACGACTCGGACGTCGCGGCCGTGCTCTGCGACGAGATAACCGCCGATCGGCTGGGCACATTCGGCGATCGACCCACCATCGTGGTGGCGGCCGGCGGCGAGGCGGTGGCGGCCAGCGGCGAAGTGGCGGCGGGCGGCGGCGAAGTGGCGGCGGGCGGTGGCGAAGTGGCGGCGGGCGGCGGCGAAGTGGCGGCGCCCGCTGATCTCGACCGCTCCGGCGCCGGCGTCCACGGCAACGGCGACTCCGCGCCGCGGCGTCCATTGCCGACCGACCTCGCCTACGTGGTCTACACGTCCGGATCGACGGGGCGGCCCAAGGGTGTGATGGTGGAGCACGCCGGCCTGGCCAACCTCGTCGACTGGCACCGTTGCGCCTTCGGACTGACGGCCGACGACCGCTGTACGCAGATCGCTAGCCCCGGATTCGATGCCTCCGTATGGGAGATCTGGCCCTGCCTGGCCACGGGCGCCACGCTGCACATCGTCCCCGACGACGTCCGCCTCGACCCCGTCGGCCTGCGGGACTGGCTGATCGCCGAGGGCATCACCGTCACCTTCCTGCCGACGGCGCTGGCCGAAGGTCTGATGGGCCTGGCGTGGCCCGAAGAGACGGTCTTGCGGTTTCTGCTGACGGGCGGGGCGGCGCTGACGAGGAGACCGCCGCCGGGCCTCGGATTCACGGTGGTGAACAACTACGGACTGAGCGAGACGACCGTTGTCGCCACCTCCGGCGCCGTCGCCGCTGAGGGCCAGGGACCGCCGTCCATCGGCACCGCCATCACCGGTGCGACGATCGACGTGGTCGACGAGGAGCTGCGACCGGTGAAGCCCGGCGACGTGGGCGAGTTGGTGATCGGGGGTGTGGTCGTCGGGCGCGGATATTTGAAACGCCCCGACCTCACGGCGGAGCGCTTCCTGGACGGTGCGCAGGGCCGGCGGTACCGGACCGGCGACCGGGTGCGGATACGACCCGACGGCGAGATCGAATTCCTCGGGCGGCTGGACGACCAATTGAGCATCCGCGGCATTCGGGTAGAACCCGGTGAGATCGACGCCGCCCTGAACTCCCACCCCGCCATACGGGCGAGCGTGTCCATCGGCGTCGGGAGCGCGACCACGCGCCATCAACTAGTGGCCTATGTGGTCCCCGCCGGTAACGATCGACCGGACCGCGCCGAGCTGGACGAATTCCTCGGTCGCTTTCTTCCCGAGCAACTGCTGCCCTCGAGATACGTCTGGCTGGACGAGCTCCCGCTGACCGCCCATGGCAAGGTCGACCGTGACGCTCTGCCGGCAACGGCCGGGACGGACGCCGGTGCCGTCGAAATGAAAGACAACGACGTTGGCGGGCAAGGCCCGACCCCGGGCGGACGAAGGACGGACACCGAGGCTGTCATCGCGCCGGTCCTGACCGAGCTGCTCGACGTGCCGGCCATCGGGGCGACTCAGAATTTCTTCCTGCTCGGCGGCCACTCGATGCTCGGTGCCCAGCTGATCGTCCGGCTGGAGAAGCTGTTCGGGGTGGAGATCACCTTGCGGTTCCTGTTCGACCACCCGACGCTGGCGGAGATCGCCGCCGAGGTCGACCGTCAGATGGCCTCCGGTGAGGTCGTGGGGTTGACCACCGGGTGACCAACCCGCCGGTGGTCGAAGACGGGCCTCCGCCTCTCAGCCTCTACCACCTCCTCGACCCCGAGGTCTTGGCCGATCCCTACCCTCTGTACCGCCGGCTGCGAGAAGAGGACCCCGTGCACTGGGACCCCTACCTGCACGCCTGGGTGGTCACCCGTTACGAGGACGTGGTGAGCGTGTTGCATCGCTTCCGGGCGGCCCGGACGCCGGCCCCCGAGCGGCTGGACGAGCTGGGAATGAGCGCCCTCACCCCCATCGCGGCGGTGATGGTGCGACAGATGTTGTTCCTCGATCAGCCCCAGCACGGCCGGGTGCGCCGGCTGGCATCGGTCGCCTTCACCCCCCGCCGTATCGCCGACCTGCGGGAGCACATCCGGCAGATCGCCGAGACGCTGGTCGACGACATGGTCGGCGCCGGCCGCGTCGACGTGATGGACGCGTTGGCCAACCCGCTGCCGGCCATCGTGACGGCCGAGATGCTCGGGGTACCCACGTCGGACCACCCGATGCTGAAGTCCTGGTCCCAGGACTTCGCCGAGATGCTCGGCAATTTCCAGCACAATCCGGGACGGGCCAAGAAGGTCCTCCAGAGCGTCGAGGAGATGGTCGCCTACTTCCATGCCGCCGTCGTCGGAGAGGCGACCCACCCGACGGACGGCCTGATCAACGCCTTGGCCACGGCCGAGGTGGACGGCGACCGATTGAGCGATGAGGAGGTCGTGGCCAACGTCATCGTGACCATGGTCGGCGGTCAGGAAACCACCACCAACTTGATCGGGAACGGGCTGCTCACGCTGTTGCGCCAGCCCGACCAGCTCCAACGGCTCCGCTCTGATCCGACGCTGCTCTTGAGCGGCGTGGAAGAGTTGCTCCGGTACGAGAGTCCCAGCCAACACACGGCCCGGCTGGCACCGGCGGGGGAAGTCCTGGGCGGCAAAGAGATCCCGGAAGGCGCGGCGGTGATCGCCGTTATGGGCGCGGCCAATCGCGATCCCGAGCGCTTCCCCGATCCCGACCGTCTCGATCTGAACCGTCAGGACAACCGGCACCTCGCCTTCGGCTGGTCCGCCCACTTCTGCTTCGGCGCACCGCTGGCGCGGATGGAAGGTCAGATCGCCTTCGAGACCCTGCTCGCCCGGTTCCCCCGGCTCGACCTGGACGACGACGCCATCCAGTGGCGGCCGAACCTCGGCCTGCGGGGAGTGACCGAATTGCACGTCCTCGCCTCGTGACAGATCCCGTGCAGTCAGCCCCACCTCTGTCGGTGGCCCAGGAAGCGCTGTGGTACATGAGCTTCCTCGTGCCAAACCAGTTCAGCTACAACGAAGCGATCTCCATCCGCAAGGACGGGCCGTTCGATCCCGATGCCTTCCGACGCGCCTTCAACGAGATCGTGCGTCGTCACGAAGCATGGCGAACCAAGTTCGGCATCGTCGACGGCGTGCCCGTGCAGATTGTCCAGCCGGCACCCCGGTTTGATCTACCGGTACTCGATCTGAGTGGTCTGAGCGCCGCCCAAGCGGAACGTCAGGCCGTGCGACTGGCAGCTCAGGTGTCACGGGTTCCCTACGACCTGCGCCGGGGGCCGCTGCTCCGACCGCGGCTGATCCGGTTCGCGGCCGACCACCATCGTCTGTATCTGGCCATGCACCATCTCGTCTTCGACGGCGTGAGCGTCTACCGGGTGGTACTGCCCGAACTGGTGGCGCTCTACGACGCCTATGTCGCCGGGAAACCGTCGCCGCTTCCCGAACCCGAGTGCCAGTACGCCGACTACGCCCGCTGGGAGCAGATCTGGATAACCGAACCCCGGGCGGTGCGACGACTGGAGCACTGGCGCAAGCAGCTCAACGATCTGCCGGTTCTCTCACTACCCCTCGACCACCCGAGGCTACCGGCGCCGCGCTTTCGTGGCGGGGTCGTCCCCGTGGGGGTGCCGGCGGAGATGGTGGCGGAGCTGCACCATCTGGGCCAGAAAGTCGGCGCCACTCTCTTCCAGGTGGTCGCCGCGGTCTGGGCCCTGTTGCTCGGCCGCTACGCGGGTCAAGACGACGTAGTCTTCGCCACCGCCACCGACCTCCGGCAGCGACCCGAGTGGGAAACGGTGGTCGGGTACTCGCTCACGCCCCTGGTCCTGCGGATCGACCTGAGCGGGGACCCATCCTTCAACGAGCTGGTGGTGCGTGTCCGAAACGTTCTGCTCGACGGCCTCGACAACCTGGTGCCCTTCGAAAGGCTGGTCCGGGAGTTGCCGCCGGGTCGGGCCTCGAGTGCCAACCCGATCTTCCAGACGATGTTCATCTTGGAGCCGAAGACGTTGGCACCCGACCCCGCGTGGACGATCCACCAGATGGAGAGCGAGATCGGCGACGCCGTGGGCAGTGCCAAACTCGACCTCGAGCTGGAGCTCGACGAGCGCCCCGAGGGCCACATCACCGGCCGGCTGATCTACGACCGCGATCTGTTCGAGAAGACGAGTGCGGTGCAGATGGCGGGTCACTGGCTCCGCCTTCTTGAGGCTGTGGTCACCGATCCGGCGATGACAGCATCGAGGATTCCCATCCTGACACCGGCCGAGGAGCATCGACAGCTCGTCGAGTGGAACGCCACCACCACCGAGCGACCCTCCGACGTGGTCCACCGGCTCATCGAACAGCGGGCGGAACGGCAACCGGAATCGGTGGCCGTCTCGGCCGCCGGTGAGGTCGTCACCTACGGCGATCTCTTCGGCAGAGCGCGGTGGACGGCGCAGCGGCTGCGGGCGGGGGGCGTGCGCCCGGGAACCACGGTGGCGATCTGTGCCGAGCCTTCGGTGGACCTCGTGGCGGGCCTCCTCGGGACGCTGCAGGCGGGGGCCGCCTACCTGCTCCTCGACCCCGACCTTCCCGTGGAGGAACTGGAATTCACGATGGCCGATGCGGGCACCGGCGCCCTGCTGGCCCCGCCGAGCATCGCCGCCCGCTTCCGCTCCCCGCCCCCCTGTGTCCTTCCCCTCGGCGGAGCCGACGACCAGGACGCCACCGACACGGAGCAGGCCGTGACCACCGTCGCCGGAACGGACCCCGGCGCCGTCTGCTGCGTGATGTACACGGCGGTCGCCGACGGGAGTCCGGTCGGGGTGCCGATCCGGCACGATGCGGTCGTCAACGTGGCCGGCGCCTTGGCCGCTGATCTCGGCATCGGGACGGCCGACACCGTCCTAGTGCTGCCCTCGACGCTGTACCGGGCGCCGGTGATCGAGCTGTTGTTGCCTCTGATCGCCGGGGCCAAGATCGTGCTGTCCCCGGAGGAGGTGGCCGGGGACGGAACGCGGCTGCGACAGCTGATCGCCAGCGAGCAGGTGTCCTTCCTGCACGCCTCGCCGTCGAGCTGGCAGCTGCTGATCGACACCGGCCTGCGGGCCTCGCGCGGGCTGGCGGCGCTGAGCGGTGGCGAGGAGCTGTCGCGGGAGCTGGCCGATCAGATCCTCGATCGCTGCCGGGTGCTGTGGAACGCCTACGGTGCGGTCGAGACGACCGTCTACTCGACACTGGCCCGCGTCGAACGAACGGGGCCGATCACGGTGGGCCGGCCGATCGCCAACACGCGCGTCTACGTTCTCGACGGCCGGCGCCGGCCCGTGCCGCTCGGGGCGACCGGCGAGTTGTGGGTGGCCGGGGACGGAGTGAGCCCGGGATATCGGAACCGGCCCGATCTGACCGAGCCGGCATTCGTCGACGACCCGTTCGGGACGGGACGGGCATACCGGACGGGCGACCGGGCCCGATGGCGAGAGGGAGGGGAATTGGAACTGCAGCCTCGACAGAACCAAATGACCGGCGGGTCGGGCCGATGAGCGTCTCGCTGGTGACGGGCGCGGCCCGGCCCCGGGGGATCGGCCGGGCCACGGCCCTGCGGCTGGCGCGCGATGGTCACGACGTGGCCTGCCTCGACATCGCCCGGCCCTACGCGGAGGCGCCGGCCCACGGCGTGGCCAGCGCCGACGACCTCGAGTCGGTGATGGCCGAGATCGAAGCCCTGGGACGGCGGGCGGTGGCGGTGCGGGCCGACGTCTCCGACGAAGAGGACGTGACGCGGGCGGTGGCGGACGCCACCGACGCGCTCGGCACGATCACCCTGGTGGCCAACGTCGCCGGCGGGAGCGGGCCCGGATTCGGATTCGGACCGCTCATCGCCGTGCCGGCGGCCGAGTTCCGCCGGGTGCTCGACGTGAACGTCACCGGGACCTGGCTCGTCTCCAAAGCCTGCGCCGGGCTGATGGTGGCGGCCGGCGTGGGCGGCCGGATCTGCAACGTCTCGAGCCAGGCGGGCAAGCGGGGATTCCCGATGTTGGGCGCCTACTGCGCGGCCAAGGCGGCGGTGATCCTGCTCACCCAGACGATGGCGATGGAGCTCGGTCCCTCGGGCATCGCCGTGAACGCCGTCTGCCCCGGCACCGTCGACACGGAGCTGACGAACTCGGGCGGGATCCTGCAGGAGGCCTTCGGCGAGGCGATCCTGCGCGACATCCCCCTCGGCCGTTTCCAGTCGGCCGAGGAGATCGCCGCCGTCATCGGTTGGCTGCTCTCGGAGGACGCCGCCGCCGTCACGGGCGAGGCCGTGAACGCCAGCGCGGGCCAGACGATGGTCTGAGAACCGGTCTATCGGCTGAGCCCGGCCAGATCGTGGGGACCGTGGCCCGGGTAGCCCCCGGCCGCCTGGACGGCCGTGCCCCAGGGCCGGAGGATGTCCAGCAGCTCGTCGAGGTCGTCGCCCAGGTTGGCCACGATGGCGGCACAGGCCTGGTCGGTGGCGAGCTCGACCGCCTCGCGCGCCGTGCGGCCGATGTCGGTGAAGGCGCCGTCGGCCACAAGACCCCGCTCGATCAGCCGGGCCTCGGCGGCGTCGAGGTCGTCGTCGCTCCACGCCCGCGACCGGACGTAGGTGCGAAGCGGCAGGCCCCAGTAGAGCTCGCTGAGCAGTCCGATCTCGGTGGCGTCGAAGCCGGCCGCCACCCAGGCGGCAATGTGCGAGTCGCCCCGGTACTCGCGCAGACGATCGCCGAGCCGCCACATGTCACCGATCGGATCGCCGGGCAAGCCGATGGCGAGCATGCCGGCATAGAGCGACCGGCCCTCGGGACGAAGTCCGTCGCCCGCCCGCCGGAGCAAGACGGTGGCCCGGTCGAGTCCGTCGGGGTGGTCGCCCAGGACGCGGCGAAGCTGGCCGACGGCACCCCTGGTGCGTGCCTCGCAGATCGTCGGAGCGTCGGTGAGGGTCCAACCCCGGGTGACGGCGGGGATGACGACGGCCGGGTTGAAGACACCGAAGGCGGCGGCCACCAGCTCGCCGGGGACCTGGCCCATCACCGAACCCCGGCTGCAGAAATAGGCCGTCCCGTCGGGCAGGGCGACGTCGCCCATCAGGCCCGGGCTCGGACCGAAGCCGAGCGCCTCGTAGGCGGCGTGGCACTCGGGCGAAAAGTAGACCTGTCCGGTCACCGGTTCGAGAGCGGCGGCCAGGGCGCGGGCGGCGAGCATGGCGCCACCCTACAGTGGCGCCATGCTCGACCATCTCTCCATCCAGTGCGCCGACGTGGCGGCCAGCGCCGCCTTCTACGACGCCGTCCTCGCTCCGCTCGGCGGCCAACGGGTCATGGACATGGGCGACGTCATCGGGTACGGCATACCGCCCAAACCGGACTTCTGGATCGCACCGAGGAATACCGGTGACGGTTTCCGTGAGTCGCACATCGCCTTCACCGCCGCCGACCGGGCGACCGTCCAGGCCTTCTTCGACGCCGGTGTCTCCACCGGGGCCGAGGTCCTGCATCCGCCCCGGGTCTGGCCCGAGTACCACCCGAACTACTACGGCGCCTTTCTCCGTGACCCCGACGGCAACAACGTCGAGGCCGTCAGCCACGGGCCCGGATAAGCCACCGAGACCCGCCGCTCGTCGACGGCGGTCGAAACGGTACGGTGCGTCTGTGTTCGAAGTCAGCCGGCCGCGCTTCGAGGAGCTCGTGGCGGACGCCCTCGACAGCCTGCCGGCCGAGCTCGGCCGCGAGATGGAGAACGTGGCCGTCGTGGTCGAGGACGTCGCCCCCGGGCGCTCGCTCTTCGGGCTCTACGAGGGCATACCGCTCACCCGCCGGGGGCCGAGCAGCTACGGATGGGTGATGCCCGACCGGATCACCCTCTATCAGGAGACGATCTGCAGCGTCTGCTCCAGCGAGGCCGAGGTGGTGAGCCAGGTGCGCAAGACCGTCATCCACGAGGTCGCCCACCATTTCGGCATAAGCGATCCCCGGCTCGACGAGCTCGGCTGGGCCTGACCTCGTCCCGTCAGGCGACGTTCGGGGTCGCTCCCGGGCACAGGACCCCGAAAAGTTGTGACAACGGTGTTTTTGGCGGCACCGGACGTCTTCAGAGCCATGCCCGTTATGTCGATGCATGATTGTGGGACCAGGATCACCTTCGGTCGAACGCGTGAGCGCGGCGGAACGTCCGCCGACGCTCATCACCCCCATCGACGGCGCCGACGCGGCGAAGGACCGCGCCCCGAAGGGGCGTGGTCTGCACCCGCTCATCCTGGGCTACGCCGTGAGCCCGCTGGCCTTCGGCGCCGTCATCGTCCTCCGCCACTTCGGCCTGGTGGCACGGCTGCCGATCTGGGCCTATCTGGCCGTCCTGGTCGCCACTCCGGCCTTGAGCCTCCTCGTCGAGCAATGGCGCGATCCCAACCCCCGGTCTTTTCGCATCCATGTCCGTGTCGCCCTTCACATCGCGGCGGTGACCGTCGTCATCTACATGACGGGCTGGGGCCCGGTCCTTCTCATCGCCTACGCCTTCTCCATCCTGGAGGACATGCAGCAGTGCGGCGCCGCGGTCTGGAAAACCACGATGGCCTGGACGTTCCTGGCCATCGCGGCAGGACAGCTCTTCGTCTGGAACGGCTGGGCACCGTCGTTTCTCGACCGGACCCAGGCCACCGCCGTCGGCGTCCTCGGGGTCATCGCCCTGGCCATGGTCATCCGCATGGCCGGCGCCACCGGGGAGCAGAAGGAACGGGCCGAGGCCCTCCTCGGCCATCAGGCCCTCCACGACGTCCTCACCGGCTTGCCCAACCGCTCCTGCTTCTACGACCGGACCGACCAGGCCATGCGTCAGGGGGCCCGTGACGGTGCCAGCAGCGCTGTCATGCTCTTCGACCTGGACCGCTTCAAAGAGATCAACGACACCCTCGGCCACAAGTACGGCGACCGAATCCTCTGCGAGGTGGGCCCGAGGATCAACCGTGTCCTGCGCGACGCCGACACCGTCGCCCGACTGGGCGGCGACGAATTCTGCGTCCTGCTGCCGCGGGTAGAAGGGCTCGAGGACGCCCTGGAGGTGGCCGAGCGGATCATCGACGTCCTCGAGGTCCCCCTCGAGGTCGACGGCATGGTCCTCGGTATCGAAGCCAGCTGTGGCATCGCCCTGGCGCCCGACGACGGGGACACCGCCGACCTCCTTCTCCAGCGGGCCGACGTGGCCATGTACGTCGCCAAGGGATCGAACGTGAACGTGGTCGCCTACACCGACGAGCTCGACGTCAACACCCCGACCCGGCTCACCCTGCTCGGCGATCTCCGTACGGCCATCGCCGAGGACCAGCTCGTGCTGCACTATCAGCCCAAGGCGAAGCTGGCCAACGGACGCATCACCGGCGTCGAGGCCCTCGTCCGGTGGCAGCACCCGACGCTCGGCCTCCTCCCGCCCGACCAATTCATCCCCGTCTCCGAACACACCGGCCTGATCAAGCCCCTCACCAGCTGGGTGCTCACCCACGCGCTGCGCCAGTGCCGGCAGTGGCTCGACGAGACGCACTCGGCGGGCTCGGCCGAGCTGTCGATGGCCATCAACCTGTCGACCCGCAGCCTGCTCGACGACGATTTCCCGGCCGAGGTCACCGCCGCCCTCGACCGCTTCGACATCCCCGCCCACCTGCTCGAGCTCGAGATCACCGAGAGCGCTATCATGACCGACCCCATGCGGGCGCGACGCCTGCTCACCGAGCTGGCCGACATCGGGGTCCGGATCTCCATCGACGATTTCGGGACCGGCTACTCATCGCTCGCCTATCTGAAGGACCTCCCCGTCAGCCAGCTCAAGATCGACCAGTCCTTCGTCATGCACATGCACGACGTCGTCAACGACGCCATCATCGTCCGCTCCGTGGTCGACCTCGGCCACAACCTCGGCCTGCAGACGGTCGCCGAAGGGGTCGAGGACCGCGAGACCTGGAATCAACTCGCCCAGCTCGGCTGCGACAGTGCCCAGGGATACTTCCTGGCCAAACCCATGCCGCCCGACGCCTTCATGGTGTGGCTGGAGCACTCCGGCCACCCGCCGGTCTCGATGGCCGAGGTCCCGGCGCACAGCAGCACCGGCTGACGAGGCGCCTTACTTCGCCTTCGTCGCCTGCCGCCAGCGATCGACCACCTCGTTGGAGATCCGCCCTCGGGGCGCAACCTTGATCCGGTTCTTCTTCGCCCACTCCCGCACTTCGGTCCGGTCGTAGCCCTCGGAGCGACGAGCCGGCCCGCGGCGGCCGGGGGCGGTCGTCCGACGAGACGTCGACGTCCGACGGGCCGTGCGCGAGCGGTCGATGTACGGACGCAGCGTCCGGCGCAGCTCACTGGCGTTGGGCTTGGAGAGATCGATCTCGTAGTTCTTGCCGTCGAGGGCGAACTTCACCGTCTCCGCCGCCTCGGTGCCATCGAAATCGTCGATGAGCGAGACCGTCAATTCTTCGATCCGTGCCACTTTGTATCCCCTTCCGTACCGCGGTTTATAAAGAAGAATCATTGACTGTAATCGTCGGCGGCCAGAATATAAAAGTCACCGGTTCGCCGGATCAGCCGAAATGAGAGAAAAGCGGCCCTCTGCAGCGCTTTTTCTCTCTCTCACCCTTTTTTCGCCGGCGGCGGGCGAGTTACAGCCGTCGCGGCAAGAGATTGCGATCAAGCGTCCCGGTCAGTTGCCCCGCCATACATGCACTTTTCAGCAGGCTTCACGCGATCAATCGAGTCGACCACTGAACGTCTCACCCAGTCGACGCACGGCATCGGCATCGGATGTCGGCATGTTGAAGATGAAGTACTCGACCCCGGCAGCCCGGAGCTCCTCGACCTGTTCGAGCAGCTCCTCCTCACGACCGACGTTGTACCCGCTCTCCTCGCCCACAGCCTCCCGCAGGAACGCCCGCGTGGCCACCGTCTCCTCTTCCGAATCGGTCAGCACGCAGGTACTCAGCCGCGACACCGTCACCTCGGCCGGATCCCGACCGACTTCCTGGCAATGACGCCGCAGCACCTCCACCTTTCGACCGATCGTCGCCACATCGCCCGTGATGTTGCAGAAGTCGGCGTACTGCGCCACCAGTCGCAGCGTCCGCTTCTCCCCGCCGCCACCGATCAGGATCCGGGGACCCCCCTCCTGGATGGGCCGGGGAACGTTCCAGGCCTCCTCGGTCCGGTAGTAGCGGCCGTTGAAGCTCGGCCGTTCGTCGCGGAACATCGCCCGGCAGATCTGCACGGCCTCCTCCAGCCGGTCGAGCCGCTGCCTGTCGGCCGGGTAGTCGACGCCGAGCCCCGTGTGCTCGACGTCGTACCAGGCGGCGCCGATCCCCAGCATCGCCCGTCCTCCGGTGATCACGTCGAGCGTCGTCACCGTCTTCGCCAGAAGAGCCGGGTTCCGGTAGGTCACCCCCGTCACCAGCGTGCCGAGCTTCACCCGAGTCGTCCGCGCCCCGATCGCGCCGAGCAGCGTGTAGGCCTCGAGCATCGGCTGCGCCGGACCGCCGAGGGGGGGCAGCTGATAGAAGTGGTCCATCACCCACACCGAGTCGAACCCCGACTCCTCGGCCGCACCGGCCCGCGCCAGCACCTGCCCGAACATCTCGTCGTCGGCTGTCCCGAAACTGAAATTGGGGATCTGCAAACCGATCTTCATCGCCGCACCGTCTCCTTCATTGTCGTCCTCGCGCTCTGTCGTCCTCGCGCTCTGTCGTCCTCGCGCTCTGTCGTCTGGTGCCGGCGCGTTACTTGATGGCCAGCGCGTTGGGCGGTGACGCGACGCCGGCCGACAGATTGAGCGGGGCCGACGTGAGCAGGCAGGTGTAGCGACCATCAGCAGCGCAGTCCTCGGCCAGCGCGTCGAAGTCGAACAACTCGCCGATCGGGATGCCGAGCAGACCGAGCAGGCTGAAATGCAGCATCGTCTCGGCGGCTCGGCCCGGGTCCTCTTTCCAGTACTGCGCCTCGTCGGTGTTCCCGAAGCCGAAGGGCATCACCTCGAGCGCCGGATTGTCGGCGGCGATGGCGGCGATGTGCAGGTCCCACAGCGCCCGGGCGCTCGCCACCCCCCGTTGCAACCCGCAGGCGGGCACATGGGCGCGCTCGGCCAGGCCGGCCCGCTCGCCGGGGTCGAGACTGCGGTACCAACCGACCCAGCCGGTCCGCAGCAGCAGGATGTCGCCCACCTCGATCGTCACCCCCTGGGCGTCGAGAGTGGCCATCAGCTCGTCGATCTCGATCGCGTCGGGGCCGCCCGCGTCCACCGGCCGTCCCACCGAGGCGCGCCAGCGGGCCACGTCGGCCAACACCGCCCGACCGACGATCCCGCGGCGGGCCCAGTGCTCAATGCCGTGGTCGCGATCGGCCACGCCGTTGTAGTGCCCGTAGACGGGGTGCTGCATGTGGCGGAAACCGTCCCACTGGCTCGAGCTCTGCGTGTTCCACCCCGACAACTCGTCGTCGTGGCCCAGGGGGAAGTCGTGCACCGTGTGCTCGAAGGCCGACCGGCCGAACAACGGCGGCCCCGGCAGCTCGAGCTCCAGGTTCACGTTGAACACCGCCCCCCGCCGGGCGCACGCCACCCCGGCCATCACCCGCTCGGCCGTCAGCAGGTTCAGGCAGCCGAAGACGTCGCCGTCACCCCAGACTCCCCACGAACTCCCGCCTGGCGCCCCGGCCACCACGGGAAGCTCGTCGTAGGACGGGAGGGAGCTGCGAGCCACGTCGGGAATCTAGGCCACCTTCTTCGACCCGCGTCGAGCGGGTACCGTCCATGCATGGTCCGCCCCCCGTCACGAAGGAGTGCCCGGTCTTGAGCTCGCCCGAGATGCCGTCGCTGGAGATCCCCGACGAGGTCCTCGCCGCCGTGCCCGAATACGTCGCCGGTCTCCCGCCCGTCGTCATCGTGGACTTCCAGGGCATCGTCCTCGGCCTCAACAAGGCGGCCGAGCAGCTCTTCGGCATGGAGACCGCCGACATCGCCGGAGAGTTCGTCGAGATGCTCGTCCCCACCAAGAAGCGCTGGGGCCACCAGGCCTACCGGCGCGGCTACCTGGCCGAACCGAGGGACCGGGAGATGGACCCCGGCCTCTATCCCGAGGCGGAGACGGCCGAGGGCGAGATCGTCCCCATCGTGGGCCGGCTCCAGCCCGTCACCGTCAACGGCAGGCTCTTCGTCGCCGCCCACATCGAGCGCGACGACGCCCCCCGACCCGACCCCGACTGACCGTTCGACCCCAACCGACAGCCAGGGCCCGAGGGGGCCGTCAGGTGTGACCGTCGGCCAGGCCCACGATGATCGTGATCACGATCAGCGCCACCACCGTCCCCACCACCGCCATCACCACGTTGCCGATCAGGAACGCCGCCCACTGGGCGTGGCTCATCTCATCGAGCTTCGGGGGCCGCGGAAACGAGGGGCGGGGTCTCGGGCTCATCGGTTTCGTCCTCCCTGGGAAGCCGGTCGTCCGCCGAGCATGTTGTCACATCCACTCACCGACGGGCAGCCGACCGGGCCACCACCCATAAACTCCATCGCAGCCGACACCCCCCCCACCTCCACGGGAGCACCATGGCCGATCCGCCGCCCACCGTCCGTGTCATCGACAACCAGGCGAAGCACCGCTACGAGGCCTACGTCGGCGACGCCCTCGCCGCCACCGCCACCTACGAGCTCACCGACGGCACCATCGTCTTTCTCCACACGGAGACCGATGCCGGATTCGAGGGTCGGGGTGTGGCCAGCCACCTGGCCCAGGCGGCCCTCGACGACGCCCGGGCCCAGGGACGGCGCGTCATCCCCCGCTGCCCCTTCTTCGCCTCCTACATCGACCGGCACCCGGCCTTCGCCGACCTCGTCGAGGCCGGCCGCTGATCAGGCGATCTCGACCACGATCCGGACGAGAACCCCGTTCACCCGGCGCAGCACCGACGCCCGGGCCCGGGTCTCGGCGGCCACGGCCACGGCCAGCGCCAGCACATCCTCCCCGAGGTCCTCGGCCGTCGTCCTGTCCGTCGTGGAGCTCTGTCTCATCGCGCCATCCTGAGCCCGGCCGCTCAACGCCCGTCCTCACCCGTCCCAACTTCCCCGCAACCTCGGCCGGGGTCACCGTCCAAGGTGACCGGGGCCCTTGGTAACGGGACTGTGGCCGACAGCGTTATTTCGAGATGAGCATGTCCCGCGCCCGGGCCGGCGGTGCCCTCGTCGCGGCCCTCCTCGCCCTCGGCACCGTCCTCGCGGCCGGCTCTCCGGCCACGGCCGACACCCACCACCCGACCGTCACCTTCGTCTCCCCTGTCTGCACCTCCGGCCAGGACGTCGCCGTCAACGGCGTCATCAATTGGAAGGTCGGTCCCGTCGGCACCGTCGCCGTCGCCTGGGGCGACGGAACCACCACCGCCGCCGCATTCCCCGACTGGCACGCCTACGCCGGCCCGGGCACCTTCACCATCACCCTCACCGTCTCCAACGTCCACGGATCGGGCACCGCCACCAAGGCGGTCACCGTCGGTCCGGGTACCGCCACCTGCATCTATTCCGTCTCGCCGGAGCCCATCGCCCCGGGGGGAACCCTCGGCCCCGGCCAGAGCGCGCCGGTCACGGTCAACGTCCGCACCTCGGCCGGCAAGGCCATCACCTCCGCCGAGCCCGTCTGGTTGTCCTTCGCCTCCGCCCCCGGCGGCGGCAGCGCCACCGCCTGCTGTTCGGCCTCGGGCACCTCGGTCCCCCTGGCCACCACCCCGAACGCCGTCGTCACCGGCGGCACCGAACCGGCCGGTGACGCCGTCGTCACCTACACCGTGCCCCTCACCCCGCCCTCCACCGGCACCGACGTCGTCACCGCCGCCGCCGTCCCCGGGGCCCCCGCCGCCGGCACGGCATCGACCAGCTACCAGTACGCTCCGTCCGCCGTCCCCCTCGTCCCCCCGTCGACCATTACCTCCGACTGCTCGGCCGACGTCTCGGCCCCCCTCGGCCAGTGGTTCCGCAACCTGCCCCCCGACGCCACCGTCGAACCGACCCCCGGCGCCTGCTATCAGGTCGACGAAGGCCTCTTCCTCACGTTCCCCGACAACCTCACCGTCATCGGCGGCACCTATCAGAACCGCGCCACCATGCCGGCGTCGTCCAGCGGCAACGGCACCCAGCGCGGCTCTCCCGTCTTCGACGCCCTGGGCGGAACGGGCCTCACCCTCGAGAACATGACCATCTCGGGCCTCAACCCCGGCGGCTACAACCCCAAGATGGCCTTCGCCGCCGGCATCGAGCTCCAGGGCACCACCAACGCCACCATCGACAACATCACCATCACCGGCACTTACGGCGACGGCATCACCCTGGACCCGCTCCGCAACGGCTCCGACCACAAGGGATCGGGCATCATCAGCGCCACCACCAACGCCTCCATCTCCAACGTCTCCATCACCGGCCCCGGCCGCATGGGCATCGCCTTCGTCTCGGTCAACGGCGCCACGGCCAACGCCACCACCATCGACAACGTCGGCCTCGACACCTTCGACGTCGAGGCCGACCAGGGCGACGAGGGATCGGTCAACGTCACCATCAACGGCTGCACGGCGTCCACCACCGGAGCGGGGGATTTCTTCGCCGACGGCGGCTCGTCCTCCGGCCTACGCACCGGCTCCATCACCGTCGAGAACTGCATCATGCAAGCGGCCCAGGCGGGCACCGCCATCTGGGTCGCCCGGCCGACCACCGGCACCAACCCCCGCGGCCCCTACCTCTTCGAGAATGACACCTTCGACTGCGGTGCCAGCACTCTGGTCGCCTGTGTCATCGTCTCCGGTGGCGACGTAACCGTGCTCGACTCCACCCTCACCTTCCCCACCGGCACCCCTCCCTACGAGAACGTCTACGCCGTCAGCGCAGGTTCCAATGCCTTCTTCACCGACGACACCGCCACCGGCTACGGCACCACCGGCGGCAACCCCGGCACCGTCGACTCGACCAGCAAGGTCACCATCACGGGAGGCCTCTGGACACCGGGTAGCTGAGCCACACCGGTCGCTGGCCCCCACCGGTCGCTGGGCTGCCCGGTCGCCGGGCAGCCGGGTCCCTGGGCAGCCGGGTCCCTATCCTGGCCCCATGACCGACCTCACCCTCCTCGACCGGCCCTCCCCCGCCGTCGCCGTCCTCACCCTCAACCGACCCGACCGCCGCAACGCCCTCTCGACGGCGCTGCGCGACGAGATCTCCGACCGCCTCGACCAACTGGCCGCCGACCCCGACCTGAAGGTCCTCGTCATCACCGGCACCGGTGATGTCTTCTGCGCCGGCTTCGACCTGGCCGAGTTCGAGCAGGCCGCCGCCGACGCCGCCTTCTCCGACCGCCTCTGGGCCTCGAGCGACCGCTACCACCACGCCCTCGCCACCTTCCCCCTCGTCACCGTGGCCGCCGTCGGCGGGCCGGCCATCGCCGGCGGCTTCGACCTCGCCGTCCTCTGCGACCTCCGCGTCGCCGCCACCACCGCCCGCTTCTCCCACCCCGAGTACACCTTCGGTGACGTCGTCTACGGACCACTGGCCGACATCGTCGGAGGGGGTCTGGCCCGCCTGCTCTGTTTCTCCGGTTGCACCCTCACCGCCGCCGAGGCGCGGGCCGCCCATCTCGTGTCCGAGGTCGTCGAGCCGGTCGACGTCCTGGCCGCGGCACTGGCCCTGGCCGACCGCGTGGCTCTCGGAGACGCCGGGTCGCTCAAGCGAACGAAGGCCAAGGCGATCGCCCGGGCCGGACTGTCGCACAAGGTGGGCACCCTGCAGTTGTAGGCCCCGGCGCGCATGCCAAGCTCTCCGCTCATGGCCATTGCGTCGCTGCCGCCGTTACGGCCGTTACCGCCGTCGTTCGCCACCACCCGCGAGGCGCTTCACCTGGTGGCGGCGCGCGTCCTCGGAGCCGCCCGCTACGCCGCGGTCGGCCGCCTCGGTCTGGTCGTCGTTCCCGGCGGTTTCGGCACGCCCGAGTTCGACGGACGCAGACTCCTCGTCGTCGACGGCATCTTGAGCGACGGGACGCGTCGCCAACCGATCACCACCCTCGCCCGCGCGTACGCCTTCGCCGGTCTCGATCCCGATACGCCGACACACCCTGTCCTCGACCTTCCCGCCGATCCCACCGCCGTCCTTGCCGTCGACATCGACGCGGCCCGCGTCCTCGCCGACTGGTTCGCCTTCTGCCAGTCGCATCTCGAGGCGCGGCGCGCCGTTGCGCAACACGACGACGACCCGAGCCCCATCCAACTCTGGCCCGAACATTTCGATCTGGCCCTCGAGAACGGCAAACCGGGCTCACGGGCGAACTACGGCGGCTCCCCCGGCGATACCGCCATCGACGAGCCCTATCTCTACGTCGGACCCCACGACCGACGCGACGGCTCCTTCTGGAACACCACCTTCGGCGCCGCCCTCACCTACGACGACATCCGGGCCGGCGCCGATCCGGCCGATTTCTTTGTCCAGGGACACGAGTTGCTCCAGGATCACTGACAGACAGCATCGACAACAACAGCAACACAATTGCCGCAGCACACTGCCATGACGACGGCGTGACAACGTCCGCTGCTCGTCCCGACTGCTTGTCTTTCCGCCTCCGACCGTGATAATCGTGGACGATGTCCGGTACCGCACGTCTCGGTAGGCAGTCCTCCGAGACCCCGGTCCTGCGATCCCTCCCCGTGCCGGACCCCACCCCCATCGGGCCGATCGCGGCCGAAGCCCGCACCGGTCCCCTGCCCGGTGTCACCGTGGCCCTGCCCGTCCTCGACGAGGCGGCCCACATCGACTGCTGCCTCCGGTCGGTTCTGTCCCAGACCTACCCCCGCATCGTCGAGATCCTGGTGGTTGACGGCGGCTCGGTCGACGCCACCCGCGAGATCGCCTCACGTTTCCCCGGCGTCCGCGTCCTCGAGAATCCCGGTCGGCGCCAGTCGGCGGGGCTGAACGTCGCCCTGCGCGAAGCGCGCGGCGACGTCCTCGTCCGGGTGGACGGACGGACGACCGTCGCCCCCGACTATGTCGACCGCTGTGTCTCGGCCCTCACCCAAACGGGAGCCGCCCTGGTGGGAGGGCCTATCGAACCCGACGGCACGACCTGGATCGAGCGCTCCGTCGGTGCCGCCCTCACCTCCACCCTCGGGGCCGGCCCGGCCCGCTTCCGCAACACCAAGGCCGCCGCCGATTGGACCGACATCGTCTATCTGGGCGCCGCCCGTGTCGACGTCCTACGCCGTCTGGGCGGATACGACGAGGAATTCTCCACCAACGAGGACGGTGAGCTCCTCTACCGACTCAGCCGCGAAGGCGGCGTCTGGTTCGACCCCACCATCCGCTCGACGTACCGGCCGAGGGGCTCCTTCCTCACCTTCATGCGCCAGTACTTCACCTACGGCATCGGCCGGGCCGCCACCGTCCGGAAGTACCCGGCCTCGCTCCGGCCCCGCCAGCTGGCGGCCCCCCTGCTCGTCCTCGGGCTCCTCTCGCCCTGGCGCCGCAAGGTGGCCCTGGCCTACCTGGCCGTCGTCGTCTCGGCCGCCGGCGCCGAGACCCGCGAGGACCCGGCGGCGGGAGCGGGCATGGCCGTCGCCCTCCCCGTCATGCATCTCTCCTGGGGCGTCGGTTTCCTGGTGGGCTGGCTCCGCAGCCTGCGGCCCTCCCGCACCGAGTAGTCCCCTACGACGCCGTGTAGTTCAGCGACTCGCCCCGGGGAGGCCGGGCCCTCATCCACCGCGACGCCCGGGTGGGCTGGCCGGCGCTGAATTCCCGGAAGGCCTTCAGTTTCTCCACGCAGGCGCGGGCTTCCTCCATCAATTCCTCGTCCCCGATCTCGGCGGCGATGTTGAAGGTATCGATACACCGGCTCACCGCCGTGTCGATCGCCGTCACCAACCGAGCCAATTCAGCGTCGCGGAGCACGATGACCCTCCGTCCTCATCCCTACCGAGAGCGCTGATCCGCCACCGCAGGGTGTCCATATGGGCGCGTCGCCGGACTTTTCATCAATCCCCGACCACGCTCCCATAAACATTTGCACAACACACATGGTACGCCCACCACCTCGGCTTTGAACAGCATGCTGAGACAGATCTCCCCCCGTCCGCCGTCTGTCCGTCCGACCGGCGCGCCCGGGTTGGCATGAACTCCCCGACGACGTCGTGCGACCTGCCCGATTCTCAACGTGACCGGTCGATGACACCGGCCACATCTGTCGTCGCGTACAACTTTCATCTCTCTGACAACTTTGGTCCCACACTTCCCTCGGTTCACACCCCCCTCGTGTGGCGATCCATCCGTTTCCGCCGTCACCGGTTCACCCATTTCGATGGAATCGGATCCGCAGGAGGACCTTCGGTCGCCGTCGACTCTCGGTTGACGCAGTGCGCCGAACCGTGACCACCCGACGGACACTCACCGCGCGCAGGGCCGGTCGTCAGGACCCGAATATCTCAAGGCTCCCCACGGCGGCGCCGATGTTCTCGGTGAGACCTACGGACACAGCACCCGCGCATCGGTACGCAGCAGGCGCACAAAGCATCCACGGCCTGGGGGGATTCCACCATGAAACCGACGCAGTCGACCGCGCCCTCGACACGAGTCGATCAGGCGGCCTTCTAGATGCGTCAGCTACGACGGGCGCACGATCTTCTCGGCCTGCCCAAGGAAATCGCTGTCGTCCTCCTCGTCGTCGCCGTCGTCCTGGCATCGACCGGGGCGTTCTCCTCGAGACCCGCTGCGCATGTCGCCTCGCACGCCAAGGCGACGCCCGCCGCCGGTGGTGGTGGTGGTGGCGCCTTCGTCCCCACCGAGGCCTCCACCACGACATCGACTCCGCCCACCACCACCACACCGCCGCCGCCGCCGCCGACCACCACGCAGCCGCCGGTCGCTCACTCGACGACGCAGGCCAGCCAGTCCCCCCCACCGCCTCCGCCGCCCCCGGCTCCTCCGGTGCACCACATCCCGGCGGCCGCCGCCGGCGTCTACAGCGGTTCCGGCAACGTGGGCGGAGCGGCGGGTTTCGCGGCGGGAACCGGTGCCCATGTCACCGTGGTGGAGGACTACCTCCCCGGAGGGTCCTGGGCCCACATCGATGGCACCGACGTCGGCCCGAACTCCCTCGGCTGGCTCTTCGGTCCCTGGCGCGGTTCCGGTTACCAACTCGTTCTGGGCGTGCCCATGTTCGACAACTCCGGTACCGACACCTTGGCCGCCGGCGCCGCCGGCGCCTACAACTCCAACTTCGTCACCCTGGCCCAGACGCTCGTCTCGTCAGGTGAAGCCAACGCCATCCTCCGCCTGGGCCAGGAATTCACCGGCAGCTGGAACGCGTGGAAGGTCACCGACGCGGCCGACGCCGCCAATTACGCCGCCTACTACGCCCAGATCGTCACGGCCATGCGCTCGGTGCCGGGCCAGGCCTTCCGGTTCATCTGGGAAGGAGCGGACCCGGAAGACGGTTCCTACTCCGGTGCCTACAGCGCCGATCAGTCCTATCCCGGCAACCAGTACGTCGACTACATCGGCACCGACACCTACGACCAGTCGTGGTCCGGCAACTGTGGCCTGGCCTTCAACAACACCACCACGGCGGCCTCCTCGCTGTGCAGCTTCAACGCCGTCACCCTTCCGGGCCTCAACCGAGTGGCCGCCTTCGCCTCGGCCCACGGCAAGCCCGTCGTCTTCCCCGAATGGGGCCTCGCCATCCGCGGTGACGGCCACGGCATGGGCGACGACCCCACCTTCATCCAGCAGATGGACGACTGGATCTCCTTCCACGACGTCGCCTTCGACCTCTACTTCAACTTCGACGTCCCCGGCCAGGTCGACGCCATCACCGACGGCCAATTCCCCGCCTCCCTCGCCACCTACCGGGCCGATTTCGGCTGACTGTCATGAGAACCGGCCTGTCATGACAACCGGCGTCGGACCCACCACAGGCTGACGGCTCCCAGAACGAGCGCGGCGCCGATATAGATGGCGAGCTCGTACCACTGGAACGTCCAGTACCGGCCGGCGGGTTGGTAGGTGACGACGTCACGGTAGGCGGTGCCCACCTTGTCCAGACAGCTCTGAAGGGCATTGTCGAGCCCGGGAGGAGCAGCGACCCGGGTAGAGCCGTTTGATCCGGCGGGCGGTCCGGACGTCCCAAGCGCCACCAGGCGGGGACACGCACGGGCGACGTACTGATGGGTGATGGCGTTCCCGGCCCGGTCCACGATCCCGGTCGAGGCGATCCAGGCGTTCGCGATGGTGGGGGAACCAGGCAGCAGGTTGAACGGACCTCCGTTGTTGCTCCCGAAGCCCAAGCCGGCGATGTTGCTGGTCAGGGCCATGCTCCGCACCATCGGGGCGATGAGGTGGGGTCGCAACAACTCGGTGAAGGCCAACCGGGCGCCGACAAAGGCGACCACCGTCGTCGCCATGGCGGGAAGCGTCCGACGGATCACGACGCCGGCGAGGACGCCGAGGGCGAAGGCGAAGGCGCCGTAGCCGATGGGCACGAGATCGCGTTGGTCGAAGGTCCCGAAGACGTTCATGTTGGCGGCGTCGAGCGGACTGGCCCACATGGTGACCATCAGGCTGAGCAGGCCGGCCACGATCGTGGCGGCCACGCCGATGACACCCAGCTTGACGGCCATCCAGCGGCCCCGAGTGACGCTCTGGGTCCAGGCCAGCCGGTAGGTGCCCGTCTCCCATTCTCGGGCGACGAGGGGCGCCCCCCAGAAGATGCCCATGAGCCCGGGAACGACGATCACGAGGATGCCGAGCCACGTCCGCAGACTGCTGTCGGTGTTGAGGAAGCTGTTGAAGGCGGTCGGGCAGTTCCCCTGCGCCCGGCACGAGACGGCGATCGTGTCGTAGAGCTGACGCAGGTGCGGGCCCGTCACCGCCACCACGACGGCCACGACCACCAGGGCACCGGCGGCCACGGCGGCCGGCGTCCGGAATTGGCGCAACGTCAGCCGGGTCACGACCGGACCCCGACGGACGAGAGGCCGCCACCGTCGACATCGGCCGTGCGACCCATGTAGGCCAGCACCAGGTCCTCGAGGCCCACGGGTTCGACCACCCACGACCCGGCATCGACCGGACCGTCGGCCTGCACCACGAAGGTGCTCACGCTGCCGGTGTGCCGGGCCTCGATCACCCGGTGACCGGCCGGGAGCGTCACGGGATCCTGCCGGGGGCCGGTGAGCCGGCGATGGGACCCGAGCAACCCGGCGATGTCCCCGGCGATCCGGACCCGCGACGCCACCAGCACGATCAGGTGGTCGCACACCTGCTCGAGATCGGCGATGAGATGCGAGGAGAGCACGACGCTCACCCCGAACTCGCCCACCACCTGGGCCAGGCCCTCCAGGAACTCCCTCCGGGCGAGCGGGTCGAGGCTGGCGACGGGCTCGTCCATCACCAGGAGCTCGGGCCGCTTGGCGATGGCCAGGGTAAGGGCGAGCTGCGCCCGCTGGCCTCCCGACAGCGAACCGGCCCGTTGCCGCCTGTCGAGTCCCAGTTGGTCCATCCGGCGACCGGCCACGGCGCTGTCCCAGCGGGGGTTCATCGTGGCTCCGAGGCGGAGGTGGTCGGAGACGGAGAGCGCCGCATAGGTCGGCGTGTCCTGGGCCACGAATCCCACCCGTCCGAGCTGGGCCGAGCCGGCGCCGGGCCGTCGGCCCAGGACCTCGACCGAACCGGACGTGGGCGCCAGAAGCCCGACGGCCAGGTGCAGCAGCGTCGTCTTGCCGGCGCCGTTCGGGCCCACCAGCCCGACCACCCGGCCCTCGGGGATCGACAGTGTGCAGTCCTCCAGGGCCCATCGTCGCCCGTAGCGTTTGCCGAGCCCTCGCGCCTCGAGAACGGCCATGTGCTCGAGAACGGCCATGTGATCGCCTCCTTCTCCGGTCGGTGTCATCACGACGAGGTGTACGACATCGCCGGTGTCAGCCCGGTGTCGGCCGTTGACACCGGGCTGACACCTTCGACATGGCATGGTGGGAAAGGTGTCGATCCCCTTCCGGCCGAACCTGATCCGGGACAGGCCCGCGCCCTCACCGACGCCCCGGCCGGCGCCGTGAGGGTGCTCGTCGTCGAGGACTTCGAGGTCCTCGCCCGGACGATCGGGACGGGGTTGCGCCGTGAGGGCATGGCGGTCGACGTCGTCCTCGACGGAAACGACGCCCTCGATCATCTGGCCCACACCCGCTACGACGTGGTGGTGCTCGACCGGGACCTGCCGGGGACACAAGGCGACGAGGTCTGCCGATCGATCGTGGCGGGCCAGACCGAGAGCCGGGTCCTCATGCTGACCGCCGCCTCCACCGTGAAGGATCGCGTCGAAGGGCTCGGGCTCGGGGCCGATGACTATCTGGCCAAGCCGTTCGACTTCTCCGAACTCGTCGCCCGGGTGCGCGCCCTCGCCCGCCGATCGGCGGTGGTGCTCCCCCCCACGCTCGAGAGCGGTGACGTGATCCTCGACCCGAGTCGCCGCGTCGCCTTCCGGGCCGGACGACGTCTCGACCTCAGTCCCAAGGAATTCTCACTCCTCGAGTGTCTGCTCGCCTCGGCGGACACGGTCGTCTCGACCGAAGAGCTCCTCGAACGGGTCTGGGACGCGGCCACCGATCCCTTCACCACGGCCGTGAAGACGACCATACGACGGCTCCGGGCCAAGCTCGGAGAGCCGCCCCTGATCGAGACGGTCCGGGAGGTCGGCTACCGGATCGGAGGTACCTGATGGACGGACCCGGCAAGGTGGCATCGTGGCTGCATCTGCCCAAGCGCTCGTTACAGCTGCAACTGACGCTTCTCTACGGGGGGGTCTTCTTCGTCTTGTGTGTCGCTCTCCTCGCCATCGCCAACATCCCGGTCCTGAGCGGAAGCTCCTCGGTTTCGATCGCTGTTCATCCGGGCCCAGAAGGAAACGCCATCGCCTCGGCCCAGCACGGCGCCGACGTGCATCGACTGGTCACCGGCTCGGCCGTCGCCCTGGTCGTCTCGGTCGCTCTCTCCCTCGTCCTCGGATGGTTGATCGCGGGCCGGCTCCTGCGGCCACTGCGTACGATCACCACGACGGCGCAGGAGATCTCCGCCAGCAATCTCCATCGGCGTCTCGCCCTCACCGGTCCCGACGACGAGTTCAAGCAGCTCGGGGCGACCCTCGACGACCTCTTCGGTCGACTGGAGGCGTCGTTCGAATCACAGAGGCATTTCGTCGCCAATGCGTCGCACGAGCTGCGCACCCCGCTCACCGCCGAGCGCACCCTTCTCCAGGTAGCGCTGGCCGACCCCGGCGCCACCGAAGAGTCACTGCGTTCGACGTGCAAGGAGGTGTTGAAGCTGGGCGTCCACCAGGAACGCCTCATCGATTCGCTCCTGACCCTGGCCGCCAGCGAGCGCGGAGTCGAGCAGCGGGAACCGGTCAACCTCGGCCACGTCGCCGACACGGTCATCGTCTCGCGCCGCCCCGAGGCTGAGCGCGGCGATGTCCATGTCGAGTCGATGCTCGACGCGGCGTGGACCGCGGGTGAGCCGAACCTGATCGAGAGCCTGGTCGCCAATCTGGTGGATAATGCCGTCCGCCACAACATCGCGGGCGGTCAGGTCATGGTGACCACGGCCACGATCGACGGTGCGGCAACCGTCTCGGTCACGAACTCGGGAGTGCCGATCCCGGCCGACGAGGTCGAGCGCCTCTTCCAACCCTTCCGCCTGGCGGGCGCGGCGCGCGTCCACCAGGTCGACGGGCACGGCCTCGGTCTCGCCATCGTCCGGGCCATCGCCGATGCCCATGGAGCGACACTCACGGCTCGGGCCCGCCCCGAAGGTGGCCTCGCCGTGGAGGTGAGATTCCCGTCGTAGCGACGAACTCGATCAGCCCGTCGTTATCTGATGCTAGAGGGACTCTTTTGGCATGAACCGAGCCCAGGGCGGCCGAACGCTCCCCAACGGCCGACCCGCCGA